>JACCDX010063571.1_pt1 | contig 31844 bp, 26 predicted proteins | sample 7449681 | NCBI WGS metagenome assembly JACCDX01 (sample SAMN15323450, study PRJNA562643) | freshwater metagenome | isolation source: river surface water | place: USA:Blue River Watershed | collected 2017-08-18
AAGTAACATTATATTCAAAATCTATGAAACCATTTGTTCATTTATATCATATTAAAGAAGAGTTAGAGCATAAATTTAAATTAAAAAATGTATATTTAGATGGAGAGTTATATAGTCACGGTTTAAAATTAAATGTAATTAGCAGTTTGGTTATGAAAAAACGTGAATTAAGTACACAAGAATTAGAAGAATCAAAAAAAATTGTTTATATGGTTTTTGATACATTAGTTGAGCATAGTACTTTTGAAATACGTTTTAAATTATTAAAATCTTATTTTAATAATATTGTATCAACAATAAATTATATAAAACTTGTGCATTGTGTAATTGCAAAAAATAAAAGTGAAGTTTATAAATTAAATGATACATATTTAATGAATGGTTATGAAGGAATTATTGTACGAAATAAAAGTGGATTATATGTATATAAAAAGAAATCTTATGATGTGCTACGAACAAAAGAGTTTAAACACGGAGTATTTACAATAGTTAATGGGAAAATTGGTACTGGAAGTTATAGTAATACTATTATTTGGGAATTAAAATGTAATAAAAGTAATAGTAAAAAGAATTTTAATGCAATTCAAAGTGGGACGGAAGATGAAAGAAAAAAAATATATGATGTTTTTCAAAAAAATCCATATGATTTTATTGGAAAAAAAGTAAAAGTAAAATATTTAGATATAGATGATTATGGATGTATTATTAGAAATCCAATTGTTCAAGAATTTGTTTAATTTATATTTTTATTACATTAATTTTTATTACAACGTTTGCAACTTTTTTTTATATTTGAATTATTATATTTATAATTATACGTTTTATTATATTTAATTTTTGATTCTTCTGCTTTCATTAATTCAATATTTTTTTGTTCTTCCAAATAATGTAAATATTTTCCATAAAATATAATTCCAATCATTGCAAGTAATCCACATATTTTCAATATTGTAAAAAATGAAATATTTCTATAAATATAATTTATATTATAAGCTAAATTATGCCCTTTATTTTTAACGTTTACCATAACATTTGTCCCATAAACATATATTTTTCGTGGAATATATAATATATTATCTTTATATTTTTTTATCATTGCTTCGGTTTCACGAGTACGTTTTTTAATAGCATACTCTTTTTGACGAATTATTTCTAACTCTTTTTTAATTTGCTTTTCTTTTTCTAACTTTTCTAAATGCATTTTCTCTTCATATATACGACGTAATTCTTCTTCTTTTTCTTTACATATTATTTCTAAACGACGTTGTTCAGCTTTTTTTGCAATTCTTATTTTTTTATCTTCTTCTTTATATGCTTTATGTTTCTTCTTTAAAATAGATGTTAATTTTTCTTTAAATATTAAGTCTTTGTTACTAATTTCTACATTTAATTCTATTAATTGAAGTTTTTCATTTATAAAATTTATTTTTTCTATTACACTTTTTTCTTGATTATATAAAATAGCATTTTTATACTTTATTTTCATTATTTTTTCTTCTATTCCAATATAATCATTTTTAATATTTTCAAAATTATTATATAATTTCATTAATTTATTTATTTTATCATTTAATTCATAATCATCTTTTTTTAATATATATTCTAAACTTAATAACTTCTTATTTAATCGATCATTATATATATTTATAATATTATATTCAATATATTTTTCATCATACAATATTCGTAAAAAATCATTTATTTTATATAATAATTCATCATTTATTTCATCTTTTATTTCTTCTTTTATTTCTTCTTTTATTTTATCTCTTTTTACATATTTTATAATATCATATTTTATAATATTATATTGATAATCATTTATTTTAATATTTCTATATATTTCATTATTAAAATGTTTATAAATAATTTCTTCAACTTTATTTATTAAAAATTCATAAAATTCATCCATTTGATTATATATATTTTTCTCACATTTAAATTTTAATAATTCATTTATTAATAACTCTTTACCTACATTATTATTTACACATTCAAACAATTTATTTAATACATAGTCATTTTGTTCATTTATATATGGTATTAATAACTCTTTGACAATAAATGTATATCTCATTTTATCTTTTTCTTCTTTACCCAATTTTTTTCTATAACTTATTGTTGCACAATTAGCTTTATACTTTTGTATTAAATCAATATATACTAACATTAAAAATATTGGATTATTATAATACACTTTATCATTTTTATCATAATTACTAAATTTAAGATTTATATTATTTCTAAATATAAAATCAATTAATGCATAATTTTTATTAACACGCTGTTCTAAAGTATCTATTTGATTATTATGAACTTCTAATTTAATAATTGATTTTACGTCTACAATACTATTTTCAATATATTTTAATGTTAATATACTATTTAATTCATTACTTACAAATATTGCTTTGTAAATATATGGTTTTTCACACAAATTATTTGAATAATACGACTTTAATTTAAATATATTATGATGAGACAAAAACCATATATATATATTCATACTTTCTTTTTCAGAAAATGTCATATACAAATTTATATATGGTGATTTTTCATTATTTACATTTAATTGTATATTTTTATCTATAATTTTCTTTAAATAATATAAATTAATATTATATATCATAAATACAATATAATTTATATAAACAATTTCATCATATTTTTCATTTTCATCTTTTTTAATATATGATATATTTAAATCATAATCATTTGATTCTAAAAAATTATATTTTTCAATTATATTATATTTTTTATAATAATATTTTAATGCTATTCCTCCAAATATTGTAAATTCAGATATTTTTTGTATTTCTGTAAAAAATTTAATTAATGAACCATTATTTACACTAATTTCATTATATACTTTTTTATAAAGATATTTCATATATTCATTTAAATTGTATTTATTATAAAATAATCGTTTTGGTAATTGCGGAATATAAATTTGTAATAATAAATTTATATCTTTTATATTATTTTTACTATAATCTTCTATTAACAAATTATTAGTTCCATTTGAATAAATATAATTATTATTATATTCTAATAATCTAATAATTTCATCTTTTGTAAATTGATTTCTTTGATATACTATACATAATTCATTTTCTAATGGTATATATGCTTCAAATGGTTCATAAAAAAAATTATTGTTCTTATATATATGTTCATATTTTTTATTTAATGTTATTTTATATAAAAGTTTGTCATCTTTGTAGTTTACTAATGCATATGAGTCATTTTTATTTTTAAGAATTAATGAATAATGATGTAAAATATCAAGATATTCACAATTTTGTATATATAAATATTTTTTTTTTAAAATATTTATATGTTCATTTTTTAATAAATTATTATATTCATCTTGTGTTAATATAATTGTGCGTACATTTTGTTGTGTATTATAAAGTGGAATATATATATTTTGGAAATTTGTAAATATATTCATTATAAATTTATAAAATTCATTATAAAATTTATTTTATATATTTATATATTATTCTTTTATATCTAGAAAAATATATATTAAAATAAAATAGATTTTTTATTTTTTATATAAAAAATAAAAATAATAGTAAAAAATAAAAATAATTTTCTATACAAAAATAAATAAAAATTTTTTAATCTAAACAATTAAACAATTAAAAACTTCTTGTACTTGACAGTCAAAAATTTTTTAATCTAAACAATTAAACAATTAAAAACTTCTTGTACTTAAGAATCTTATTATAAGTATTTGCAATAGTAACATCTGATACATTACATAAATCTGAAATCTGTTTTTTTGTAACATTTAATTTATAATGTTCCGAAATAAAATAAAGTATTCCAACACTTATTGATTTTGGATTACTTGATGCACATATTCCCAATCGATTTACTAAAATAGCAACTCTTATACTCATTTGTCGTGGTTCTTCTGGATAATCAAGTAATTTTGCATATTCTGCACATAAATCCTTCGTTCCAATTGATGATAAATTCTTTTGAACATACTTTTTATCTTTATAATACATTAGTTCAATAAATTCATTACACCCTTTTGTTAATTTCTTTTGTTTAATATCAAATAAATCACAAATTTCATCAGTTGATCGCGTTATACCACAATCTTTTAATGCATGCACAAAACACGCCGCATATAAACAATCTTTTGGTGTTCCACGTTTTATATAATCTTCACTTATCATTTTCCACATATGAATTGTTTTTTCCGTTACTGATTCCGGCAAATTACACATATTACATTTTCGTCTAAAATAGTTTAGCAATTTGATTAATTCACGCTCTTTATGATTTAAACCATACCATGTACTTAATTTTCTATATGACTCAAATCCGTGTCCAATTACAACTGTCGATAATGATGAAATACCTAACATTTGATTATTTGGCATACCACAACGATTTGGATCAGCACCACGTTTATTATCTTCACTACCATAATAACGCCATTCTGCTGAATCATCTATTACCGAACCGTGCTCCATACCACATTTTGTACAAACACGAATTTCACCATCATTTATTACACAATCTTTATTTTTACAATTATTACAATATGATTCATCTAATATTATATTTTCTGATTCAGATATATTTAAAGTTTCAAGATTATTATCTTTTTTATTTAAATCACTTTTTTCTTGCTCCTTAATATGATTTAAAATTTTATTTACATCAATATTTTCATCTTCATTATTTGAAACTTCAACAGATTCTCCTACTGAATCATATAATGAAAAAAAATCATCATAATCCATTTTTTTATATATTTATATATTTATATATTTATATATTTATATATATTTATTAATTCAATATAAATTGATTATAAATATATTATATAATAATATTAAAGACCTTTATATCCATTTATTTTTAAAAAATAAAAATCATTTTTTTTTTCTTTTGTACTTTTAAATATTTTTGTAAAAAATATATTGTTTAAAAAATATATTATAAAAATATAGAAGATTTATAAAAATAAAGTATTTATATTATTAAATATGAGTAATTCAAATAATAATTTTACTAAATATGTTAAAAATACAGGAGATAGTAAAAATGTAAATGAAAATAATACACAAGAAACAATTCAAACATTTATATCATTTATTATTATTGGTTATTTTGGGGTAAAAATAGTTTATAGCACATTTCTTCAATATTATCCCGATAAATTTTATCATAAAAGTATTGAAATTTCTAAAGATGAAACAAATGAAGATAAATCCGTAATAAGTACTTATATTCCAAATTATTGGAATAATGAATTTGTTGATTTTATTACATTATTAACATTATCTTTTGTTATCTATATTTTCAGCAATTTTAATTCTAAAAGTATTATTACAAAAAGTGGTGTAATAAGTCCTTCTTTCTTTGTTGGTTATCTTATTGGGTTAGGTTATCCAATTTATAGAAAATATACTACTACTAGTAATCCTAGTAGTATAAATGATAGTAATACAATTACTGGTGGATTATTATTTATAATTGCAATTATTGCAATTATTTCAAATTATAGTACAGCAGTTGACCATAGTGTAAATGTTAGTATATATTTTGTTACAATATTTATTTTATTATATGGTTTATATTTAACTCGTAAAAAGAGTGAATCTAAATTAAGTACAAAAGTATATAATACTAAAAATGATAAATGTGCTTCTTCTACAACTGGTGTTATTCAAACAAGTGGTGAAAAATTAAATTTAAATATTCCATTTGTTTCATTTATTATATTATTATTATTTAAATATGACCCACATAATAGTGCATTTAAATATGCTATTTACTTCTTATTTGGTCTTTTATTAGGTATTTTTGTAAGTGCAATTAGTTATTTTGGTATTGAATATTTTTTAGAAAAAACACCTGAAAAAATATGTAATGATGTTAATGAATGCGAAATTAAAGATATAAAATATGAAGATAAATCATTTTATGAAATTACAAAAGAATATATTGATAAATTATTTGGAACAAATATTTCACAAGCTTCAAAAGATATATTAACTAAAGCTCAAGGAATTTTAGAAGAAGAATATATTATATATGAAAATAAAAAAATGAAAAATGAATCAATTTTTGATAAACTTTCAGAAAATTTAGGTATTAAAAAACGAAGATCATTTGTTGATACATTCAAATATGGTTCCGCACTTTTATTAGTATTATTAATTATTTATTTAATTTATTTAGTTGTTTTCAAAAGTATGCCTTAATTTTACTTTTTGGATAAATAATACTTTTTATTTGTTTTTTTTCTTTATAAATAATATTTATTTAATATAATATATTTATTAAATAAATTTATATAAAAATGATTGAAGTATTACCATATATACATTTTGCTTATTATGAAGAAGAAAAAAGTGATAAATTTTTCAAAAAAAATAAAATTAAAAGTATTATTCATTTATCTAAATCCCAAAAATTATTTAATTCATCACAACTTGAAGAAATCGTTATTGATTTAGATTATGATGTCAATCATTTCGATGAACATAAAATAAATATACGTTTATATGAATATTTATATGATATTATTGAATTTATTTATAAAAAAGCAATTATTGAAAATAATAGTGTTTGCATTTTAGGTTTTAAAAATAAACAAGATATTGATGCAATATTAATGGCTTATTTTATTAAATATGCTCAAGTTAATTATCAAGAAGCACATCATTATGTAATGAGTAAAAAAATGACTTATTTATATGAAAAAAGTTATTATTATACTTGTTTAAAAAAATATATGAACCAATTAAGTTTATTAAATAAAATAAATTATTAAATATTTATTATTTATTTTTAACTATTTATAGTAATATATTTTTTTACAAAATTATTTTTTTAGAAATTTATAAAAAAATATATATTAAATATAATAAAAAAGATTTAATTATAATGATAATATGATAAATTTTCTTAAAAAATATCTATTATGCTGCTTATTTAAAAAAGAAGAAAAAGAAGTTAAAAATATTGAATTAACATCTAAAGAAGAACCATTATCTCCAACAAATAGATTTAAAAATTTAGTAAATAATGTGATTTCATTAGGCTCATTTAAAAATAGTAAAAATAAATTAAATAATAATAATAGTTGCAAAATATGTAATAAAGAATTTAATAATGAAAATAAAATTTGCGATTGTTTAGCTAAAGATGAATTACATCCAAATGCAAAAGAAGCACAACTAAAAATACGCGAAAAATATATAAATAATAGTAATATTATTAATGAAGCAATTCATATTGATAAAAATCCAGATAAACTTGCTCTTTTAATAAATGATATTTATGATATTGTTGAAAAATCAACATTAAAAGAAGATTTAACACCTAAAAGTTTAGAAAAAATTGAAGAAAATTTAATAAACCAAATTTGTGTTCATATTGAAGATTATATTAAAGAAGAATAAAATAAAAAGTCAAAAATAATATAAAATTTTATATTATTTTATATAAAATAAAATTTAAAAATAAAATTTAAAAATAAAATTTTAATATAATTAAATTATAGATATTATTATATATTTTAAAAATAAATGGGAGCATTTAATACAAAATATGAAAAAAGTGAAAATGCTGAACAAAAAAAATTTAATATTAATGATTTTGAAGTTAATAAATTAAAAGATGATGAAGAATTATTTAATAATATTATTAATATATCAAAAGATTTATATACAACTTATCATATGCATTTTTTAAATGAAAATTTTTGCAAACAATTATCTACTATTTATAAAAAAAAACTTTTTCAATTAAATATTAATTCATTACAAAATATTCATAACAAAATTAGTAATAAAAATTCTAATTCTAATTCAAACTCTAAGTTGGAAGCCGTATTATCTTATACACCTTCTAATCAAGATACTTTTATTGTTAACGAATTTAAAACTCAACTTCAAGAACATTTATGGAATCACGAAATGGATTTAAATCCTCAAATATTTGCAAATAAAGGAATTATTTTAGATGATATTCCTATGACTATTGTTGACCCACAAAATAAATTACGATATATTAATATTGGTCATGTTAATGATTTATTATCAAATTCAATAAAAGAATTAACAAATAATAAAAAAGAAATAAATAATAAAAAAGAAACAAATAATAAAAAAGAAAATCAAGTTGGTGGTGCAAATAATAATTCTTCTTCATCATCTTATAATAATAATAATTCATCATCTTCATATTCTGAATCAGAATCAAATAAAAATTTTTCAAAATTACGATTTAATAAAAAAAATAGATTATTTGAAAATCGTAATAATTTAGAAAATAATACTGAAAATAATACATTATTAAATGAAAATCAAAATGTACAAATTAATAATTTAAAGAAAAAAATTCAAAAAGCAAATAAAAATTTTGGTTTTAATTTAAATGGAAATAAAAATCAAAATATTAATTTAAATCTTAACAAAAATATTAATTTAAATCTTAATAAAAATGTTAACAAAAATCAAAATAATTCAAATATTAAATTTTTAGTAAATAATAATTTACAACAATTTTTAAATCAAATCCCAAATAATGGTAAAAAAATAGAAATAATTAATAATCAAGTTCAAAAACAAAATCAAAAAGCTGAAAAAATTAATAAAAAAGTTCAATATCAAGTACGCAATTATCAAACTCCAACAACTTTTTGCGGAAATAGTGAAAGTTGTAAAATGAATAAAAACCAATTATGCAAAGCAATTAGTGAACATTTTATTGTTCGCGGAAATATTATTGCTTCAATTTTATCCACTTTACCACGCAAAACAAGTAGCGGTTTTGAAGGCGGTTATTGTTATCAACGCTTCTTAAATCTCGATAAATGTCAAGTATGTTTACCCCATAATTATAATGAATTAATGAGTATGGATACTAAATCACGTATTCAAACAATGATGTTATTTATTAATTATATGACTGAAAAAGAGTGTAATGAAAATAAAGGTTTATTTCGCAAACTTTCTCTTAGTGAAAAGAAATCACTTATTTTACACGGACGCGAAGGTAATGATTTCAATTTATTATATACTGAATATACTAATAATGTTCGTGTTAAATATATTGAACATTTAAATATATTATTAGAAATTTTAAATACATTAGGTACAATGGAAGGTATTAATAATGAAGAATTAAATGCACTTTCTTTAAAAACAAAAGAAACAATTGATTCAATGTATCATTTATGCCAATTTTATTATTTATATGCAATTATTGCATTATTAAATGCAAATATTACACCCATTAAACGCGAAGAAAATAATGAAAAAAATAAGATTAAAAGCAATATGAAACAATTTTTAGCAACTGTTTAAAAATGCGTTTTACAAAAAAAAAAATAGATAAAATAATTTAATTAAAATAATTATATTTTAATTAAAAAATTATTCCATAAATTATCCAAAATCAATATGTTAAATATATTTCTTAATAATTTTTATCTTTTAAGTCGCGATAACGCATTCTTACTGAAGCAAAATCTTCTATATTTGGATTTACTAATGGTATATTTTTTATATCTAAACAATCTGAATTTAATTTTTTTCGCATATCATTATCAAAATTATTTGTTGTTGAAATAATTTTAGATAAATATTTATCACGACTTCTAAACATATTACTATTTGCAGTATAATAAAACTGACGTGCATTAACATCATATTCTTTATAAATAGTATCGTGTTTATAATGACCTTTTACAACAAAATAATATTTATTTATAAATTTATAATATTCTTTTGTTTCAGTATCCTGTTTTGAAAATATTTCATCAAAAGATTGACTTAATTTATCAAGAACTAAATATCCAGCTTTATCTGAACTCATTTTATTAATTTCATTATCTGTATATATAATTGCTTCATTATTTGCAAAAAATATATTTTGGTTTTTTTTATTTTGCATAATCATTTTTAATAAATTAGGATATATAAAAAAATCTTTTTGTTCATAAAATGAATCTTTTATATGTGTTAAATCATAATTATCGTGTACAAAATCATTCATTTTAAAATTATATGTATTGTTTTGTGTATTATTATTATTATTAATGTTTTGAATATTAACATTTCCAATATTTCCAATATTTTGTACTATGTGCTGACTTTGTTTTTCTTTCTCTTTATTTAATTTATTATTTTTTTCTTCACTTATAACTGTTGAATAGTTAATTAATTCTTTTACTTTTTGTTTATGTTCACACATTTTTTTATTTGAAAAATGACGAATTAGTGTATATTTACTTCTATATTCTGAATCACATTTAGGACATATATATTTTTCTATATCGTAATTAAAGTATAATTTATCAAATGCTTCATTTTCTTCTTTATTTTTATCATTTATAATATATTTTTTTTTATTTATTATATTATTCTGATTATATTCATTATTATTTTGATTATTAGAATTATCTTCATAATCATCTTCATAATAATTTTCATAATCATTTTTGTCTTCATCATTATTATCTTTGTTGTTATTTTGATTTTTATTTATAATTTTTGTTAGTATAAAATCATTATTTATTAAATTTGTTTCTTTTGTATAATTATTTATAATATAATTTAATTCACTAATATTTAATTTTGATGGGTCAAATAAAAAAATAAATGTTTTTGATAAAGTTAATAATTTTGATTCATCATATGAAAATAATGATAAACATTTACAATTATTCTTTCTTTGAAAATGTTTTTTCATATCTTTTCTATTTTTAGTCATATAATCACAACAATAATGACATATATAATATTTATTATCCATTTTTATTTTATAATAATTTTATATTATAATAATATATTTTTTAAACTAAAATAAACGAAAAAAAGATGAATTTTTACACTTTTTACGCTTTTTACACTTTTTACATTTTTTACATTTTTCACAAAAGACGAAAAACAATGATTTTGTATTTTTAAGTCTATAATTTTAAAATTATTTTTAAAAAATAAAAATCGTTTTTTTTACATGGAGCTCTAAAAAATGAAAACCGAGAATTTCGTCTTTTGTGAAAAACGTAAAAAGTGTAAAAAGCGTAAAAAGTGTAAAAAGCGTAAAAAATGTAAAAAGTATAAAAAAGGATGAAAAAATATAAAATGATTCATACTAATAAAATAGTAATAAATTAATTATTTAAAATAATATTTTTTATATAAAAATATAAACTATTACTCTTTTCGTATCAATTTCCCATTTATATGTTATAATTTTAATTTATATAATAATAATTAAAAAAATCTTTTTTAATTATTTTACTTTTATAAATTTATTTTATTTTTATAATTAAAATATTTTTATTGCTTTATTTTATTATAATCCCAAGATTTAGTTTTAGTAAATGGACAATCTTTTGTATATCCTAAATCTAATTCATTACCAATATTCATTATTGCATCTGTTTCACAATACATATCTTTACCTAAATTAGCCATACTTTGAAAAGTATGTTGCATTGATAAACCTAAACCTTTACCTGCTCGTTGAATATCTTTTATAAAATTATCGCCTCCAACCATAACTTTTTTAGATACACTCTTTTTAACACTCTTTTTAACACTCTTTTTAACACTCTTTTTAACACTTTTTTTAGGTTTACAATTTGCTGTACATTCTGTTATTTTCTTCTTCTTTTTAACATCTTTTAATATTGATTCAATTAACATTTTTCTAAATTCTTCTTTTTTACTTATTTTAGGCATTTTTTTATTTATAATATATATTAACTATTATATATTTTGATTTTATTTTGATTTTATTTTTATTTATATATCTTAATTTTTATTTATAATATCTCAATAAAAATATATTGAATAATATAACGTAAATAAATTTAAAAAATACGAAATATTTTTAAATATATTGAATTATAATATATTTAAAATGTCAAAAGAGCTTAAATTTATTCATATTACAAAAACTGCAGGAAGTGCTATTGAAAATGCAGGTATTAAACATAAAATTGAATGGGGAATGTATCATAAAGAATATCAAGGTTGGCACGAATATTTTCCATTAAAAAATAAAAATTTAAAAAATAAATATGACTGGTTTTTAGTAACACGTAACCCATATGAACGCATATTATCAGAATATTATTGTGAATGGGGTGGAATTGGTAAAACAAAAATAATTCATAATAAAAATGGAATGAATCAATATTTAATTCATAAAATTAAAACATATGAATTAAAAGGTAAATATGGCGACCATTATTCTCCACAGCATAAATATTTAGATAAAAATTATAAAATTCATATATTAAAATTTGAAAATTTAGAAAATGATTTTAATAATTTAATGAAATTATATAATTTATCACACATTCAATTATCAAAAGTAAATTCAAAAGAAGAAAAAAATAAAATAATTAAATTTACTATTAATGATTTTTCTCCTGAACTTATTCGTTTAATTAATAACGTTTATGATTTAGATTTTTCTACATTTGGTTACCAAAAAATTGTTTTATAATATGTTTTTTTATATAATATTTTTAATTATTTCCAGTACTTCCAAAACCACTTGTTCCTCGTTGCGATTCTTCATGGGAATCTGTTTGAACAAAGTGTGGTCTCATAATACGTTCCATAATCATTTGAGCAATGCGGTCACCCACATTTACTACATAATCTTCATCTCCGTGATTAAATAGAAGCACTTTTACAATTCCTCTATAATCACTATCAATTACTCCTGCACCCGTTGTTAAACCGTGCTTTACAGCAAGTCCCGAACGAGGAGCAATTCGTAAATAATATTTATCCATAAATTCTGGACTCATTGATACTGAAAACCCAGTACTTACAAGCTTATGTCCGTGAGATGGAATAACAACTTTTTCACAAGAATTAATATCCATTCCAGCAGCATATTCACTTCCATAAGAAGGCATTTTAGAGCCTTCTACTTCAAGTTTAATAAAGAGTTGAGGATGCATTTTTACAATAATTACTTTTTAATATTATTTAGTACTTTTCTTTTATACTCTTTTTATTTAAAAAAATCAATTTTTATAAAAAATGATTTTAATTATATTATATACTATTTTTATTAAAATTTAATATTATAAAAAATATAATATAACGTAAACTATTTATTTTTAAGAAGATGAGTGAAATAAAATCTTGTAATATATGTACAGAGTATATTAAAAATGAAGAACTGGTTACGTTAATATGTAATCCAAATCATTATTTTTGTTATACTTGCATTTTTGATTGGTATAATATTAATAAAAATAATACTGGATTATTTGGTAAAGATAATAATAATCAATGTACGTGTCCAATTTGTAATAAAGATGGCGGTGCATTACCATTATTACATCCACATACTGAAAAGATTAATGGTATTCATATTAAAACAAATAAACCAAATAAAGCAATACTTGATTTAAATACAGGTTTTACTATAAACCTTGATATAAACGGAAATTTTAATCCAGTTAATATAATGGTTTGTCAACATAAAGAATGTACATATGTTGGAAAACATTATTTAAGTAGTGCTCCAAAAAATAATATTAAAATGCACGGAATTTTTTGTAATAATCATTATGAATCTTTTAAAAAAGGTAAAAACTTAATTTTAGAAAATGATGAAATTTTTGAAAGTACATATATTCAATGTAATTGTAAAATGCAAACACCTAAATACGGTAATATTTGCACAAATGCATCAGAAAATATGTTTAGCATTCAATTAAATAATAAAAAATATTATTTATGTAATGACCATAAGAAATTATATAATCACGGTATTCAAATTACTTTTGATGATAATGTAAATACAGTTTCTAAACAAAATATTAATTTTGTAAAAACTCTTTGTTGTACTCCTAATAAAAGTAAATATGGTTTTTGTTTAAATAAACTTGATATTATAGGAATGTGCAAAATAGATTCACATAATAATAATCCTATTAAAATAGAGTCTTTAACATTAACTGATTCAGATATTGATGAAATATTTGAACCTAGTGAATCTAGTGAATCTAGTAAAACTACTAATAGTAAAAAAGTAATGAATATACATATTGGTTTGTGTGGTGTAGCCCTTAAAAATGGTAATGGAAATTGCCAAAATAAAGGTAAAGCATTACATAATGGAAAATGTGGAATACATAAAAATTGTTAACAAATATTAATTTATTAACAAAATATTATAAATAAAAAAGTAAAAAGTAGTAAAAAATGATTATAAAAAAAAATGAATGAAAGTAGAATAAATAAAAAAGTAAAAAATGAATGAATCATTTTTATGTAATATATGTGCCGACGATATTACAGATTTATCTAAAAAAGTTGTTTTAAAATGCAATCCTCAACACATTTTCTGTTATGATTGTATTTATGATTGGTATTTTAAAAATAAAGGAAATAATAGTGCTTCAAGTAGTGGAAATATGTATAAATATGCTACTTGTCCAATATGTCAAAAAGATGGTGGTTTTTTAACACTTCCTGAAGGAAAAGTTGCAGTTGAAAATATTCATTTTTCTAAAAAAATGCAAACATCATATACTTCTAAACCATGTGATTGTTTTGATAAAGCTATTAATGGAAATTATTATACTTGTCACTCTTTTGGATCTAATGTATTATCATTAAATAATTTAACAAAAGTAATTAATTTATGTTATTTTCATAAACATAGTTATGAAAAAGGTAATTCTATTATTATTTTTAATAATAATAATTATGAAACAATAGAATCTATTTATGGAAAGAAACAATGTATTGTAACTCTTAAAAGTGGAGCTCAATGTAATGGAAACTCAAATCCTCAAAAAAATGGTAATTATTTAACTATTGAAAAAGATGGCGCTACATATTGTGTTTGTAAAAAACACGTTGATGATTTTAATTTAAATAAAGTATTAACTATTCAAAATAAGAGTATTGTAAAAGACAATATAGAAAATAATTTAAACTTATGTGGAGCATTATTAGCTTCAGGACATTTATGTAAAAAAGTTGGTAATCCTAAATATAATGGTAAATGTAGTATTCATAAAAATAAAACAAGTACTGGAAATAGTACAGGAAGCACAATAGAAAATGTTAATAAAGAACCATCTTATAGTAAAATTAAAAGTGATTATCTTGAATTATATGATAAATTAAATAGCACTCTTACTTTATTTAAAAATAATGTAAATAAATCAATACTTGAAAATAAAGTTACATATTTAGAAAATATATTAGAAAATATAAATAGTTCAATTAAAAATATTGGAAAAGATGAAAACGAAATTAACGAAGTTAAAATTAATATGAAATCAAATTTAGAAGTATTAAAAGATGGAATTGATGATTTTGAGCTATTAGTAAAGAAAGTATTTAATGAAGATGATAAAGATATTTTTGAAGAATTAAATCAAAAAGTAAATGAAAGTAACTATAAATGGAAAAAAGAGTTAAAAATTGATTTATATGACCCAAATTTTAAAATAGATTCACATTGTAATGTGAAACAAAAAAATGGTAAATTATGTAATAATCCGGCAAATATTTATTATAATCTTAAATGTTATAAACATCATAATGAGCATTATTTAAAAGAAAAATTAACAAATAATGATGAATTATTTGTAATTAAAAAAGAGAAAAATAAAAAAGAGAAGAATAAATTATAATAAAAAATAAATATAAAAATGGATTAAACCCATTATATAAAAATAATAATTTTTAGATATAAAAAAGTTTGTATATTTTATTACACTTTTTATTTCTTCTACATTACTTGTTATTATAGGTATTTTATAATAAGATGGATAAATAATAATTTGATTATACTCTTTATCATTATTTTTTTTTAATTCTTCTATATATTCAAGTCGACGTACATAAGATTTATTTATATACATTCCAAATTGAAATATATTTAATAAAAAGAAGATTGCATATTTGTAAAATGGATCATATGAATCATTATTTTTTAAATAAAAGAGTTTTAAATAAAAAATAATATGAAAAGCACTATGATTAAAAAATTTCATAATTTTATAAGACTGTATATCATTACTATATTTTATTAAAGCATTTTTATTTATTAAATCTCCACTACTACCCGACGCATAAAAAAGTTCAATAAAAAGTAACGTAAATAAAAATGATTTATATGTAAATGAACGTGAATATAAATATATAAATAATGGTTGTAAATAATAAAATATTTGAGGTTTTAATAATATTTTTTGATTTTGTTGATTACAATTTATTATATAATTTTTATAATAATATAAAAAGAATTGCGTAAACTGATTACTTAACATATTTGTTTATTAATAATTATTTTATTAAATATTACTATATTTAATAAGATTATTTTTAAATATTTTATCCGTTTTGGGCAAACACTTATAATACTTATAATATTTTATTTACGTTATTATTTAAATACTTTATTTATAAAAAAAAATAAAAAATTGATTTATTTTTTAACTATAAGATTTATAAAGTATTTAAGATTATAAATATAACTATCGTTTATTTAAAATTTTAAATCTAATTAAAAATGTCTGAATTTGCTACTTCAACTACCGAAGTTAATACTTCAACTATTCCTGAACCTAAAGCTCTTCAAGAGCAAACCTCTAAAATCGTAGAAGAACGTCGAGCTCGCTTTAATGCAGCTTATGATGAAGCGATTAGTGAGATTACTAAAAATGCTGGTGCAAAGATTCAAGCTGATGTTGACGTAGGTCATTATCGCTCAATTCTTTACACTTTCTACTTTAGTGATGTAAAGGATGCTGAATTTGATAAACACAATACTAAGATTCGATTTGGTGATAATGTGTTCCTCCGTGATATGATTACGCGTGGACATTTTCACTTTTTCAAGAAACTTACTGACCATTTCAATGGTTCAGTAGAGTCTAAAGGTTATCATACCGGATTCTTCAGACACAAAGATAATGGCTCATACAACATTTATGTTTCATGGGCTCCTAAACCTGTACACGCACATAAAAAAGATGCTTCTAAAGCACCTTTTCCACAAGATGCTGATGGTTTCGTACCACACAGACCCCCTTTCAAGCATCATCACGGACAATCTGGTCCACATGGTGGTCGAGGTGGTCGAGGTGGTCGAGGTGGTCGAGGTGGTCGAGGCGGTCGAGGAGACCATAGTCCTAGTGGACGTGGTACTGGTCCCAAAGGACCATATGCTACTGCATTAATGAAGTCTAAGCAATCACAAAACGATGTTTAAATATTTTAATATTTAATATAAAAATTAAATAAAAACAAAAAAATTATTATAAAAAATTATTATAAAAAAAATGTTAAAAATTATAAGGAGTGACTTAATAGTCAAGTAATAGTGAATCAAAGGTAATATAGTAATGGTAACAGGTTTATATAATGGTAACAGGTTTATATAAAAAATACCAACACTTTAACGATTGCGGACTAAATATAAATAAAATGAAATGCTATTATATAGTATTTGCGATATTTATATAAAATTGCCGACGTAAAGGCCTTTTACAATAATTGTAAAAAGTGAATTCAAAATCACTAACTCCTCCTTATTTCAATAATCAGAAATAAGTAGCTATTTCAATAGCTGGGCACATATTTTTATCACCACTTCTTATTACGACTAGTAATAAGCAATTAAATTATAAAAATAATATTTGTTAAAATATTTTATCTGTCATTTTTATATTTTATAATATTTTTATTTACGATATAAAATAATTTATAGATAATTACATATTTTAGGATAAATAAGTTTATTTTCTCGTTCATAAGCAATTATTAAATTATGTAACATAATATGTTTATTGTATATCTTTTTATAGAAATTTTCAACTAATTGTTTATTACTATAACTTTCATAATATGATTCATATAAATAAATATTTAATTCATAATATTCAGAAAAGTCATAATTTTTTATTTTATCAATTTTATCGCTATATGAAAGATTTGTTGAATAATCAATAAATTCACAAATACGAATAATATACGCCTCATATTCTAATGCATGTCGTATAAATGATACATTTTCATAATATTTTTTTATTTTTATTTGAATATCTAATGGAATATAATTAAATTTAGGTAAATATAAACATTGAAACATTTTTATTTTCCCTATTTTATTATTACTTTAATAATAAAATATTTAACATTTATGAATTTATAAATTTCATTTTTTTATTTACATTTATTTACGTTTCATATTTATTCTATTAAATATAAATGAGAGCTTCTCTGCTTAATACTTACACTCTTTATAACATACTGGAAAAGGAACAACATCTCGCACATTTCCTTCCATAAATGTACACACACTCACTAATCTGTCAAATCCTAATCCTGCTCCTCCGTGTGGAAAAGTACCATATTTTCGCAAATCCATATACCATTGAATTGGTGTTGTATCCATTTTACGACTTTGTGCTACTGCACATAATTTTTCATAATTTTCTTCACGAATTGATTGTCCAACTAATTCACCTAATCCAGGAATAAGTAAATCACTTCCTTGAACTGTTTCTCCTTCATCTACATTTTCATTATTTGATTTCATATAAAATGATTTTAATGACGCCGGAAAATTATATACAAAAATTGGTTTCTTAAAAACAACTTCCGTTAAATACTTTTCACATACTGAACCTAAATCATCCCCAAATTGTGGCACTTTTTCTATTTTCTTTTCTTTAATTGCACTTTCCATAAATACTTTATGCTCATTACTTTTAAGAATATCTAATGCATCTTTATACGTAATTCGCTCATATGGTGTATATGCCAACATAGTTAATTTATCAATAATTCCTTTACTTACAAACCCATCTAATATCTTTAGATCATCAATATGATTTTTTAATACATAATCAAAACAATATTTAACATAATCTTCTGTAAAATTCATTAAATCATTATGATTAATCCACGCTAACTCATACTCAATATGAGTAAATGAGGCTAAATGACGATTTGAAATTGAATGTTCCGCACGAAATGATGGATTTGTTGTATATACTCGAGAAAGTCCTGAACATAGTGCTTCTAATTGAAGTTGTGAAGATACCGTTAAAAATGCATGTTTTTGAAACATATCAGCATTATAATCAATTTTACCATCTTTTGTTTGTGGAATATCTTTAATATATTCCGTTTTATGAAGATTTGTAATTGTAAATACTTCACCTGCACCTTCACAATCGGATGTTGTAATTACATTGGGGTCAAGATGTAATAGATTATGTTTTTCAAAGAAAGCGTGAGTTGCTCTCATTAAACCTCCACGAATACGAAATACTGCATTAAATGTTTTAGTTTTAGCACGCCATTCTTGATAATTACGAAGCGTTTCAATATTCATCTTTTTAGCACATAATATAAAATTCATTGGATCTTCAACTTTACCAATATATGAAATATTAGTCACATTTACTTCAATAAGTTGACCTGATGATGGAGATTTAACAACAATTCCGTGAAGAATTAGTGATGCTGAATTATGAATTTGAGTTTTTGCTTTTTCAAAAACTTCATGTACTTTTATTTTTTCAATAATTGTTTGAATTGTTTTAGATGAAAGTCCATCAAACATTTCAATAAAAATTAAATCATTTTGAACTCTTATATTACGAACCCAACCTTTTAGTGTTACTGATTTATCAATATATGATTCATCTAAATTATGAATAAAGTCATATGATGAAGTAAACACCATTTTGACTAAAGTAATATGTAATAAAGTAATAAAGTAATAATTAATAAATTAAAAATATTTTATTTTTAATTTATACTATAAAAAAGTTCTTTATATTATTTTTTATATATTATTTTTTATATTATTTTTTATTTATATATTTTTTTATATATTTTTTTTATATATTTTTTATTTATATATTTTTTTATATATTATTTTTTATATATTTTTTATATATTTTTTATTTATATATTTTTTATTTTTTTATTTTTTTTATATTTTTTTTTTTATTTTTAGTTTCACTTTTAATATTTCCATTAGATATTTTATCCATATCATCAACAGAACTTGTGAATCCACCATAACGATTCATTTCACGCCTTGTTGCATCATTTATATACTTACGGAATAAAATATTTAATTCTTCATCATCACATAAGGAATTAATACTCATTATTATTGGAGATTCTAAATTAGAAACATTCATTTTAATACAAGTTTTTTCAGATTTTTTTATACTTTTAAAATCGTTTATTTTATTATATAATGAAATGATATTTTTATTTTTATTTTTATGAATTAAATTTTCTTTGTTTTTTATGGTCATTTTTTTTATAAAAGTATTAAAGATTGGTAATTTACGTTCACTTTTAGAAGATGATTTACGTTTACTTTTAGAAGATGATTTACTTTCACTTTTAGAAGATGATTTACGTTTACTTTTAGAAGATGATTTACGTCTGTATTCTGAAGTTAATGATTCATCTTTTATGATTGGTATTATTGTAGAACTTTTACCACCTGTTTGAATATACATAGGTATATTTAAATTAAATATAGCTGAAGCAATATAAGTAGAAATATTTTTAAATATAATTACTTCTTCATCAAATAATTTATATAAATCATTTATAAAATTAATATGATATCCATTATAACCAATTATATTTGAATAATCTAAATGAAGATTTAAAAAATCTAATAATTTATTTTTTAAATCTTCATTAATATTTTTTTTTGGAATAAAATTTTTAAAAATAAAATGATGATTAATTAATAAATCCATATTTTTATAAGGTTTATTTATTTTAAAATAATTTAGTATATTTCCATCAATCACATTATTTCGGATTAATTCAAATGTAACTGGATTACTTACAAAATTATAATGAAGAGGTTCATATAATGGTTCAACAAATTTCAATAAATTTTTATTATTATGTTCAGGATAATCTGCTAATTTTTCAAATAATTTTGTAATATTATATATATTTTCTCTAATGCTATTTATTATATAATGATATTGCATTTGTGATAAAGTACGAGAATTTATTGCTTTGCGAACTAATAATATTAAATAAAAATATAAATATCTAAAAATACGTTTTGTAAATTTACTATCAAACATACATGTAAATGTATTTTGTTTAAATAATACAAAATTTAAATCATCTAACATTGTTTCATAATTATAAAATAATATACTTTTCATTTTAATATTATTATTATTAAGAGGATTTACATTAATTATATCAAAATCTTTATAAATAGAATGATTATTATTTTCTAATTTATAATATGCTTCACGATTAATTGATATACCATAATCATTAAACTTTGGTATTGATACATCAATAAATTCAGTTGGTATATTTATACTTACAGGATTTACTGTAAAATCATTATTATTAAATACTTGTATATTTTTAATTGGCTCTGTTGATTCAATTAAATATTTATTATTATTTATAGGTCTATTTTTTAAAATAACATTTAATTTAATACGATATAAATCAAAAGAATTAATATGTGCTGCTTTTGGAATATTTGTAAATATAACATTATTTACTGTTATATAATGATTTCTTTCTTTTGTACTATCTATCATTTCAAGTCCAATATTTGGACATAATGTATTTTTATTTTTTAATAAAGAAGATTTTCGCTTTTGTATTTTAATATCATTATATTCTATATTATCTATTATACGATATCCTGTTAATTCTTCTCTACTTTGTTCATAATTATTAAATATAATAGGATTTCCATTTTTTCTAATACTATTATTTAATCCATTTACTAATTTTCTTTTAAAATCAATAAATTTATCTATTGAATATAAATTATCAATACGGTTTAAATTTTCATTTAATTCATAGTTTATTTTCTCATTTACAACTCTTATTAATTCAGTTATTAAATTATTATTTACAATTAAATTATTTTGTTCATATTTAATTATTGTTAATGTATTTTTTATTAACGATAATTTTGCTAAATCATTATATACATTGTTTAATAATTTAAAATCAAATTCGTTTAAATAATTATTTATAAATATATTTTTATTAGTTGGACTAACTAGATCTAAAAATAATACCATATATATTTTTTTATATACATTATATAAATGTATTAATGAATTTTCTCCATTTCCATTATCAAAATCCAATATTTGAGCAGCAAACGGTTGATTAACTGGAATAATTCTTCCATTATTTATTGGTGCAATATCTTCATTTCCATTATTTAACTCATTTAATTTATTTTCCATTTCTAAACATATTTCTTCTAAAACTTCAACTAATAATTTTGAAACAATATTATACAAAAAAGCATAACGTTTTTCATTTCTACATATTATATATATTGTAAAATCACTATCACTTATATCAAAATTACTATTAAATGAATCAGTATATTCACCTAATTTTTGATTAACAAAATCATTTTCTGTCATATTTGCAGGATGTGATCGTGCATATTCTTCACGAGCTCGCATTCTTAATATATTGTTTAAATCTTGATTTATTTGACTATCCATATGTTTTTTTAATAAAAACATATTTGTACCACCTTTAAATATAAATAATATTTCTTCATCATGTTTTAAAAAAGGTTGTGTTTCACAATTTTCAATTTCATTATATTTTATAATTTCATTATTTATGTTTGAAATTATATGTGTATTCATTCTATGATAAATATAATTTATGAAATTATATGTTGGTCCATTTTTAACAAATACATCTGTAAAATGCTTTGTTGTTTCATCACGTAATTTACGAAATTGTACAAAATTACGTTCATAATTTAAATTTACCATAACTTTTTTTACCATATCCAATACAATTGGATTTTCAACACCAAAATTTGATAAAAAATCATTATCCATTTTTATATAAACTATTATATAAAAATATATTTTAATTATAATTTTTATTTTACTAAATTTTTATTTTACTAAATTTTATATATAATTTTTTTCAGCATAGCTTAACTCTTCAGGTGTATTTATACCTAAAATTAAATTATTTTGATTTTTAGGAATTACATATAACAATACTTCAGTATCTTCTTTTTTACGAATTTCATCAAAAATTGATGTTAAATAATATTCTCCTGCTTTATTATTATTATTTAATTTACCTAAATATATATGCAATATTACATTACTAAAATAATAAATTCCTGCATTTATTTCTTTTGTTTCTAACTCTTCTGCATTAATACAATCTTTCTTTTCAACTATTCTTAAAAATGCTCGCTCTTTAGATCGCTCATTTTTTCGTATAATTCGCCCATAATTTGCTGGTTCATCCAATAATGCTGTTACTATTCCCATTTCACTCTTTTCTTCAATATTTTTTTGAACAAAATTTCCAATCATTTCTGCTTTAATATTTGGCATATCTCCATTTAATATTAATGTACTTTTATTTTTATCTAAATTTGGTAATACACATTGTAAAGCACCACCTGTTCCATTACTTTCTCGTTGTAATACTAAACGCGTTTTTGATAATACTATTAAACGACTTTTATTTAATATTGCTTCTATTAAAGCAGCGTTTTGTGGATTAACTACTATAAATATTTCATCACATTGAATTCTACTTACTTCTTCTAATATATGAAGTAACATTTCTTTTCCACGCACTTTACATAATACTTTAGGTATTACACCACTATTCATTCTTTCACCTTTACCACCTGCTAATATAACAATTTGTAACCCTTTTTTTTCTTCAACGCGTTGAACGTGTTGCGGCATTCCTTGCGGTATTCCATTAAAATTCATAAACATTTTTTTTAACAAATTATTATATAATTAAACTTTTTATATATTTATATATATTTCTTTTATATTCAAATTTTAATATAAAAATAATATTTATATATTATATATTATATATTATAAAATATAAAAATATAAAAATAGAAAATGAATGATTTAGACTCATTTTATATAAATCAAAATAATAATGAATTAAGTGAATTTGAAAAAGAAATTATAAAAAAAATTGATAAAAAAATTGATAATATAAGAGAATATTTATTTGAAAATGAAGATGGATTTCACATTAGTTGCGGTATTGTTACATCCGTAATTATGCTTTCGGTTTTTGGTTTTATTTTTTAATAATAAAAACTAAATGTAATATATTTATATAATATAGTACAATGAAACCATATTTTTTAAAAAATGATTTAATTATGTTTTACAAATATTTGAATAAATCAAAAATTTATTTTGAATATGGTTCAGGAGGTTCTACATATCAAGCATTTAATAAAAAAAATATAATTAAAATATATTCCGTTGAAAGTGATTTAACATGGTATAATAAATTAAAATCTTTACTAAATAATGATGAAAAAATATCTTTTATTTATAATGAAATGGATACTTTACCTAATACATGGGGAAATCCGGGTCCTAAAGCAACAAATATACAAAAAATTAATTATAGTAATCAATTAGGATTATTAAATGAAGAAATAATTAAAAATATTGATTTTATACTCATTGACGGACGTTTTCGTGTTGCTTGTGCCCTAAAAGCATTTAATTTAATAAATGAAAATTGTTTTATTGCATTTGATGATTTTCTAAATAGAAAAGAGTATCATATTATTTTGGATTATTATAAAATTATTGATAAAACAATAGATAATAATATGGTTATTTTACAAAAAAAAATAAATAAAAATATAAATGAAAATATTATAAAAAAATATGAATTTATACCAAAATAATTTTTATTTTTTAACAATAAATAAATATAAAGAGTATTATATATAAATATATATATATATATAAATAAAAATAAATATAAAATGTTTTGTAATAATATAGAAATTAAAAAAATGAATCAAACAAGTGATAAATTAAAATCAATTGAACACAAAAAAATCCCACTTTTTTCTTTTAAAGATAAAGTAATTATTGCTCGTGTTGTTGATGTTTATGATGGTGATACTTTTACTGCATTATTTGAATATAATGGTGAAATAATGAAATATAAATGCCGTTGTATGGGATATGATTGTGCTGAAATGAAACCTAAAAAAGATGATCCAAATCGTGAACAAGAAAAAAAATTAGCATTAGCTGCTAAAAATCGCTTTATTGAACTTATTGGTGGTGAAGATGCAATTGTTCAAATGAAATGTTTAGAATTTGATAAATATGGACGCATTTTAACTTATCTTTATCCTTTAAATGGTGATGTTCAAAATGATGAATCAATTAATAGTATTATGATAAATGAAAAACACGGTAAACCTTATGAAGGTGGAACTAAAGAAGAATGGTGAAAGAAACCAAGGTGCTCGTAGAGCTGGCCCTTTGGGCTCTTTCGAACTTCCTTTATATTTAATAAATAGTTTTTATTATTTTGAATAATAATAAGTATAGTTTAAATTTATAAAAAAATATATTTTTTATAAATAGTTTGAAATATGGTACAAGTTATTGTTACTGGTGGAAGTGGTCTTGTTGGTTCCGCTATTAAAGAAATTGTTTTTAAAAATGATTATAACTATAATTATAATAATGAATTTATTTTTCTTTCTTCAAAAGATTGTGATTTAACCAATTATGAAAGTACATATAATACTTTTAAAAATTTATTAAATGAAAATCAAGAAACTTATATTATTCATTTAGCTGCAAATGTTGGTGGTTTATTTAAAAATATTAATAATAATGCGAAAATGTTTGAAACAAATATCCTTATGAATATGAATCTTTTAAAAGTTGCCCATAATCTTAACATTCAACGTGTTGTTTCTATTTTATCTACTTGTATTTTCCCTGATAATGTTACTTATCCTATTACTGAAGAGCTGCTTCATCAAGGAGCGCCACATTATTCAAATTGTGGTTATGCATATGCTAAAAGAATGCTTGAAGTACAATCTAAATTATATCAAAGTGATTTTAATCGTGATTATATTTGCGTTATTCCAACAAATATTTATGGACCATATGATAATTTTCATTTAGAAGATGCACACGTAATTCCTGCGTTAATACATAAATGTTTTTTACAAAAAGAAAAAGGTTTACCTTTTGTAGTAATGGGAAGTGGAAAACCATTGCGACAATTTATTTATTCAATGGATTTAGCAAAATTAATTTTATGGAGTTTATTTGAATATAAAGAACGCGAAAATATTATTTTAAGTGTAAGCGAAGAAGAAGAAGTATCTATAAAAGATGTATCACTCATGATTGCTAAAAAAATGGATTATGAAAATAATTTAATTTTTGATACTTCTAAAAGTGATGGACAATATAAAAAAAGTGTTTCAAATAAAAAGTTAAAATCATTATATCAAGATTTTGTTTTTACATCTATAAATAATGGTTTAGATGAAACAATTAATTGGTTTTTAAAAAATTATGAAAATATACGAAAATAAAAATATAATTAAGTAATAATAAAAAGATATATATATTTTTAACAAATAGTTATTTGTTAAAAATTTTTTATAAAAATAAAAAAATAAAATGATTTCAAAACGTTCATTTTATAATTTTTTAGCTATAAATCTATTTTTTTATAGTTACGGATTTATAGAATATACTATTTATAATTATTTTTATTATAAACTTTTTACTTTATTTTTTTTATCTATTTTCCGAAATTACTTTTTATACACATTATTAGATTATAATACTCAAAAATATGATTATTTAAATTTACATAAAAATATAGCTTCATTAACGGATTATAAAGAAAATTTTTTAAAAATTTCTTTATTAGATAGTGTAAATCTATATTTTTTATTACAATTTTCCAATTTATTTTATGAAAATGTATATTATAATGATTTTTTATATGATATGCTTTATTTTATTCCCAAATCCTTTCTTTTTGAAATTATTTTTGATTTATTTCATTATATAACACATTGGCTTGAACATAAAACCAAGTTTTTTGCTCATAAAATTCATCATCAACATCATACTCCAACATTAGTTTCAACATTTAATCATCATATACTTGATTTAATATGCACAAATGTAATTCCATTTTATGTAACATCATATATTTGCAATAAGTTATTACAAATTCGTATTTCAAATTATATGCTTTTTATACTTTATATTTCTAAAATATATATTGAATTATGTGGACATAGTGGGAAAAATATTAAACATATTGGTTCTTTTGTACAATGTGTTTGGATACCGCGACTTTTAGGAATTGATTTATATACAATTGACCATACGAATCATCATTATTATAATAATTGCAATTATAGTAAACGATTTTCTTTATGGGACCGTCTTTTTGGTACATATAGATAAAAATATTATCTAAAATTCTAATATTTTATGAAATTAATTTTATATACTATAACGTAAATCAATTTGTAAATCTATATTGTAAAATTAAAATTATTAAAAAAATGATAGATACAAATTTATATAAATTATTTATTATTTTTATAAATACAATTGATAATGAATGATAATATGAAATATCAAAACACCTTACAAGACGTGAGGATGGCTACCAATAATGGAAAGCCTTCACGCTTGTCGGGGGTGTCGAATGAAACATCGACAGTGGCTCTGACGGGGTCACGTGTTCAGGTAGGTGAGACTCCCAACTGGGACCACTCACATGAACACACCAGCGATTCTACTACTAATAGTACTAATTGTACTATTAATAGTAATCATTCATTGATTGATATAATTAAAACTAACGATGAGTTACGTAGATTATATAAGAAATCAATGAATATATTTATAGAAAAATATAAAGAAAAATCTTCATATAAAATTAATAATTTTAATGAAGTTGTTGAAATATTTAGAACAATTAAAATAAATAATGTATTTTTGGATAAAAATATAGTTTTTAATATATTTGATAGTGAATATGCTGCTGATGGAGATACAAGACCAACAAAAAAACAATTTGTAGATACTATTTATGAATTTGTTCGTAAGAATGAAGTTAATGAATTATTTAAATATGTTGAAAAATATGGTTTATCTTATCATCACGATTCTTTAGAAATAGTTAAAGAAAAAAATACTATTGATAGCACAATAAATGATTACGTAAATACTTTTATGATTTTATTTAATAAATATTTAGAAAATAAAAATAAATATGAAGAATTAAATAATGAAGAAAATATTCAAAAGCGTAATCTTTTAAAACTTAACTATGAAAATGCTAAAGCAGATGTAGAAAATTTTGAAAATGAAATAGAAAATGCATGGAAAAATATATCTAGTTGGGAAGATTATGATGATAGTGATGATGAATCAAATAATCAAATTTTACAAACTAGACGTAATATATTGGAAAATGCAACATTAGAACTTAAAAATGCTAATGATGAATTAAAATTATTTTCAAAAAATTTAGATAACTCTTTAAATAAAATATATAATTTTTTTAATAACGATTTACGAGGAATGGATAGGAAACTATATAAATTCCCAATTATTGAAAATATTTATCTATCATTAGATATTCATTTACGTGAAATATATATGAATTTTCTATCAACTGAATGCAAGCAATATATTAATACATGTAAAAAATATTTCTAAAAAATATAAATGTAATTTTTGTAAATATTTTAAATTTAATGTAAATATAAAAAAAACAAAAAAAAAACAAAAACTCATAAAAAAATTATAAAAACATAAAAAATTACCATTTATTACTATCTTTTAGATCTCGATAACGCATTTTAGTAGAAGCATAATTTTTAATATATTGTGGTGTAAAATATATTTCATTTATAAAATAATTTTTTTTATTTATATTATTATATATTTCTTTATGATATATATTTATAATATTTATTGTATCTAAAAAATATTTATCACGACAATATAAAATATTATTTTCTAATATATTATTAAAATTATATGTATAAATATTATATTCTTTATATAATAAATCATTTACATAACTATTTTTAAGTTCATTATAATATTTTTTTATATTATTATAATTTTGTATAACATAATTATTTTTATTATCATAAAGTTTATCAATAATATTTTCAAGATTTGTTATTATATAATATATAGATTTATCAGCTTCAGAACGTATTAAAGAATTATCTATATATATAACTGCTTGTTTATTTACAAAATAAATATTTCTATTTATTTTATTTTTTATAATTTCTTCCAGAAAAACATTATATATATAAAAATCTTTCTTACTATAAAATAAAATATCAATATGTGATATGTCATAATTTTTATCAAATGAAATAACATTATAATTTTCTTTTTCTAATCTTTCTTTTTCTAATCTTTCTTTTTCCAATCTTTCTTTTTCCAATCTTTCTTTTTCCAATCTTTCTTTTTCCATTTGTTCTTTTTCTGCTGCTTCTTTTACAAGATTTTTTATATTTTGTTTATATAAACAAGATTTTTTATTATCTAAATGTTTTATTAAATTATATTTTCTTGTAAATTCTGTTAAACAATTAGGACATTGATAACATTTTTGTTCATAGTTATAATATTTAATATTAAAATCAGACAAAGATATATTATCTTCATTATCTTCATTATCTTCATTATTATCATTTTTATTATCAATAATAAAATTATTATTTATTATATTTTTTTTATAATTTTTATGTATAACATTATATTTATTTGTGTAATGATTTATAATAAATAAAATATCATTTTTAAATAAATTTGAATAATTAAATGTAAATATAAATTTTTTATTTAATGATAAATTTTCAGCCATTTCATAAAGTAATTTTGAAAAACAATTACATTTATTTTTTCGTTGATAATGCTTTTTCATACTATTTTCATTATTTGTTATGTAATCAACACAATAATGACATATATATAATTCTTTACAATTATGTTGTTTTTTATATTTTTCATATTTTTTAATTATATTTTCATTTGAATCTTGAATTATATTTTGAGATATTTCTTTATTTACATGTTGAATATTTTTATCTTGAATTATATTTTGAGATATTTCTTTATTTACATCTTGAGGTATTTCTTCTATTTTAATATTATCAATCATATATTTTTTATAATCAATTCTTATATATCTTTGATATATTCTTCTTAATTCATAATTTAATTCTTGAATTGATTCATTTAAATTTATTTTTGTTTGTATAAAATTAAAATATTGACTATTAAAATTATTATCAAAATAAATATCTATTTTTCTAAATTTATCTTTTATAATATCATTATCTAAATTATATTTTTCAATAATATCATATTTTATAATTTCAATAATTTCATTATAAATTGTATATAAATCACCATAAAAATATTCAATATAGTTCACATTTTCTTTATGATATTTTTCTTTACATAAATTTATAACTTTTCTTTCATTTTCATATAAATTTTTAATTTTATAATAAACTATTATTTGAGTACCTTCTTTATATTGATTAAATCTTTTATATGGATTATCAATATGTTGTGTTATACCAAAATCATATATTGGTAAGTTTTCTTTAGCATTTTCATATGAGTATAAAAATAAAATATACCAATTTTATTACTATTTTTCATTTTTTTATAAATAATATATAATAGTTTATTCCTTTTATAATCATTTTATATAAAAAAAAATATATACTTTTATGTAAATATTTTTAACATATTTATTATTTTTCTAACAATTCAACTGCTTTAAGAAAAGTACAATACTCTTTTTCCCATGTTACACAAACTGGTAGCACTTTAACTCCTACTTCAACGGCATCATAAACCGCTTTTTGATAAATTGGGTCTAAAGAAGATGGTTTGAAAGAATCTACATCATTCCGTTGTATTAAAAAAAGTAATACACATTCACTATTTGGCTCATTTTTCTTAATTTGTGCTAAATGATTAACGTGTTTTAATGCTCGTACACTTACAGGTTCAGCTTTATTTTTCCTATAACCATCTGGAAATAACGCGATTTTTTTAGTAAAATCATATGAAGATAAATCCATTTTTTTACGCTCTTTTGCAGTTACATCAACAACATCTGCAAGCGGAACATTTTTAACTTCTAAATATACTTTATTACCACTTTCTGATATAAATGTATAATCAAAACGTGATTTATTATTTTCATCATCTTTTTCGTCTTCATTAATTATTGTTACTTCTGCTTGTAAATCTTTGATATTTTGAAATTGCGCTATTTTATTATTTAATAGCAATGATTTAACAATTGGATTTGCTAACATTGGATTAACACCAATAACTGATAATGATTCACATTCTTGAATAATATGATGAATAACATATTTTGATTTATTTTTCGTAGATTCGGATTTAGTACAATATACAAAAACATTTGGTACAATAAGTCCACAACATCCTAATGCAGGAGAATGAGCCATAACATTTTCTTCAAGTATATTATCTTGTTCATCGTATATGGTAACATCAGCTAAATAAGGGGATTTACAAACTTTTGAAGGACGAGATAATATTTTAGCTTTATAAAGTTTAGGTAATGTATAAATCATTTCTTTATTTACGTTATTCATTTTTTTATAAATTATTTACGTTAATATTATAAATTATAAAATTAATATATAAATGAATTTAAAATCATTTTTTATATTTTTTTAAAATAAAAAAAAAGTGACACTAAAGATATTATAATAAATATAAATAGTTTAAATAAGTGCCGTTTTGTAACATATAAGCCTAGCCGCTCTAGTTACACTTCCGCATTCATTTTGATAAGTATCGTCAAAATGTCTATATACAAACGATGCTCAGAAGCTAGGAATGGAGTACCTAGATCTGAAATGCTTACTCCTGTTGTTAAAACTGTTTCTTATTCAGAAAA
>JACCDX010579453.1_pt1 | contig 31831 bp, 34 predicted proteins | sample 7449681 | NCBI WGS metagenome assembly JACCDX01 (sample SAMN15323450, study PRJNA562643) | freshwater metagenome | isolation source: river surface water | place: USA:Blue River Watershed | collected 2017-08-18
GTTGCCATTGATGCGAAACGATCAGACGCTGGCCACTGGGAAGTATTCACCCACGGCGGCCGGCGTGCCACCGGACTGGACGCGGTCGAGTGGGCGCGCAAAATGCAGTCCCTCGGCGCAGGCGAAATTCTGCTGACCAGCATGGACAAGGATGGCACGCGTTCCGGTTTTGATTTGCCACTCACGCGTGCTGTTTCTGATGCTGTATCGATCCCGGTGATTGCATCGGGTGGTGTCGGGTCCCTGCAGGATCTGGCCGATGGCATTACCGAAGGTCACGCCGATGCCGTGCTGGCGGCGAGTATTTTTCATTATCAGCAGCACAGCATTCAGGAAGCCAAGCAATTCATGGCGGGGCGGGGCATACCGATGAGGCTGTCATGATTGCGCGAGCTAAATGGCTGAACCGGATTCACTGGGACGAGCACGGGCTGGTCCCTGTCATCGCACAGGAAGCCGGCACCAACGAGGTGCTGATGTTTGCCTGGATGAACCGCGACGCGTTGGCGAAAACGGTTGAACTGGGTCAGGCAGTCTACTGGAGTCGCTCGCGAAAAAAACTTTGGCACAAGGGCGAGGAGTCCGGCCATTTTCAGGAAGTACAGGAAATACGCGTCGATTGCGATCAGGATGTCCTCCTGCTGAGAGTGAAGCAAGTTGGCAACCTGGCCTGCCACACCGGAAGACATTCCTGCTTCTTCAGCAAATTCGAGCACAATGGCGATGAATCAGACTGGATCGAAGTCGATCCGGTGCTGAAAAACCCGGATGACATTTATAAAAAATAATATGAGCGACGTGCTGACGCGCCTGGCGCAAGTGATCGAATCACGCAAACCTGAAGCGGGCGGCAATCCGGACACCTCGTATGTGTCGCGCCTGTTCGACAAAGGTGATGATGCGATTCTCAAAAAAATCGGCGAAGAAGCCACCGAGACCGTGATGGCGGCCAAGGATGTCCGCTCGGGCGCCGATGCGAGCAAACTGGTCTATGAATGTGCGGACCTGTGGTTCCATTCGCTGATCATGCTGGCCCGTTTCGACCTGAGTCCGCAGCAAGTACTGGATGAACTGGCGCGTCGCGAGGGTTTGTCAGGGATTGAGGAAATGGCCAATCGCAAGCTGAAAGAGCGCGAACAGAACGAGCGCAAATCCTGAGCTTCCGGCGCGCCCGGTGTTGATGTCGGGGCAGGAAGTGCCGCAAAGCACAAAGAAAGTGAGACAAAGCATGGATAACTGCATTTTTTGCAAGATCGCAGCCGGCAAGATCCCATCGAAGACAGTCTACGAAGACGATGACGTCATTGCCTTTCATGACATCAATCCGGCCGCGCCCGTGCATGTGCTGATCGTCCCGCGCGAGCATATTCCGACGCTGGCCGCTGCGAATGAGAATCACAGTGCATTGTTGGGTAAAATGATGCTGCTTGCACCAAAAGTTGCCGCTGAACTGGGCGGCGGTTATCGGGACACGACTGATGGTCCAGCGGGCGGTTTCAAAACACTGGTCAATACGGGTCCTGATGGCGGTCAAGAGGTGTACCATCTCCATTTGCACGTGATGGGCGGTACCCGGCCATGGCGTAGTGAACGTTAAGTACCAGGTAGTCGTTTTAGCAGTGAAATAATTTATTCGATGAGAGCCTGCGGGTTCGGCTAGGAGATAACAATGGGTTCGTTCAGTATTTGGCACTGGGTCATCGTGCTGGTGATTGTGATGCTGGTATTTGGCACCAAGAAATTGGGCAACATCGGTGGCGATCTCGGCAAGGCCGTCAAAGGATTCAAGGATGGCATTAAAGGCGCCGAGGATGACAAAGGTGCGGCGCCCTCGCAGGTAACCGACAAAGCCACCATCGATGTCGAAGCCCGCGAAAAATCCAAGAGCTGATACCGCTTTTTTCTCAGCGATGGCGACCCCGCGGGTCGCCTCGTCCTTCCTCTGACTTCCTGTCCCGATGATTGATCTGGGTCTTACCAAAATCGCGCTGATTGGTGCGGTCGCGCTGGTCGTGATCGGACCCGAGAAGCTGCCGGCAGTCGCGCGCATGGCGGGCACGCTTTGGGGACGCGCGCAGCGTTACATCAGCAGCGTCAAGGCTGAGGTCAATCGCGAAATGCAGATGGAAGAGCTCAACAAAATGCATTCGGGCTTCATGAATGCCACCTCCAAAATCAACCAGACCCTCAACCAGAGTCTGAGTGAGGTGCAGCAAAATTTCACCGAAGCCGGCGAGTCGCTGACCGAGGCGATGGCCGAAGCCAGTGAGGCTTACACGGGTTACAGCGAGGCCTTGCGCGTTCCGACAGATGAAGAGCTGGCTGCAAAGCGACGCGATTTCAGGAAGAAAAAACTGTCGCAAACCTCCTCCTTGCCAATCTGGTACAAACGATCAACAGGTCGCAGGACGCGCGTGATGTCCGGCGCGGCGCGTGTAGCGCGCTATCGTCCGAATATCGGTAAAACGATCAGGTTCTTCAACTAAGCATGGCTGACAACAATTCTCCCGGTATGCAGGAGACCTTCATCTCCCACCTGATCGAGTTACGCACACGACTGGTTCGTGCATCGGCGGTCGTTCTGGTGGTGTTCATCGTGTTGTTTGCAATCTGGCCGGGCGCCGCCGCCGTTTATGATTTCCTCGCGCAGCCGATGATGAATGCCTTGCCTGAGGGTTCGAAAATGATCGCCACTGGCGTCATCACACCTTTCATGGTGCCGATGAAAGTAACGATGATGCTGGCGCTGATGATTTCGTTGCCCTGGGTGCTGTACCAGGCCTGGGCATTTGTGGCGCCCGGACTATATACCCATGAAAAACGCCTGGTCGCGCCGCTGATCATCTCTTCGTCAGCGCTGTTCATCCTTGGCGTGGCGTTCTGCTATTACTTTGTGTTTGGCACGGTCTTTAAATTTATCAATGAATTCGCGCCCAAATCGATTTCAGTCGCGCCGGATATCGAGAATTACCTCGACTTCGTGCTGACCATGTGTCTTGCATTCGGACTCACGTTTGAAGTGCCGGTGGTGGTGATCGTGCTGGTGCGTATGGGCTTGGTCACTGTCGAAAAACTTAAATCGATACGGCCTTATGTGATCGTGGGTGCTTTTGTGATCGCAGCCATCGTCACACCGCCTGACGTGATGAGTCAGCTGTTTCTGGCTATACCTTTGTGCCTGCTCTACGAATTGGGCTTGCTGCTGGCGCCTTTGTTTGCGAAAGCAACACAGGCGCCTGAAGAAGCGGTCTGACAGCAGTTTTTTGTTAGAGTGGCTTCGTTTTCAAGGAGTGGGCCCGGCCGCCCGCAACCACTTCACCAGCGGCGCTGAGGCCTTGAAATCGGCCATCAGTAATTCCGGCAGTTTCTGAGGCGCCAGCTTTTTGATATCCACCTCTCGCCAGGCCACAAAGCTTTTGAGTTTCAAAAATTCCGGGTGCGGCGCGTCAGTGTCGAAGCCTTTAGGCAAGCGAGTCAGTTTGTCTTCCAGTTGCAGGCCGCCAAAAGTAGTCTGCAGCCCCTTGTCCCGCAACAGTTTCTGAAAGCCTGAAGCGTCGTCAACAACATGCTGACGAATCACGCGCAGGCGATCTGACGGCGGCCGGTATTCGCCGCCCGCCGACAATAAAATCCCTTGCGCATCGATATGAAAATAGTACGCGGGGCCGCCGCCCTGGCTGGGCTTTTTCAGTCCGCTGGCGGTGATCGCAGCAGAGAAGGTGGTTTTGTAAGGCGGCTTGCCGCGCGCAAAACGCAGATCGCGGTTCACCCGGAACATCGCTTTTTTCGGGTTGCAATGTGCGATTGTCGGGTCAAAACGCGTGATACCGGCGATTAGCGTCTCAACCAGCGTCAGCAACTCGCCGCGCAGTATGTCGTAGCGCGGTTTGTTCATCACGAACCAGGCGCGATTATTGTTTTCTTCCAGTTCTGACAGAAACTGAAACAGGTCTCGCAGGTGCATGAGCCTTACTCGCCTTCCATGGGCCGCCGCGACTTCGAGCGCGGCCTGCGACCCACGGTGATGTCGAGCGCCGCTTCCCGAGATTTGCGCAAGACGGTCACACGCACTTTATCGCCCGGCGTGAGCTGGGCGACGAGATTGAGCATGGAGACGGTATCGGTCACGGGCCTGTCGGCCACGGATAAAAGGATGTCGCCGGGCTTCACACCGGCTTTGTCTGCGGGACCGCCTCTGAGCACGCCGGCAATAATGGTTCCCGAAGATTTTTGCAAACCAAAACTCTCCGCGAGCTCCGGAGTGATGTCCTGCGGCTCAACGCCGATCCAGCCACGGACTACCTGACCATTCTTGATGATGGCATCCATCACGGTTTTTACCGTGGTCACCGGTATTGCAAAGCCAATGCCCAGTGATCCGCCGCTGCGGGTGTAAATCACATTGTTGATGCCGAGCAGATGACCCTGGGTGTCGACCAGCGCGCCGCCGGAATTGCCCGGGTTAATCGCCGCATCGGTCTGGATGAAATTTTCGAACGTGTTGATGCCAAGATGGTTGCGTCCGAGGGCGGACACGATACCCATCGTGACCGTCTGCCCGACGCCAAACGGATTGCCGATGGCCAGCACCACATCGCCGACTTTCGCATTCTCGAGCCTGCCCAGCGTGATCGACGGCAAATTTTTCAGGTTCACTTTGATGACGGCGAGGTCAGTGTCCGGATCAGTCCCTACCAGTTTGGCGGGGATTTTTCTGCCATCGGCCAGCGCGACTTCCATTTCCTCGGCGCCTGCGATCACATGGTCGTTCGTCAGAATGAAACCTTCAGAACTGACGATGACGCCGGAGCCGAGGCTGAACTGCTTTTCGTCCTGCGCACCCGGACCATCGCCAAAGAAGCGCCGGAAGAAAGGATCATTGTTGAACGGATGCGCCTGGGAGCGCGCCTCCTTTGTGGTAAAGATGTTGACCACGGCAGGCATCGCACGGCGCGCCGCTTCACGGTAACTGCCTTGCGCTGACAATGTCTGGGGCCCTGCGGCTTCCTGCACGGGTATCGGTTTCGATTCCAGATGAATGCCGGCTGCACCTCGCGACAGCCACTCAGGCTTGAGTGTCGCTACAATGAACCAGAGCGCAAGTGCCACAGTGACGGTTTGCGCAAACAAGAGCCAGAGACGACGCATAACAGGTATCGAAATGAGCGTAACTAAAGTTAACCGGGAACTGCTGGAGCAACACCTCGCCAGCACGTTGGATATTAACCGTTTTCGCGACTATTGCCCCAACGGCTTGCAGGTCGAGGGGCGCGATCAGATTCACTATGTGGTGAGTGGCGTGACCGCCAGCCTCGCGCTGATTGAAGCGGCGCTGGAGAAGGGTGCGGACACCGTGCTCGTTCACCATGGCTACTTCTGGAAAGGTGAAGATCCGCGCGTGGTCGGACCTCGGCAAAAGCGTCTCAGACTGCTGCTGTCTAACCAAATCAATCTGTTTGCTTACCATTTGCCACTGGATGCCCATCCCACGCTGGGAAACAACGCGCAACTCGGTGAACGACTTGGTCTGCGGCCAGACGGTCGCTTTGGCGAACAGGATCTCGGTTGGCTGGGCAGTGCGTCAAAGGAGGTCGCCACCGTCGGTGATCTGGCGCGCCTGGTAGAGCAGGTGCTTGGACGCACGCCGATGTTGATCGGAAGTCCGGATCAGCCGGTGGGACGTGTGGGCTGGTGTACCGGGGCCGCCCAGAATGCACTGGCCGATGCGATTGCGGCGGGCGCCAGTGTTTACCTTAGTGGCGAGATTTCAGAGCAAACCGTACATCTCGCGCAGGAATCGCAAGTTGCGTATCTCGCCTGCGGTCATCATGCGACCGAGCGCTACGGCGTTCAGGCACTGGGTCGGTATATAGAAAAACAGTTCGGCATTCGGCATGAATTCATCGAGGTACCGAATCCCGTCTGAATTCAAATGCATGCGGCGCGCGAATGCCCTCTCCGATGGGAACTAAACCAGCAGCTTGTCCACCGAATCTTTCGTTTGCTGTCAGGTCTCTCATTTCATGTCCCCCATCGCATCGTCCCGTGAGTGCCGGGTTATGGTCGTCGAAGATGACGTTGTCACACGTCGCCTGCTGTGCAATGCGATTGACCTGGAGCCCTCGCTGACGCTCAGTGGTGCCTTCGGTACCGTTACGGATGCGCTCGACGGATTAGAGCGCGAACCCGTCGATTTGCTGCTGACCGATCTGGGTTTGCCGGATGGCTCCGGTCTGTCGATCATCCATCACTGTCGCCGTGTTTTGCCTGAGGCTGACATCATGGTGATCACCATGTCCAGCGATGAGTCGCAGGTACTGGCTTGCATCGAAGCAGGTGCATCGGGTTACGTGCTCAAAGAAGCGGGACATGTCGATATCGTTCGCGCGCTTCTGGATCTGAGGGCAGGGGGCTCACCGATCAGCCCGGTTATCGCGCGCAAAGTCCTGGCGCGCATGCGTAACGCGCGGCCATCGGACGATGACAGCGCGCCGAATGACGAAACGTCGGGTCTCACGCGCCGCGAGAGCGCGATCCTCGAGCTAATCTCACGTGGCGGCAGTTTCGCCAAGGTTGCTGCGGCACTGAGCCTCTCCGTAAGCACCGTGCAGACGCACGTGAAGCATATTTACGGCAAACTTTCCGTGCACTCCCGCTCAGAGGCCGTCTACGAGGCGCACCGGCGTGGCTTGCTGCGCTTCGAGCATGTAGCTGATGCCAAGCCCGCCCATACCGAGCCGTCTGCATCCGCGCAGACCGCCGCCTTGCCACCGACCTGATGAGATAGGTTCTAAGACAGCGCCGCATGACACAGATCTTTTCTTGTCAAATTAAAAATTAAACTAATTTTCGCCCGATGTTTGCTGAGCCAATTGCCGCCTCAAGGGGCGCTTCCACAAAGGCGGGTTAGCTCCGTTATAATCAAGGGTTTCTGGAATTTCCAACCTTTGTTTGCATTTCTCTGATCGGGACTGAGTTATGAGTGACGAAAATCAGGTCGACCCGGGTCGACGTGGCCTGCTGGTCGCAACCGCTGCCGCGGGTGGCGTGGCCGGGCTCGCAGCTGCCGGCGCATTTGTTTCCACTTTTGAGCCGTCCGAGCGAGCGAAAGCCGCTGGTGCGCCCGTCGAAGTCGATATCGCCGATCTTAAACCCGGCGAGATGAAGACCGTCGAATGGCGCGGCAAGCCGGTGTGGGTGATCAAGCGCACGCCCGACATGGTGGCCTCGCTGAAAAAGACCGATGCACAGGTCGCTGACCCGAAATCGGAGCGCAACCCCAACGAGCTGACGCCGGAGTATGCGCGTAACGAAACCCGCTCGATCAAGCCGGAAATTCTGGTCGCTGTCGGCATTTGCTCGCATCTGGGTTGCTCGCCAAGCACGAAGTTCCAGACAGGTGCGCAGCCCTCGCTGCCCGACGACTGGGCGGGTGGTTTCCTTTGCCCATGCCATGGATCGACCTTCGATCTGGCTGGCCGGGTCTTCAAAAACAAACCAGCACCGGACAATCTCGAAGTGCCACGACACATGTATCTGAGTGACACACGAATCGCAATCGGCAGAGACGAGAAAGGCGAGGCTTGATCATGGCTTTTGTTGAGAAAAAAGTGCCGGCCGATGCGCCGATCGCACAAAAGGCGCTGGGCTGGGTCGACTCCCGCTTCCCGTTGACCAAGCTGTGGGAAGACCAGTGGGGCAAGTATTACGCGCCCAAGAACTTCAACTTTTTCTATCTGTTTGGCTCGCTCGCTGCGCTGGTGCTGGTGATTCAGATTGTCACCGGCATTTTCCTGGTGATGAACTACAAACCGGATGCGCAGCTCGCCTTTGCTTCAGTTGAATACATCATGCGCGAAGTGCCCTGGGGCTGGCTGGTGCGATACATGCACTCGACCGGGGCCTCGGCATTCTTTATCGTGGTTTACCTGCATATGACACGTGCGCTGCTTTACGGTTCTTATCGCAAGCCACGTGAACTGATCTGGCTGTTTGGTGTCGCCATTTTCCTTTGCCTGATGGCTGAAGCGTTTTTTGGCTATCTGCTGCCATGGGGTCAGATGTCGTACTGGGGCGCACAGGTGATCGTCAACCTGTTTGGTGCGATTCCTTTCATCGGTCCGGATCTGTCATTGTGGATTCGTGGCGATTACGTGGTGTCGGATGCGACGCTGAACCGCTTCTTCGCGTTCCATGTGATTGCGATTCCTCTGGTGCTGCTTGGACTGGTGGTGGCCCACCTGATCGCGCTGCACGAAGTGGGGTCGAACAATCCTGACGGTATCGAAGTCAAGGAAAACCTGGGTCCGGATGGCCATGGTGTCGACACCATTCCTTCCCACCCTTACTACACCACTAAGGACATCTTTGGCGTGTCTGTTTTCCTCACGATTTTCAGCGCGGTGATTTTCTTCGCGCCGGAATTCGGCGGGTACTTCCTTGAGTACAACAACTTCATTCCTGCGGACCCGCTCAAGACACCGCCTCATATTGCGCCTGTCTGGTACTTCACGCCTTTCTATTCGATTCTGCGTGCAACTACCTCGCAATTCATGATCGCGCTGATCGTGGCAACCATTGGCTATGCGGCATTGATCGTTTTCAAGACGCGCCTGCCGCAGCTCATCAAGAACGCTGTGGTTGGTGTTGCCGTGGTGCTGGTCATCGGCATGCTGGTGTTCGATGCCAAATTCTGGGGCGTGGTCCTGATGGGCGTGTCCGTACTGATCCTGGCTGGTATGCCCTGGCTGGATCACTCGCCTGTGAAGTCGATTCGCTATCGCCCGGAGTGGCACAAGATTGTTTACATCGTCTTTGGCATCGCTTTCCTGGTGCTGGGTTACCTCGGCGTTCAGGCGCCTACCGCAGCCCGCACATTTGTCGCTCAGGTTTGCACCTTCATCTACTTCGGTTTCTTCATGCTGATGCCATGGTGGAGCACCGTGGGCGAGTTCAAGCCAGTGCCCAAGCGCGTGAACTTCCAGCCGCATTAAGCCGCAAAGGAACAAGAATGAAACTCTTAAAAAAAATGATCGCGGTACTGGTGCTGGCACCGGTGCTTGCTGTGGCTTCCGAGGCGGGTTTTCCTCTGGATCGTGCGCCGGATCGCAGCAGCGATCTCTCGGCGTTACAAAACGGTGCCCGTCTGTTTGTCAACTATTGCTTGAATTGCCATTCTGCATCGTTGGTTCGTTACAACCGCTTGCGTGATATTGGTTTGTCGGATGCGCAAATCCGCGACAATCTGCTCTTCACCTCCGACAAGGTGGGCGATCTGATGAAAACTAATCTGAACGCTTCGGATGCGAAAGCCTGGTTTGGTGCGGTGCCTCCCGACTTGTCCGTGATCGTTCGTGCGAAGTCATCCGGTGAAGGTTCGGGCGCGGACTATGTTTACACCTATTTGCGTACCTACTACGTGGATGAAGGACGTGCCACCGGATGGAATAACCTGGTGTATCCGAATGTCGGTATGCCCCATGTGCTCTGGGAGCTGCAGGGTGTTCGAACAGCAAAATTTGTAGAAGAGAAGGATCCGCATGACGCATCAAAGACCGTGCATAAATTCGCCGGTTTCGAACAAGTCAAGGCGGGCAAAATGAATGGCCAGGAATACGATACCGCGATCGCTGATCTCGTTGGTTACATGGCGTGGATGAGTGAGCCGGTTAAAACCAAGCGTCAGCAGATTGGTGTCTGGGTCTTGTTGTTCATGTCCCTGCTGGTGCTGCTGACCTGGCGTTTGAACGCCTCGTTCTGGAGAGAAGTCAAATAGTAGCCCTGTATTTTCAGCCCGGCTTTATTGCTTGCAAAGTGATGAACGGAAAGCGCTGAGAAACAGATATGTATGCGTGGGTGAGGCGGCGTGCTGTCTCACCCTCTTTGTTTCCAAGGAACTGAAATCATGATGGTCCTCTATTCGGGTACAACCTGCCCATTCTCACAACGCTGCCGCCTCGTCTTGTTCGAAAAAGGCATGGATTTCGAAATCCGCGATGTGGACTTGTTCAACAAGCCTGAGGACATCTCGACCATGAATCCTTATGGCCAGGTACCTATTCTGGTTGAGCGGGAGCTGGTGCTGTATGAGTCGAACATCATCAATGAGTACATCGACGAACGCTTTCCTCATCCGCAGCTGATGCCTGCCGATCCGCTGATGCGTGCCCGTGCGCGGCTGATGCTGTTCAATTTCGAAAAAGAATTATTCGTTCATGTGCATACGCTGGAGAATGAAAAATCGCGTTCTGCCGAGAAAAGCCATGATAAGGCGCGTGGTGAAATCCGCGACCGTCTGACCACGCTGGCACCGCTGTTCCTCAAGAATAAGTACATGCTGGGTGAGGAATTTTCGATGCTGGATGTGGCCATCGCGCCTTTGCTCTGGCGCCTTGATCACTACGGTGTGGAACTCTCAAAGACCGCAGCACCACTGATGAAATATGCAGAGCGCATTTTCTCGCGTCCTGCTTATATCGAAGCACTGACCCCCTCCGAGAAGGTTATGCGCCGCTGATGCAGCTACTGGCGGACTTCAGGTCCGCCACCTGTCTCGGCAGATCTTTTGGTGCGTCTTTTGTCCCGGCATTTTTTTTGAGTGCGCCTGTCTGATGTCAGAAACTTCGACGAAACCCTACCTGCTGCGTGCCCTCTATGAATGGTGCACGGATAATGGCTACACCCCGTATATCGTGGTGATGGTGGATGAACATACGCGAGTTCCGACGGAATTTGTAAAGAATGGCGAGATTGTCCTCAACATTAGCTTTGATGCGACGGCCAACCTGAAGATGGATAATGATTTCATCCACTTCAAGGCCCGTTTTGGTGGCGTCGCGCGGGAAATCGAAGTGCCGGTCGGTAATGTGAGTGCGATCTATGCACGGGAAAATGGTCAGGGCATGAGCTTCGAGGTCCAGCGTGATGACGAGGGCGCACGCAGGAAAAAGCCCCGTAGCGAGCCGGCAAAAGCCTCAGGACCGAAAATTTCTCCTTTGCTTTCTGCGGTGCCCCCCGCCCCGGCGGAGTCGGGTCAATCGTCCGATCACGATGAGCCGCCCGATCCGCCAGGAAAGGGCGGCAAACCGAGACTGACACGGATTAAATAACGTATAATTGCGGGTTTTCAGCGGCCGGCTTAGCTCATCAGGTAGAGCACTTGATTTGTAATCATGGGGTGGCGGGTTCGAGTCCTGCAGCCGGCACCATACATAAAAGGCCGTTATTTTTGACGGCCTTTTTCCTTTTCTGGCGGACCTCTGCCAATCACGGCAGAGACCACCGTGGATATCGCACTGATACCTGGAACCGCCCGGAAAACACGGCCATCCTTCGCATCCCCAGTAAGTCCACATCATCGAAATTAAGCGCTGGCACAAACAGCCCGGATCGACCGGCTGTACGCGACCTTTTTCTCAGATCGGGGACGGGGCGTCGGCAGGAGATTGAAAACCCCGCGAAGCTCTGGGAGACCTTCGGCCGACACTCAGCGAGGTCTTGTTGTCAGCGGGGAAGCCTGCGACGATCGACACCTGAGAAAGGGGAGTTGACATGCCGGGTCATGGGAACGTTCAGCAGCGACCGCGCGTGCATGTCGAGTACGTTGATGGCGATCGTGGCATCTCTGCTCTCGACACCGTTGGCGAGAAGGCTGTGCCTGAGAAACCCGATCATCTCTTCATAGGCCTGGAGTGTGAGGTTGAGTTTGGCATACCCCAGCTTCGGTAAGTCAGGGCTGTATGTCGAAGTGGTGTGCCCGAGAGCCAATGCTGCCAACTCCACGTTGCACGCCAGCACTTGCTGTGTGGACATGCCCTCAACAAAGCGTCGCAATGATGCGGCAGTCAGCATCCTCGTGGTGATCTCCTTCACGACAGTTGTGAGAAGCGGCGAGCCACCATATTTTTCGTAGAGGTTCGGGATTGGATTGGCCATCATTTACCTTGATAGTTACAATCTTAGATACTTTAGGTTAACACAACCCAAGCTTTCTGGACGCGATCAAATCCGTGCGTGAAGCTGCCTGTATTCAGATAGGTCGTGCATTTTGGTTACAAGCCACACGCAAAAAAAAGCCCGGATCGAAATCCGGGCTCGTTCCTGCTCGAGGGGTACCTAGCAACACTTGGGCACCCGACCATTGCTGCCATAACGAGCGTCCTGACGTTCGCGAAAGAAAGCTTCGTAGCTCATTGGCGGCTGATCCGGGTGATTCTCCTGCATATGATTAAGGTAGTTATCGTAATCAGGCAGGCCCACCATCAGCCGGGCTGTCTGCCCGAGATAGGCGCCAAATTTTCCGAGTTCTCCGAACATTGGATCTCCTTAGCGCTCAGGCACTGGCGGTTCCGACAGGGACCGATGGTGCTTCTTGCGAGGTGGGTTTGTCCGAGCGCAGTGCCGCCAGACAGGCCCGAATGCTGAAGAACAGGATGGACAGCACCACCGCCATGAAAATCGCCGCCAGCGCCGCATCAATATAGTCGTTCATAATGATTTGCTGCATCTGCTCAGGTGATTTTGCCGGAGGCAGTACTTCACCCGAAGCGGCTGCCGTTTTGAATTTCTCCGCATGTGCAAGAAAGCCGATGCGAGGATTTTCATGGAAAAGCTTTTGATAACCTGCCGTCAGCGTACAAACCAGCAGCCAGGCGGTGGGTACCAGCGTGACCCAGGCAAATTTCTCGCGTTTGAGTTTGAACAGCACCACGGTGCCCAGCATGAGCGCAACGGCTGCCAGCATCTGGTTAGAGATCCCAAACAAAGGCCACAGGGTATTGATGCCGCCCAGCGGATCCACCACGCCCTGATAGAGAAAGTAGCCCCATGCACCGACGCACAGCAGCGTGGCAATAATGCCGGCCACCATACCCGGTATCGCCTTGAACGGCGGTACCAGCGTGCCGATCAGATCTTGCAGCATGAAACGGCCAACGCGCGTGCCGGCATCGACTGCGGTCAGAATAAAGAGTGCTTCAAACAGGATCGCGAAGTGATACCAGAACGCCATCATCGCCTGTCCGCCGAAAACACTAGAGAAGATCTGCGCCATACCCACCGCCAGCGTCGGCGCACCGCCGGTACGCGAAATGATGGTGCTCTCGCCCACATTCGCTGCGGTCTGCTGCAGCATTTCGGGGGTGACGACGAAACCCCACTGACTGATCGCCGCCGCAGCGCTCTCGGGACTGGTGCCAATCAGCGCGCCGGGGCTGTTCATCGCAAAGTACACGCCCGGTTCGATGATGCTGGCGGCAACCAGTGCCATGATGGCCACAAACGATTCCATCAGCATGCCGCCGTAGCCAATGTAGGGCGCGTGCATTTCATTTTCCAGCAGCTTGGGCGTGGTGCCCGAAGAAATCAGTGCATGGAAGCCAGATACAGCACCACAGGCAATGGTAATGAACAGGAAAGGGAAGAGTGTGCCCGACCAGACCGGGCCGGTGCCATCAATAAATTTGGTGACGGCGGGCATTTTCAGGTCAGGCGCAACAAACAGGATGCCCAATGCCAAGCCGACAATGGTGCCGATCTTGAGGAAGGTCGACAGGTAGTCACGTGGTGCCAGCAACAACCAGACCGGCAGCAGCGAGGCCACCACACCATAAGCCAGCAGCATCCAGGTCAGCTGTTTGCCGTTGAAGGTAAAGGCGGGTCCCCAGACAGGGTCAGCGGCAACCTGGCCACCAACGACGATGGCCAGCATCAGCAGAACGAAGCCAATGAGTGACACTTCACCCACCCGTCCCGGGCGGATATAGCGACTGTAGATACCCATGAAGAGCGCAATCGGTATCGTCGCACCCACCGTGAAGGTACCCCAGGGACTTTCTGCCAGCGCCTTCACAACGATCAATGCCAGCACGGCCAGCAGAATCGTCATGATCATGAACGTGCCGAAGAGCGCAATCAGGCCGGGTACGATGCCCAGCTCTGATTTGATCATGTCGCCCAGTGAGCGACCATCACGGCGTGTCGAAATAAACAAGATCATGAAATCCTGCACTGCGCCGGCGAGAATTACACCCGCCAGAATCCACATCATGCCGGGCAGATAACCCATCTGCGCCGCCAGCACCGGACCCACCAGCGGACCTGCACCTGCAATCGCAGCGAAATGATGGCCGAACAGTACGTGCTTGTTCGTGGGTACATAATCAAGGCCGTCATTGAGTCGTACGGCCGGCGTTGCGCGGTTCGCATCGAGCTGCATTACATGCGTACCAATGAAGCGCGCATAAAACCGGTAGCCAATCAGATAAACCGCTACCGCCGCCACGACGATCCAAAGTGCGTTAATGGTCTCGCCACGCGACAGCGCAACGGTACCCAGTGCAAACGCACCCAGGAGCGCCAGTGCGATCCAGCCCGCTTGTTTGGCAATAGAACCCATGAGAATCTCCGAAAACCAGGTTATGGGGAATGAAAGAAAAACGGCGGATTATAACCCTGAACACCAGGGTATTTTTTGCCAACCGGCGCATGAAAATTCCGATACAAAAAGAACCCGGAACTGAAAAATACTCACGCGCTATCTTTTCGTAATCCCGGTTTCTCCGACCGACAAAATCCGGGTTTCCGGGTGTTTTGTTAGACTCTGAATACACAACCAAAAAGATGATTACCGGAGAAATATTTTGAAAAATACAAGTCAGGACGCCGCCACGCAATTGCTCAGGCAACGACTCTCCCTCACGCCGATCGTGGCATTGCCGGCGGATCTGGCGCCTCACAGTGTCACCGATGGCTATGCGATTCAGTCGGCAATCAATACGATGCTCATTGATGCCGGTATGGGCGACCTGGTCGGACACAAAATCGGCTGCACGACACCGGTTATGCAGGCCTTTGTGAACATTAATCATCCTTGCGCTGGCCGTATTTTCAGCAAAACCGTGATGCATGAACATGGGCGGGTGCCGCGTCATGGTTTTGTGAAGATCGGCATGGAATGCGAAATCGCCGTGCGGCTGTCTCAGGATTTGCCGCCGCAGAAGGCGCCCTATACCCGAGAGACCGTCGCGCCTGCGGTTGCCGAAGTCATGGCGGCGATTGAACTGGTCGACGAGCGTTATCAAAATTACCGAACCCTGGGCATACCCACGCTGGTCGCGGATGACTTCTTTAATGCCGGTTGCGTACTGGGACGTCCGGTATCTGACTGGCGCCATCTCGATCTTGCCGCGCTGACCGGGCGTGCCGAAATCAACGGTATCGAAGTGGGGCGTGGCGTCGGTGCAATGGTGCTGGGACATCCCCTCAATGCGCTAGCCTGGCTGGCCAATGCGCAGGCCGAGCATGGTCTCCCCGGTCTCAAGGCCGGCGAGTTTGTGATGCTGGGCAGTGTGGTCGAAACACAATGGCTCAATGCCGGTGACCGGGTGCGCATCGAAATCAGCGGGCTGGGCGAAGTGCGGCTGGATATTCAGTAAGCCTGTTTGCCAGCGGCAACTGAGCTTTCCAGTGCATGGTAAATTTGCAAAATTGAGATGAATATGGAGATGTGATGCACGGAGCTGTAATGAAACGCCTCGCTGTCGTACTGGCACTGATTTTTTCCGTGGCCCTGCCTGCCATCGCGGAAGATAAAGCCGAACATGGCGATTGGACCTCGCAGTTCCTCGATGGGATGGGTGAGGCCAGTACGCATGAAAACGGCATCTCCATGCTCGGCATGTTGTGTGGCAATGGCAGCTGCCGATATTATTTTGCCAATGGTCTGGATTGCGAGCCCAGCGTCAATTACCCGCTGATGGTGACGACCGATGTGGGGGCGGTTCCGGTTGAGGCGGTATGCGAGCCGATGGCCACCGCCAATGGTGAGGTCATGCTCTACTGGTTTGCAGAAACGCCCTATTTGAATGAGGCGTTTACGAAAACACCGGCAATCGGCATCGCTTTTCCGCTGACCAATGGTGAATTCAAGCTCAGCCGGTTTTCAATGAACGGCTTCAGCGATGCAGTCGAACGTATGGTGAATGTGATGCGCGAACGCACACCACAAGAACCCACGGAAGATAAGGGTCAGCAAGGTGAATCCCAGCCGGATCGCACCTGAGCGCGTCTCTCTTTTCTCTCGCGGTCGAACGTTACCGCCCGACCGACAAGCGCTGTGAGTGCTGTGGATTTGTGAATTACTGTGGCCGGTCGGCCTTGAGCCCCTGCCACTCCGGTGCCAGCGTCTGTTCGATCGAGAGCAGGTCAAGCACCCGACCGACCGTGTGATCTACCATCTCGGCGACCGTCTGGGGGCGCTGGTACAGCGCTGGCAGCGGTGGGAAAACAATGCCGCCCATTTCAGTCACAGCCGTCATATTGCGCAGATGCGCCAGATTGAAGGGTGTTTCTCGCACCATCAGCACCAGGCGACGGCGTTCCTTCAGCATCACATCAGCAGCGCGCGAGATCAGGTTGTCACACATACCGTGTGCGACCGAGGCCAGCGTTTTCATTGAGCAAGGCGCAATCACCATGCCGTCGCTGTGAAATGAGCCGCTGGCAACACAGGCGCCGATGTCCCGCACGCTGTGAACCACATCGGCCAGTGCTTCGATATCTTTGCGTTTGATATCGAGTTCATGATGCAGGTTGAGCGCAGCTGCGTCCGAAATCATCAGATGCGTTTCCACACCCGACGTCTCGCGCAGCTGCTCAAGCAGCCGAACTCCATAAATGGCGCCTGATGCACCCGTCATGGCGACCACCAGGCGTTTCATCACAGATCAGCCCTGGAGAAGTGTCTTCAGTTCGCCGGACTCGTGCATTTCGCCAATGATGTCGGAGCCGCCAATGAACTCGCCTTTGACATACAGCTGGGGAATGGTTGGCCAGTTCGAAAATTCCTTGATGCCCTGGCGGACTTCGTCATCTTCCAGCACGTTGACCGTTACGAGATCCTGTACGCCCGAGGCTTTCAGGAGTTCGATAGCGCGGCCGGAAAATCCGCATTGCGGGAACTGGGCGGTGCCCTTCATGAACAGCACCACCGGGTGGCCAGTCACAGTCTCTTTGATCCAGGATTGAACGTCGCTCATAAATCCTCTTTAATTAAGTTGGTACGACCTTGCCATTATAGGGAAAAAGCCGGATTCCCTCTCAACGCCGCATTGCTTTGCATTCAGCGCTTGAGCCGGGCGAAGGCATCGGCCATGGCCGAGCCCGCGGGCGCGGTTTCCCGCTGCGGCTTCATCCGCGGTTCAGGGCTGCGGCGCGATCGCGGTTCACCGCTGGATGTCGCACTGTCCGAGAGGCGCATTGTCAGTGCAATCCGTTTGCGTTTGGGATCGACCTCCAGCACCTTGACCTTGACCACTTGTCCGGCCTTCACCACTGTATGCGGGTCTTTCACAAACTGGTCTGATAACGCCGAGATATGCACCAGACCATCCTGATGCACGCCGATATCGACGAAAGCACCAAACGCCGCCACATTGGTGACGACGCCTTCAAGAATCATGTCCGGCCGCAGATCCGAGATTTCCTCCACACCTTCCTTGAAACTGGCGGTGACAAATGCCGGGCGCGGATCGCGGCCTGGTTTGTCGAGTTCCTTGAGGATGTCCGCGACCGTGGGCACGCCGAATTTCTCGTCAGCGAAGCGTTTGGCATCCAGCGATTTCAGCAACGCACTGTCGCCCATCACGCTTTTTACATCGCGCTGTATGTCTGCCAGAATTTTTTCCACCAGCGGATACGATTCCGGGTGGACGGCTGAGGCATCCAGCGGATTGTCGCCATTCATGATGCGCAAAAATCCTGCGGCTTGTTCGAAAGTTTTTTCACCGAGTCGGGGTACGCTGCGCAACGCGGCACGCGAGCTGAACATGCCATTCTGGTCGCGGAAGCTGACAATGCTCTGAGCGACCTGACCATTCAAGCCTGAAACGCGTGCCAGCAAAGGTGCTGACGCTGTATTCACATCCACACCCACCGCATTCACGCAGTCTTCAACGACGGCATCGAGCGTGCGTGCAAGTCGGGTCTGCGAGACATCATGCTGATACTGACCGACGCCAATTGATTTCGGATCAATTTTCACCAGCTCCGCCAACGGGTCTTGCAAGCGGCGCGCAATCGATACGGCCCCGCGCAGGGAGACATCGAGTTCTGGCAATTCACGCGACGCAAATTCGGAGGCTGAATACACCGACGCACCCGCTTCGGAGACCACAATCTTATTGAGCTTGAGCTCAGGCTGCAGACGAATCAAATCTTGCGCGAGCTTGTCGGTTTCGCGCGATGCGGTGCCGTTACCAATCGAGATCAGCGCGACCTGATGCTTGCGTGCCAGCAGAGCGAGGGTGTGCAGTGAGCCATCCCAGTCATTGCGTGGCTGATGCGGATAGATCGTTGCTGTATCCACCACTTTACCGGTGGCATCGACGACGGCGACTTTGACGCCCGTGCGCAAACCGGGATCGAGTCCCATCGTCGCGCGTGGCCCTGCGGGCGCTGCCAGGAGCAGATCTTTCAGATTGCGTGCAAAAACACGGATCGCTTCGGCTTCCGCTTCTTCACGCAAGCGGGTCATCAGTTCTGTTTCCAGATGCATGAAGATTTTCACACGCCAGGCCCAGCGCACAGTGTCCATCAGCCATTTGTCGGCAGGCCGATTTTGCTGGCGCACGCCGAACCGTGCGGCGATTTTGCTTTCGCAGGGATTGGGTGGCGCGTCCCATTTCGGCTTCTCTGCTTCGCTATCGAGTCGCAATATCACCGTCAGTATTTCTTCGCGCCGGCCCCGCAGCAGTGCCAGTGCGCGATGTGAAGGAATGCCGGAGAGGTTCTCTGAATAATCAAAGTAATCGGCAAATTTTTCACCGGCATCCTGTTTGCCATCGATGACTTTGGATTCCACCACGCCATGGCTGGTCAGGTACTCGCGTATGTCTTGCAGCAGTACGGCGTCTTCGGCAAAACGCTCCATCAGAATTTGACGTGCGCCATCCAGTGCAGCCTTGGTATCGGCAACGCCGGGATTGTCACCCTGCTCGGTAGTGAAAGGCGGGCGCAAATATTTCGCGGCCTCTGCTTCGGGATCCAGCGCGGGATTCTCGATCAGAGCATTGGCCAGCGGTTCCAGTCCGGCTTCCATCGCAATTTGTGCCTTGGTACGGCGCTTGGGCCGGTAGGGTAGATACAGATCCTCCAGCAGGGTTTTGTCTTGGGCGAGGCTGATGGCCTTGAGCAGATCAGGCGTCATCTTTCCCTGTTCTTCAATCGAGGCAATGATCGCCGTGCGACGGCTTTCGAGTTCACGCAAATAACGCAGACGCTCTTCCAGCAGGCGCAGCTGGATATCGTCCAGTCCACCTGTGGCTTCCTTACGATAACGGGCAATAAAGGGCACGGTCGCGCCTTCGTCCAGCAGTGCAATGGCCGCTGCGACCTGTTCGTGGCGTGCAGCGAGTTCGACGGCAAGTCGTTGTTCAATGGTTGGCAACATCGTAAAGATTGTCAGAGGGGTTGAGGAATAGGGTCTGTAAAAAATGAAACGTGATCGGATTTTTTATTTTTCGTTCACGGCAGCGGGCCGTCTGCCGCCGGAGACACGCTCAATGCCGGCCAGATCTTTCCAGCTTTGTACCTCGTTCCAGCCGGCCCGTGCGAGCTGCGTACGCACCGCAGCGGCCTGATCATAGCCATGTTCAAGCAGCAGCCAGCCATCAGGCGTCAGATAAGCGGGCGCGCCGTCGATGATGGCCGAGAGCGCCATCATGCCGTTGCCGTGATCGGTCAGCGCGGAGGGTGGCTCGAAGCGCAAATCGCCTTGTGAAAGGTGGACATCGCTGGCGGCAATGTAGGGCGGGTTACTGACAATCAGATCGAAGAGGCCAACGAGTGATTCAAACCAGTCACTGCGACAGAATTGAATTTTTACGCGATGCTGATGCGCATTGCGACGCGCAATGGTCAATGCCGCCTCGCTGATGTCGGTTGCAGTGAGCTGCGCATCGCGGCGCGTGTGCGCCAGTGATATTGCGACCGCCCCGGAGCCGGTGCCCAGATCCGCAGCGCGCCCTGCCTGCGGCAATTTTTCAATGGCGAGTTCCACCAGCAGTTCGGTTTCGGGTCGCGGAATCAACACATCGGGCGTGACCGCAAAGCTGAGGCCATAAAATTCACGCTCGCCCGTCAGGTAAGCGATCGGCTCGCCCTGCATGCGGCGCATCATCAGCTCACTGATTGCATTGACCTGCTCGGCACTCAGCATATCGTTTTCCCGAATGACCAGCTGGACCCGCGAGCACTGCAGCGCATGGGCCATCAGAATGCGTGCCTCCAGCGGGTCGATCAGCGCGAGCCTGAGCAGATCGCGAATCGTCATGCAGTCGGCTTGCCGCGCAATGCCACGAAAATCAGCGCAAGAGTAAAGATCACGAACCACACCAGCGCCCATTGCGGGATGGACAGGCCGAGTATGGGATCGTACTCGGTGGTGCACAGGCCATCGGCCTGAAACAGCGCCGGCAGCCAGCGCGCGATGAAAATTTTGTTCAGTGATGTCTCCAGCGGATCGATGCCGCAGGAGATGGTGGGATGCGCTTTGATCCACAGATGACGGAGTGCGATCCCCGCTCCAGTAATCGAAGCCAGTGCAGACAGTGCGGCCCCAATGCGAACCAGGCTCGCTGGCACACAGAGAGTAATCAGACAAAGCAGGGCGACAGCAGCAAACGCATAACGCTGCAAGATGCAGAGCGGACAAGGCTGCATCTCGAGTACCAGTTGCAGATACAGACCAACACCGAGCATCGCGATGCTGGCGAGGGCAACAATGAGCAGCAGTGGTTTGGCAAGTCGGTTGATAGGCATGATGAGAGTCTGAAAAATATGGGATGTCCGGTGGATGCGTCCGTTGCGTGAGCTGACGAAAAACGTCCTGGCTAATCCGCCAGTGCTGCCAGTAATTCTGCCTGATGCTCAGCCATCAGCGACTCGGTTAACTCATCCAGATCACCTTCCATCACCATTTCGAGCTTGTACAGCGTGAGGTTGATGCGGTGATCTGTGATCCGTCCCTGCGGAAAATTGTAGGTGCGAATGCGCTCGCTGCGGTCGCCCGAGCCCACCAGCGATTTACGCGTGGCTGCTTCGGCAGATTGCTGCGCGCGCAGTTGCACATCCTTGATGCGCGTGGCCAGCACCTTGAGTGCCTGAGCCTTGTTTTTATGCTGACTGCGGTCATCCTGACATTCGACCACGATACCGCTGGGCAGATGAGTGATGCGTACGGCCGAATCGGTTTTGTTAATGTGCTGCCCGCCCGCGCCCGAGGCGCGGAAGGTGTCGATGCGCAAGTCGGCCGGGTTGATATCGACTTCGCCGATTTCATCCGCTTCAGGCATTACAGCGACCGTACAGGCGGAAGTATGAATCCGTCCCTGTGCCTCGGTCGCCGGCACACGCTGCACGCGATGCCCGCCGGATTCGAATTTGAGTCGAGAATACGCGCCATGACCTACGATGCGCACAATGACCTCTTTGTAGCCGCCCAGCTCTGACGGTGACTCGGAGACCATTTCGACCTGCCAGCGTCGGCGCTCGGCGAAGCGGGTATACATGCGCAGCAGATCACCGGCGAACAGTGCCGATTCATCGCCGCCGGTACCCGCGCGTATTTCGAGAAAGATGTTGCGCTCATCATTCGGATCTTTGGGCAGCATCATTTTCTGCAGTTCGAGTTCCAGTGCGGCAGTGCGCGTTTGCGCCGCATCGATTTCTTCCTGCGCAAAGCTTTTCATATCCGGATCGCTCATCATGTCCTGCGCGGCGATCAGGTCCGCCTGTGCCTGCGTCCATTGCGCATGAAGGGCGACCAGCGGTTCGAGCTCGGCGTGTTCGCGCGTGAGCTTGCGGTAATGCTCTATATCCGCCGTTGCGCCTTCCTGATTCAGCAGGGCGCCGACTTCTTCCAGTCTTTGGGTTAGCTGATCGAGCTTGGAAAGCAGGGAGGGTTTCATGCGAGGTTCATGCGGAATTCAGAGAGCTTCAGGAAACGCCGACATCCGGATGCCGGGTGAAACGCACAGCAGCGGACGCAGGCTTCGCTAGCGCTTGGTGCGGAACAGCTGCGGTAGCCACTGGGCCAGGCGCGCGCGTTCGTCAGCATCGGCCTGATGCAGTGCCTGTTGCGGGCCATGCAGGAATTTGGCGGTCAGGCCTTTGGAAAGTGCTTCGAGTACGGCTTCCACATCTTCGCCGCGGGCCAGTAGTTTGCGCGCGCGTTCCAGTTCCATCTGGCGCATCTGCTCACTGCTCTCTTGCAGATCCTGAATCAGCGGGACGATCGCGCGGCTGTCGAGCCAGTTCATGAATCCCTGCACGCGGGTCTCAATAATGGCCTCGGCCTGTGCGACCGCCGACTGGCGGTTTTCCATGCCGATTTGCACGGCCGCGCCCAAATCATCGACGGTGTACAGGAAGACATCATTCATCCGCGCGACTTCGGATTCGATATCGCGCGGTACTGCCAGATCAACCATCACCATCGGCTTGCGGCGTCTGGCTTTGATCGCCCGCTCGACCATGCCCAGCCCGATAATGGGCAGCGAGGACGCGGTGCAAGAAACGACGATATCGAATTGAGCAAGCTGGTCAGGCAGTTCTGCCAGACGCATGGTTTTGCCACCGAGCCGGTTCGCGAGTTGTTCGGCGCGCTCGACAGTCCGGTTGGCGATGGTGAGTGTTTTGGGATGATGCGCAGCGAAGTGCGTCGCGCACAATTCGATCATTTCGCCAGCGCCGATGAACAGCACATGCTGATCCGCCAGTTTGTCGAAAATTCGCTCGGACAAGCGTACCGCGGCTGCTGCCATCGACACGCTGTGCGCGCCGATTTCTGTCGTTGTTCGCACTTCCTTGGCCACCGCAAAAGTGCGCTGGAACATCTGGTGAAGATAAGTGCCGAGACCGCCGGCTGCCTCAGCCTGACGAACCGCATCTTTCATTTGACCCAGAATCTGCGGCTCGCCGAGCACCATGGAATCCAGCCCTGAGGCCACGCGGAATGCATGGCGAACGGCGTCGTGCTGCGGTAGCGCATATAGATAAGGCCGGAGTTCAGCGTAAGACAGCTTGTGATAATCCGCCACGAAATGGGCGGTGGCGTCGATCGCTGTCTCGATCTGGCCGTCATTGGCGCTGGCGCCGTAGATCTCAGTCCGGTTGCAGGTCGAAAGAATCGCGGTCTCATGCGACTGCTGTCCTGTCTGGCCAAACCACGCACACGCAGAAGCCACCGCCTGACCAAGCTGGTCGGCCGGGAAGGCCACTTTCTCGCGGAGCGAGACGGGTGCCGTGGTGTGATTGAGCCCTACGGCGAGCAGTTGCATACAGGGGTGCCGGTCAAGGTGTTGGTCCGTGGCTATTATAGCCGCTGACCGATGGCGTCTAGGCTTTGATTTGCTCCAGACGGTAGCCGTAACTGTAGACCGGCACCAGCCGGAATCCCCGCTCGGGTTGCAGGCCCAGCTTGGTGCGCACCCTCGATACATGGGTATCGATGCTGCGCGATGAAAACTCGGCATGCTCGGGCCAGACCGATTCGAGGATGAATGCCCGCGAAAGCGGCCGATCGAGGTGCTTAAAGAACAAGAGCGCCAGGCGAAATTCTTTTTGCGTCAGACGAAGCAGCTGGCCGTTCAGGCTGATCTGCCCGGCACGTATATCAAAAACATAAGGGCCGAAGGCGGGCTGCTCATCAGCGATCGGGGCGGGATGAAACCGCTTTTCTAGTACCTCGATTCGGGTTTCAAAGTCGACGCGTCGCAGCGGTTTAATCAGATAATCACAAGCCGGCTCCGCCAGCAGTTCAGTCAGTGCATGTATCGTGCCCCGATCGGTCAACAGCAGCATAGGCATCGGGGGCGATCGCAAATCCATCAGTTCCCTTAGCCGCTGCGGCGCGATGTCTGGCTGCCAGTGCACCACCAGCAGGTCGATTTCTCCTTTTCTTACACTATGTACCATCGCCTCTGGCGTGGAAAAACGATGCAGCTCAGCCGCGGATCGGTTCAGCCAGCTGCTGAGCTGATCGTATTGCGAGGGATCGTGATCAAGGATGGCAATACGCATGAATATTGAGTCGCTATAGTTACTCGCCAAGCCGACATGGCTGTATTGCCGATGCACTATTTTCTCACTGAATGCCTTCCGGCTCTTCGAATGCCAAGGACTTATTGCTACGCTCCAGCGTGCTCGTCCCTATGCTAAGACCTCCATTCAAAAGGCTGACTTTGACGCCGGCTTTTTGCGTCGCGGCTGCTCTGTGAAAACAAACATCAGCGCTACAAAAAATCGTACATCGCCTGATTGAGCGCCCGGCGATGCCTCGTTTCGGGGTATTTGAACACCCCTCTCTTGTTGTGTTCCAGCGTCATCCCATCGCGCGATGCCACTTGCCCCCCGGTTGTCGAGCGAGATCCTAAAAATTAGTATGTTAACAACCTTGGTCCCTGACTCTGCCAACGAGGAGTGCCGAATTGAGCAAAGATTTTTCCAATCCAGGTAACACCCCTACAGCCGGCACGCAAGAAACTGCCGATGTTTCGCGCCCACATGACTCAGCCGATTCGCGCAGCCGCTGAGGCCGCCGCTGCGGCCGTCGGAGCGACGTCGATGCCGCCGGAATTGCAGGCAGTCGCTCGCGCCTCGCGCTCTGCGATTTTTTCGGCGGCATTGTTCAGTTTGTTCCTCAATCTGCTGATGCTGGTGCCATCGCTCTACATGCTGCAGGTCTACGATCGGGTACTCTCGACCGGTAGCGTTCCCACCCTGCTGGTACTGACACTGATCACGGTTTTTCTTTTTGTGGTGTTCGGCGGTCTCGAGTGGGTGCGTTCTCAGATCATGATCGTGGCCAGCATCCGGTTCGATGCGATGCTGGGGCCGGCAGTCCATGATGCGATTTTTGCGCGCACGATGGCCAGCGCCGGCCGGCACGCGAGTGCGCAGCCGCTGGATGACATAGACCGTGTCCGACAGTTCGTCACCGGCAGCGGTTTGTTCGCGTTGCTGGATGTGCCCTGGGTACCGCTTTATGTGGGGCTCATGTTTCTGTTTCACTGGTGGATAGGCGTTGCGGCCGTGGTGTCGATTGTGGTGCTGGCCGTGTTGACTCTCTGGACAGAGCTGGCGACCCAGCATCTGCTCAAGAAAGCAGGCAGCGCCAGTCAGGCGGCAAACCAGCAGACCGCCTCGCACCTTCGTCATGCCGAAGCGATTACAGCCATGGGCATGTTGCCTCGCTTGCGCCAGCGATGGCAGCATGAACGAGGGCAAGCGCTGGATGATCAGCACCGCGCCAGCGCGCGCGCCGGTCTGATTGCAGCGATGTCGAAAACCTACCGACTCACCTCGCAATCACTTATTTTGGGATTGGGTGCTTACCTCGCCATACAGCGGGAGATTTCGCCCGGCATGGTGATTGCGGGATCGATCCTGCTCGGGCGCGCGTTGGCACCGATTGATCAGCTGATCGGCAGCTGGCGTAGTCTCGATACCGCTCGCAGTGCTTATCAGCGTTTGTGCGATTTGCTGAATGCGCATCAGCCGCCACCGGAGCGCATGGCTTTGCCGGCCATTCGTGGCGAGTACCGGCTGGACAAAGTGACGATCGCGCCCGACGGTGCGCGACCGCCGGTCATCAAGTCCCTTTCTTTGCACATCCCGGCAGGTACTCAGGTCGGCATCATCGGTCCCAGTGCCGCTGGCAAGTCGACACTGGTGCGCGCGTTGCTCGGTCTCTATCTGCCCTCGGAAGGCGCGCTACGGCTCGATGGTGCGGAGCTTATGCAATACGAGCGCGCCGTGCTGGGCGATGCAACGGGTTATCTGCCGCAGGATGTCGAACTGCTGGAGGGCACACTGGCTGAGAACATCGCGCGCTTCGGTCAGGTGGATGCCGATGCCGTCGTGAAGGCAGCGCAGCTGGCCGGCGTTCACGACATGATTCTTGCGCTGCCTGCAGGTTACGAGACGCGGCTCGATGGTCATCGCACGCTCTCAGCAGGTCAGCGCCAGCGCGTGGCGCTCGCACGTGCCTTGTATCGCGATCCCAGGGTCGTTATTCTGGATGAGCCCAATTCCAATCTCGACGAGGCCGGCAATGCAGCGCTGGAAAGAACACTCACTGCGCTGCGCAGCACGCAAGCGACGGTGATCATCGTTACGCACCGCAGCCGGGTGCTGGCGCAGCTGGATGCCGTGCTGCTGCTGATTGACGGCAAGCTGTCGCACTACGGCACGCCCGAACAGGTGGCACCAGAGCTGACGCATCGCACCGTCGGGCCGGCGCCGAGCGCTACGGATGTCAGAGGACGAAGGGCGGTCGCATGAACGCGCCAGACCATGCTGAAATTTTTCGTGGCTCGGTCAGCAGCGCAATCGATGATCCGACGCGCACTCAGAGTACTGGTCGCGAAGAACGCCGGCTTAAAACCGTCGGACTGGTCATCCTGCTGCTCCTCATGCTTGTTCTGGGTATCTGGGCAGTGAAAGCGCCGCTGGCCAGTGCGGCGATCGGCACCGGCGTCGTGACGATCGAGAATCACCGCAAAGCGGTAAGTCATCTGGAAGGCGGCATCGTGCGCGAAATTCGGGTGCGCGAGGGACAGCAAGTCAGCAAGGGTGAGGTGCTGCTCACGCTTGAGGATGTACAGGCACGTGCTCAGCTGGAGCAGGTGCGCGCTCAGCTGATCGTGTCGATGGCGCTTGAAGCCCGGCTGATAGCGCATCGTGATGGTCTGGCGAGGGTGGTATTCCCGCCATCGCTCACGGCGATGGCCCGTGATTCGCGCGCCGCTGATGCGATGCGGGTACAAGAGCAGACCTTTCGTGCAAGGCGTTTGGCTCAGCAGGGAGAAATGATGCTGCATGATCGTCAGATCACTCAGCTGCGGCAGAAGGGCGCCAGCCTGCAAGAGCAACGCCTTATACGAGAACGCTTGCTGTCATCGTTCGAGAAAGAGCGGGATGATTTTGAGGTCCTGGCCAATGAGGGCTATATCGAGCGCCAGCGCGTGCGCGAAATGGAACGCAGCGTTGTGCTGAATGACGGACAGCGTGCCGCGCTGATCAAGGATATCGCTTCCAATGACGCCGAGATCGGCGCGATCCAGATCAAAATGCTGCAGCTGGACAAAGATCTGCAGCGCGAGGTCACCCAGGAGCTGGCGCGAGTGCAAACCGATATTTTCACGCTGACGGAGCGCCAGCGCGCGTTGGAAGATACGGTCAAGCGTGTCACCATCGTCGCGCCCGAAGCGGGGCGTGTGCTGGCGCTGGCGGTGCACTCACCGGGTGAGGTGGTGCGTCCCGGTGCGCACTTGCTTGATATCGTTCCAGTTCGACAGAACCTGATTGTGGAAGCCCGCCTGTCGCCTCAGGATGTGGATCAGTTACGGGTCGGGCAGATGGCTGAGGTGCGGTTCAGCGCGTTTCGTCAGCGTGATATGCCGATGATTCAGGGTCAGTTGATGACGCTCTCTGCTGACCGTCTGGTGGAGGATGTCAATGGCACGAAGCAGTCGTACTACCTGGCCCACATTCGTGTCACTGACAAGGGTATCGCGGATCTGGCCAGGCTGAAGCTGGAGCTCGTGCCCGGCATGCCGGCCGATGTGCTGGTCACGACCGGGCAGCGCACTTTGTGGCACTACCTGACGGCCCCGTTGTCGGATTTGATGGTGCAGTCGCTGAAGGAGGAATGACATGCCTCCCACATCCGTTATTTACCGGTGCTCGGTTCTCGCACTCGCTGGCCTGCTCTGGTCGATGGGGGCGGCATCAGCGGATCTGCTGACGTTGTATCGCGCCGCCGCCGGCGATAACCCCTCACTGAAAATCCGTACCCTTTCGGCCGAGCGCATGGAGGCGGAAGCGCGTGTTGCAGAAAGCCGGCTCTATCCTCAAATCAGCCTGCAGAGCTCGTATTCACACAATGATTATCAGGCCGGCGCGGCCAGTGCGAATTTCAATGGACAGCGTACGATTCTGATGTTGCGTCAGCCGCTGATTGACATCGCCTCAATTCGTCGTCGTGACAGCGCTCTTGCAGCCATCGGTCAGGCCGAGAGTGAAGCGCGGCAGACCCGCGCTGAATTATTCGCGCAGCTGGCCGATCAATACCTGCTCCTTTTGCAGGCTGGCGATGAAATCGAGCAGCTACAGGGCGAGAAGCAGGCAGCGGCGCGTAACGTCGAGCGTTTAAAGGCAATGCGCGCGCGCGAAATGGCGCGAGTCAATGACCTGGCTGAAGCGATTGCCTGGACTCAGCAGCTGGTGATTCAGGAAATCGATGCAATGAACAAGCAGGCAACGGCTCGCGTCCGACTGCGCGAGCTCGCGGGTATCGAGCCCGGCGTGTTACCAGTGATGAACCGGCAGAGCTTCCCCATCGTGCCCGAGTCAGAGCGCCACTGGGTGGAACAGGCGCTGGCCCTGCATGCCGGACTGAGTGCACGGCGTCATGCGATCGAGGTGTTGCGGCAGTCGGCGGCTGCGGCGCGTGCCGAGCATTTGCCGCAACTGGTTGCTTTTTATCAGCGCAACGATACGAATCAGGATATTGATAATTCGCCCCGACCCAGGTTCAGCGTCGATTCGATCGGCCTTGAATTGCGGATTCCGATTTATGAGGGGGGACGGACCAGTGCCGCGGCGCTTTCCGCGCGGCGCCAGCTGGACATCGCAACCGAGCAGTTAGAGGCTACCACACGTCAGATCGAGCGCGAGGTCCGTCTGGCCTGGGCGAGTGCGGTGGCCAATCGCGCGCGTATCGATGCTACCGATGCTTCGGCGGACGCGCTGATGGCCACCGTGAAGGCGCAGGAGCGGGGCTATGAACTGGGGGTGGTCACGATCATGCAGGTGTTGGATGCGCGCAAACGACTGCTGCGCGCACGCGCAGATCAATCGCGCGCGCGTTATGACTACCTGCGCGACCTGATCGCCTTGCGTATCCGTGCCGGCGCACTGACCGAAGCGGATGTTGCGGATTTCAATCGCTGGTTTGGGCCGCAGCCGTCATGATCCTTGAGCGCTCAGTCATGATCCTGGCGTGCCCGGCGTTGCGCGACCTGTCGCATCGTCCGATTATTCACACACATGATTAAACAGCTGTTCGGCGCGAGATCCCGGTGTGGCAGCAGTAAATGCCGTCGCGCCGGCTTCCTCGGAAACGGGCTTGCCACCACCCATCGCCTGGCCGTGGCGTGAGCTGCCCAGCACACGCCATTTGCGAGTGCGACACTGGTATTCAACGGCATACAGCACTGAGCGATAGCGCTGACCAGACGAGTCAGTGGCATCGCCATGAAGATCATGCAAGTCCCAGACAAAGGCGGTGTCGCCCATCTTGCGTGTGCGCAGGCTGTCGAAGTACATCACACTTTCTTCGCTGTCTGCATAGCGCACCCAGTGCTGGGCGAGTACCGGCGTGGCGCAGCACAGGAGCAGCAGTGGCAGTATTTTTTTCATGGCGATGCAGGTTCGGAAAAAGAATCGGGCCGGTGCATTGTATGATGCAACGTCAAATTTACAGATTTTCGACATGAAACCTGCGCGGTTGTTTGCCTCATCCCTGATGCTGTGTTTGCCGCTGGCCACGATGGCCGCTGACATTCAATACGATTGCTCGGGCAAGCGGCGCTTTGAGCATCGCGGAGCCGCTTCTACGGTGCCCGCCGATGCCCGCCATCGTTATGTGGTTCAAAGCCAGAAGATGGAGGGCTTGGACTGCAAGCTCAGCGATGACCTGATCACCTGCATGGGGCTGACGCCCGAGAAGGCGATGCGCAAAGTGGTGATTGATCGCGTGGCTGCCACTGTCAGCGATACGCTCGAGATGCCCACCTCGCTGCTGATTTTCGAAGGTCGCTGCCAGTAATTATTCCTATAGCGCTCTTGTCTTCTCCGTCCACTCTCATTATTGGCGCAGGCGTTGCCGGCGCCAGCATCGCCCGGCAGTTCGCCAGCCGGGGCAGGCCAGTCATCGTGCTGGAGCGAGAGCAACCTGCGTGCGGCGGATCCGGCAACCCGGTGGCGGTGGTGCGACCCGAGCCAGGTGGCGCCGATAACCCGATTGCCCAATTTTCTGCCGCCGGCGTGAGCTGGCTGCGCGATTGGCTTGCCCGATATGGCGCTGCGGTACCGCACGCATTTTGCGGAGCATTTCGGATGACACGAGATCAGCGGCGTCATGACAAGATGCGGGCCTATGCGGCGGTGCGTCCTGACAGCGAGATCGCGGAAGTGGGCGGCGCAGCAGCTGCGCAATTGTGTGGTGCGGTGCCTGCCAGCGCGGGATTTTTTTTGCCGAACGCCGGCTGGCTGGATCCTGTGGCGCTCGTTCATACATTGCTCGATCATCCGCTGATTGACTTGCGTACTCATGCTGAGGTCACGCGTCTTGATCGGGGTGCTGATGGCTCATGGCAGCTGGGTTTGTCTGATAGCGACATTTTTTCTTCTGATCGGGTCGTGATGGCGACGGCCTATGCCACGCAACTGAGCCCAGTGTCACTGGCTGTGGATCGGGCCCGAGGTCAGTTGTCCGTGTTTCCCGAGCAGCCGCAGCAGCCGGTTCATGTCATTGTTTGTCGCGATGGCTATGTCACACCAGCCATCGGTGGAATGCATACGATAGGCGCAACAATCCAGTACGAGGATGAAGATCCGGCCGGTCGCAAGAGCGACGATCTGGAAAATTTCCAGCGTCTGCAGCGCTTGCTGCCTGGTTTTGTGAACAACCCTGACGGATTGCAAAGCGGACGTGTCGCCTGGCGCGCGACCACACAGGACAGGCTGCCGCTGGTGGGACAGATTGCCGAGGGTCTGTATGTGAGCTTAGGACATGGTTCCCGTGGTGTCGCGTGTGCACCGCTTTGTGCTGAATTACTGGTTGCGGCGTTGTGCGGCGAGGCCTTGCCGATGCCGCGAGAGTGGCTGAAGCGGTTGGATCCTTTGCGCTTTGGTCAGCGCTGAGTTGAGTTGCGTTGTCTTGATAGACCCTAGCCGAACAGGCGGGCCAGCTCGGTACCGGGCTCGTCAGCACGCATGAATGCTTCACCAACCAGAAAGGCGTGAACGCCGGCATCGCGCATACGTTTGACATCATCGGGAACGAGAATGCCCGATTCAGTGATGACCATTTTGTCGGGAGAAATACGCGCGAGCAGGTTGATCGTGGTGTTGAGACTGGTTTCGAAAGTACGCAGATTGCGGTTGTTAATACCCAGCATCGCTGTTTTCAGACGGAGTGCTGCAGTCAGTTCATCAGCGTCATGCACTTCGACCAGCACGCCCATCCCCAGCTCATGTGCGCAGGCTTCGAGTTCGGCCATCAGGCCGTGATCGAGCGCGGCGACGATCAGCAATACGCAATCTGCACCCCAGGAACGCGCCTGATAAATCTGATAAGGATCGATGATGAAATCCTTGCGTAGCGCAGGGATTTCGCAGGCGGCACGCGCCTGCTGCAGGTATTCGGGCGCGCCCTGGAAAAAATTCACATCGGTCAGAACGGACAGGCAAGCGGCGCCGTGCTGCGCATAGCTTTGAGCGATCTCTGCTGGCTGAAAATTTTCACGCAGAACGCCTTTCGAAGGCGAGGCTTTTTTGACCTCGGCAATCACAGCGGCTTTGCCCGCGGCGATCTTGTCGCGCAGGCCGGCTTCGAAGCCGCGCATCTGTGCGCGTGAGGCGTGGTCAGATTCGACATCGCGGCGCAGGCTCTTCAGATCCTGATGTTTTTTGGCGGCGGCGACTTCGTCAGCTTTTACATCGAGGATTTTTTTTAGTATGTCGGACATGAGATTGATGTCGGTAA
>JACCDX010936751.1_pt1 | contig 31826 bp, 11 predicted proteins | sample 7449681 | NCBI WGS metagenome assembly JACCDX01 (sample SAMN15323450, study PRJNA562643) | freshwater metagenome | isolation source: river surface water | place: USA:Blue River Watershed | collected 2017-08-18
GAAGTTATTAATTCAAGTCCTGTTAAAAATCAAGGAACAGAATTTGTAGAAAAAACAAATGCTAGTATTCTTGGCGCCATCACTGGCGGTAACAAAAATCAAAATAATAACACTAACCCATCAGCACCTAATCCTGCATTACCTGGAATAGTCAATACCGGAGGATTTACAATTTAATGGCCATCGAAGAAAGACCACGAGCAGGCAGTACACCAGTTGACCCTGGGCCATTTTTGGCCAAAGTAGTCAGTCACCTTGATCCTACCTATATGGGATCGCTGGAAGTACAAATTTTAAGAGAAGTCGGCGGAGACGAAAATTCCGACGGACAATTAACCACGGTAAAATATCTTAATCCTTTCTACGGTGTTACTGGATCAGAACACGTTGGAGAGGAAGATGATTATAATAACACACAAAAGAGCTATGGAATGTGGTTTGTCCCTCCAGATCCGGGCACTCTAGTTGTAGTAATTTTTATTGGCGGTGATCCACGTAAAGGATACTGGATAGGCTGTGTACAAGACGAAGGAATGAATTTTATGGTTCCTGGTCTTGCCGCTACAGAGTTTGTAGTCAGTGATACTAAAACAGATGACAGTCAGCGTGTGCCAGTAGCAGAATATAATAAGGTCACAAACGACAACACAGGCGATCCTACTAAACGATATAAGCCGCAGCATCCTTTTACAGAATTTTTAATTAAGCAAGGATTAATTCTTGACGACACAAGAGGTACTACTACCAGCAGTGCTCGCAGAGAAGTTCCAAGTAGTGTGTTTGGAATAAGCACACCTGGACCAGTTGACAAAAACGGTAAACGAGGAAAGATAGGAAAAGCAGAGCATCAGATTGACGGTGCTTTTGTTAGTAGACTAGGCGGCAGTACTTTTGTTATGGATGACGGCAATGACAAATTTATTAGAAAAACTAATGCCAGCGAAGGTCCTCCAGAATATAGTAATTTACTCACAGGCGAAACAGACGGGGATGTAACGATCCCTCATAATGAATGTATTAGACTTAGAACACGCACAGGGCATCAAGTTCTTTTACATAACAGTGAAGATTTAATTTATATTGGCAATAGCAGAGGAACTGCTTGGATAGAATTAACCAGCGACGGCAAAATTGACATATATGCTGAAGATAGTATTAGTGTTCGTACAAAACAAGATATGAATTTTTATGCTGATAGAGATATAAATTTAGAAGCTGGAAGAAATATGAATATTAAAGTAGGCGCTGAAATGCACACGCATACTATAGCGGATCATATTTTAATTGTCGACGGAAATCAAAAAATTCACGTAAAAAAAGCAGTAGACAAAACTTACGAAGAAACATATAAGCATCACGTTAAAAAAGATGTAGAAAAATTATATGATTTAAATCATAAATTAACTGTGCTAAAAGATGTAGATATTAATACTACAGGGCATAATTGGTTTACAGCAGGAAAAACTACAGAAATTAAAAGTGGCGGCAATCACATAGAAACAGCAGCACAGATTCATATGAATGGTCCTGCGGCTTCCGCAGCAGTAAAAGCCACAGAAGCTGAACTTCCGCAAAGATTAAAACTTCATACACTTCCAGATCAGGATGATATTCCTTTGAATAATTCTATTATGCGTCGAATTATCACACACGAACCTTATCCGCATCACGAAAATCTTGATCCTTTGAAAGTCAAGCCCGAACAAACTGACAGAGATATCGAAGGAAGATATGAAGACACCGACGGAGAGCAATTAGAAGCTCAATCTGATTTCTCAGTAACTCTACTAACGCCAGCAGAGAAATGGAAAACATATAGTGCTACTGTAGATCCGTTTATGAAGTTACAAAATGACTAATAAATATTACTATGAGTGCTAAGTTATATGATAAAATTGTCCTAAAAGGCGACTTAACAGGGCAAAAAATTCCAGGAACAAAAACATATAAGGGCTTCAGCACGATTAGCAATGATGCAAACAGTTTTGCCTTATATGACCTAGCTCTTATAAAGCAAGATATTCTTAATCACTTTCACATACGTCAAGGTGAACGTTTAGAAAATCCAGAATTTGGTACAATTATCTGGGATTGTTTATTTGAACCCTTGACAGAAGAAATTAAATCTTTAATTAAAAAGAATGTAGAAGCAGTTATTAACTACGATCCCCGTGTAATACCGGACGAAATTGTGGTTACTACTTATGAAAGTGGCATACAAGTAGAATGTAGACTAACTTATTTGCCTTATAATATAAGTGAATCTTTACAATTAAGATTTGATCAAAACAACGGACTAGTTTAATTAACTACGCACATTTTGAAATACGCTAAATATTGTATAATTGGGAATAGCGTATGTCAGCCACTGATAGACAAAATAGATTACTAATAGCAGAAGACTGGAAAAGGATTTATCAAACTTTCCGTAATGCGGACTTTCAAAGCTACGACTTTGAAAATCTTCGCAGGGTAATGATTAATTACATCAGAGAAAACTACCCAGAAGATTTCAACGATTACATTGAAAGCAGTGAATATCTGGCCTTAATTGATTTGATTGCTTTTCTTGGACAAAGCATCAGTTTCCGTACAGACTTAAATGCCAGAGATAACTTTTTAGAACTAGCAGAGCGTAGAGAAAGTGTACTAAGACTAGCCCGTTTATTAAGCTATAATCCAAAAAGAAACCTAGCCGGCAACGGACTGTTAAAATTTAGCAGTGTTAGCACTACTCAAACAGTTATCGATAGCAACGGAAGAAATCTAGCCACACAAACTGTGCTATGGAATGACCCAGCAAATCCTAACTGGTACGATCAGTTTATCAAAGTAATCAATGCTGCACTGCCAGCCAGCCGACAATTTGGCAGTCCAGACGACAAAGCCACAATTTACGGTATTCCTACAGAACAATATCGTTTTCAAAGCGCCAATACAGATGCTCCGGTTTATGCTTTTAGTAAAGCAGTTGACGGCAGAACAATGCCGTTTGAAATAGTGTCTACTACATTTAAGGGCGCCGAAGAGCTTTACGAAGAACCACCGTCATTGGGAAATAGATTAGCGTTTTTATATAGAAATGACGGTAAAGGTAATTCCAGTTCTAACACAGGATTCTTCCTGCATTTCCGTCAAGGCATTTTAAATCAAGGGACTTTTGATATTACACAGCCAAGTACTAGCGAAAGCATTGATATTGATGCTGTTAATATTAACAACACTGACGTATGGCTATATCGTTTAGATCAGAATGGTCTAGAAACAGAATACTGGCAAAAAGTTCCTAGCTTTGAAGGAAATAATATCATTTATAATAGTCTTAAAAAGTCTATTAGAAACATCTACAGTGTTATTACAAAAGCCGGCGACAGAGTTAGTTTATTATTCAGCGACGGCACATTCGGAAATATTCCAAGAGGAACATTTAGAGTATACTACAGAACAAGTAACGGAATTAGTTATACAATAAATCCTAAAGATATTAGAAATGTAAGTATTGCATTTCCTTATATTTCAAATTTAGGACAAATTGAAACACTTACTTTGACTTTAAGTTTACAATCTAGTGTTGACAATAGTTCTGAAACTGAATCTAGCGATAGTATTAAAACTCGTGCGCCAGCAACATATTACACACAAAATAGAATGATTACCGCAGAGGATTATAATATTAGTCCGTTAAGCATTAATCAACAAGTTATTAAAATTAAAGCAGTAAACAGAAGCGCCAGCGGCGTCAGTCGTTATTTTGATTTAGTAGACCCAACAGGTAAGTTTAGTAAAACTAATCTGTTTGCTGATGACGGTATTGTGTATAAAGAGACATATACTGAAAGCTTCAAGTTTAGTTTCCAAACAAGAACAGATATTGAAGCAGTAATTTATAATCAAGTTATAGAAGTATTAAAGTCTGTTTCCTTAAGAGATTTTTATTATGCAAACTTTTTAAAGATTGCTACAGATTCGTTAAATGTATCGTGGTACAGTAAAACTGTGGACACTAACCAGTGTACTGGTTTTATAGGAGACACAAGAGCAGTAGGAATCTTATACGATACTGCACCTGCGCCGTATAAGTTTGGAACATACACTAGCACTGCGTTGAGGTTCGTAACAGCTGGCACATTGATTAAATTTATCCCGCCGACCGGATATTACTTTGATAAGTCTAACGACAATGCACTAGTGCTAGGATCTGCTACTGTAAAAGGCGCAGCAGAAAGTATTTGGTGTAAAGTAGTCACAGTCAGCGGCGATGGAACAGCAGGCGGCGATGGAGAATTTGCTGACGGATCAGGACCTGTAGTGTTGAATGATATTGTGCCAGAAGGAGCAGTGCTTTCAGAAATCATACCAGCTTGGAGATCAACTTTAGACAACAATACTGTTGCTTCAATGATAGATTTAATTGTGGCTAACAAGCCTTTTGGTCTAAGATATGATATTGAAACTCGTACTTGGAAAATTATATTTGAAGTAAACTTAGACACAGTTAGTGGTTTTAGTTTAGGAAAAACAGGCGATAATTCTAATCAACAATTAGATGCCAGCTGGTTATTGTTGTTTACTACCGATACTGAATTTTATACAGTAAAATCTAGACTTCTACGTTATGTGTTTGAAAGTGAAAAACAGATTAGATTCTATTTTGATGCTACGGATAAGATTTACGACACTAGAAATAATACCACAGTAAAAGATGTTATTAGAGTGCTAAACATTAATACACAACCAGATAGTATTGTTCCATTTACATTTGACAGGGACTGGGAGATATCCGAAGAATTTGTCGGGCTTGACGGTTACGTAGATACTAAAAAAATTAAAGTAACATTCAGTGACACCGACGACGACGGAGTTGTAGACAATCCTACAATTTTTGAAGAAATTGTGGATCCTACTTTTTCTCCTTTAATCAAATATATTATTTTAGAAAAATATGAAGTGTCTGCTGGCCAGGAAGATTACAGATGGTTTGATAATTCTTCTCAGACAGTATTGATATATCAAAGTCTGGATAATATTACTAATATCATTGACTTCAATGACGGGCAATATTTTTACTCTATAGAAAAAGACACAGTTTACAAATTAAATCTGCGTTCTGCAATTTTTGAACCTAGTTTAGATTATAAAGTATTTGTCGGTAGAGACAAATTAAAGTTTCAGTATATTCATAATGCAGACTATGAATCAAGAATTGACCCAGGTGTGACAAATTTAATTGATATCTATGTGTTAACTAGACAGTACGATCAAAACTTTAGACAGTGGCTCAACGGCACTATAGATGTAGAGCCTTTAAGTCCAAGTCAGGATACTTTATACACTTTGATGAGTCCAGAACTAAACAAAATTAAATCAATCAGCGATGAGATTGTTTATAATCCAGTCAAATATAAAGTACTGTTTGGAGAAAAAGCCACTCAAGATGTTCAAGGAACATTTAAAATAGTTAAAAATCCAGACCTTGTTATAAGCGACAATGATGTTAAATCCAGCGTGTTAAGTGCTATTAATGAATTTTTTAGTTTAGAAAATTGGGAGTTTGGAGAAAGTTTTTATTTCACAGAATTAGCTGCTTATGTAATGAACAGACTAGCTCCTTATGTAGTTAATTTTGTATTAGTACCCAAACAGACTAACTTAACATTTGGCGCATTGTATGAAATTAAATCAGAAAAAGATCAAATTTTTGTAAGCGGCGCCACTGTAAATGATATTGAAGTTATAACATCAATCACAGCAAGTAAATTAAAAGCCAGCGGAGCAATTGTAGCAGCTCGCACAGCAACAGGACAACAGATTATTACTAGTGCAGGAACAGAATAATAATGGCAAACAACGATCAAGACGAATCAGGTTTACCGGTAACTGGTAACGAACCGAGAAAGACTTCTAACTTACTACCAAGAACTTATAGAACTGATAGTAATAAAAAGTTTTTACAGGCAACATTAGATCAGTTAGTGCAACCTGGGAAAGTTAAAAAACTCAACGGGTTCATCGGACAGAAGAATGCTAAATCTACAAAATCAGATGACATTTATATCGATGCTTCTGATAAAAGTAGATCCGACTATCAATTAGAACCTGCAGCCGTTATTCAAGATAAATTTGAAAATGTTACTTTTTATAAAGACTACATTGATCATATAAATCAAATTGATGTGCTTGGCGGCAATGTTGCTAATCACGAGCGATTAAACAAACAGGAATTTTATAGTTGGAATCCGCACATTGATTGGGACAAATTTGTTAACTTTCAAAATTATTATTGGTTGCCTTACGGACCAGATGTAATTAAAGTATTTGGTCAGCAAGAAGAAATTGACAGCACATATACTGTTAATCTAGTCGACGAAGGCGACAATTATGCTTTCTTGTTTACTCCTAACGGACTAACACGTAATCCAACACTAAGACTGTTTAGAGGACAAACATACAATTTTTCTGTTAACAGTCCGGGAAATCCTTTTAGTATTAAGACTACAAGAATAGCAGGCGATATAGATCGTTACAAAAAAGGAGTATCAAATTTTGCAGTTGAAGAAGGTGTTATTACTTTTAAAGTTCGTGCAGACGCACCTGATCTATTATATTATGTAAATGAAAAAGATCCTACTGCTGGTGGCGTATTTCAGATTCTTGATATTGAAGAAAACACATTCCTTGATGTTGACAAAGACATTTTAGGAAAAAAAGATTATACATTAAATTCTGGAGTTAAAGTTTCTAATGGAATGAAGCTTAACTTTGAAGGAAATGTCACTCCAGAAAAGTATGCACAAGGCAACTGGTATGTTGATGGAGTTGGGCAGGCTATAACATTAATTCCAGAAAGCGAATTAGAAATTATAGGCACATATACTCAGGAATCCGAACTACTGTTTGACGATACAGGATTTGATCAAGATCCATTCAGTGTTGCCAGCGCATTTCCTCGAGATAAAGATTATATTTTAGTAAAGAAAGGCGCTAAGGATAGAAATCCTTGGAGTAGATATAATCGTTGGTTCCACTACGATGTTATCAGAGTTTCTGCTGAAGCTAACAATAAAGTTCCCGAGTTTGACCAAGCTTCAAGAGCAGTTAGACCAATTATTGAATTTGATGCTAACTTAAAACTTTATAACTTTGGACACATTGCTAAAAAAGATGTTGATTTAATCGACACTTTTACAACAGACGTATTTTCTACAATAGAAGGCAGTGTTGGATACAATATTGACGGTATTGATTTAGTAAATGGAATGAGAGTATTGTTTGCCGCTGATACCGATAGATTAGTCAGAGGCAGAATATTCAAAGTTAATTTTATTAATATTTCAATTCCACAAAGGCAAATTGAATTTTTAGCAAATTCTACAAAAGTTAATGCTACTACTGATGTCATTACTTTTGACACTGAACACGGTTTGAATAACGGCACTCAAGTAACTTACTTGAATAATGGTAATAGTAGTATTAATGGCCTGACACATAGACAACAGTATTATGTTTATGTTGTAGATTCTTTGCAAATTAAATTATACAACGATTCTGAATTAACAAAGAAAACTGATATTTTTAAAGCAGGAGAAAATACTCATAAGTTTGAAGTATTCTCCGGTATTCGTAGACAAATAAATTTAGTTGAAGAACCGGACACAGTACCTCTTCAATACGAAACTGTATTAGTTAAAAATGGAGTTCAAAGCAAAGGGTATATGTATTGGTATGATGGTTCTGATTGGAAATTAGGACCAGTTAAAAACGCAATTAATCAATCTCCGCTTTTTGATATATTTGACAGCAACGGTAATAGTTACGGAGATACATCTGTCTACGACGGGTCTACTTTTACAGGAAATAAAATATTTTCATATAAAGTAGGCACAGGTTCTAACGATAGTGTACTAGGGTTTCCTTTAAGTTATAAAAATATAAACAATGTAGGAGACATAGTTTTTAGTTTTGATTTATTACAAGAGTCATTTAATTATAAAGATGCAATTTCAGTCTTAACTAAAAAAACAGATGTTGGATATCTAAGACAAATTTCAACACTTGATACTTGGTCATATGCTAATGGCTGGGAAAAATCTAACATTGTTAATGTTCAACCTGTAGTTAGAATTTTTAAAGAGTCTGGACTAGTTAATAATTTTCCTGTTGACGTATACGATAATCAGAACGATTTAGCTGATTTAGAAGTCAGAGTATACATTAATGGTAAAAGATTAAACAGAGAAGAATACACACTTGAAAGAGGTGTAGTAAGATACGCCATTGTATTGGATAACGATGCTGCACTAACAGACGTTGTGACTTTACGTTGTTTTGCTAATCAAGCAAAAAATGAAAACGGGCACTATGAAATCCCAATTAGTTTACAAAACAATCCGTTAAACAAAAATCTTACAACTTTTACTTTAGGAGAAGTTGTTGATCACGTAAACTCTATTGTTGATAATATTACAGATTTTAGAGGAAATTATCCTGGCATTGGTAATCTAAGGGATTTAGGAAATCTTACATCCTACGGTACTAGAATTGTTCAGCATAGTTCTCCTTTGAACGCTGCACTATATCATCTTGGAAAACCAGAAATTAATGTAGTTAAGGCATTGATTCAAGCACAAGAAGATTATGCTACATTTAAAAGAACTTTTTTAATCACTGCTGGTAAAACTGGTGTAGAGTTAGATGCTCGTCGTCACGTAGATATAGTATTAGAAATGATGCTTAAAGATAAGCCTAAGACTTATCCTTATTATTTGTCTGATATGTTTGGATATCTAGGTTCTGTACGATTAGAATATCTAGTAGAGGACAGCCGATTCCAGAGAATTTTTTCTATACCTGATTCTTTTAGTTTAAAAACTCTAAGCAAAAAAGCAGTGTATGTCTATAGAAATGGAGAACAATTAACTGAAGGAACAGATTACGTATTCGGCGACGAAGATGTATTCTTCAGAGTCATTGGAGACTTAAATGACGATGACATAATTGAAGTTTATTACTACGAATCTACCGATGGAAGTTTCTGTCCTCCTACGCCAACAAAGCTAGGACTGTATCCTAAGTATCAGCCAAAGAAATTTATCGACGATACGTATTTAGAACCACGTGAAGTGGTACAAGGTCACGATGGAAGTATAACACTGGCGTTTGGCGACTATCGTGATGATTTATTATTAGAATTAGAATTAAGAATTTATAATAATATTAAAACAGAATACAACTCACAAATATTTGATATCTGGAATTTTATTCCGGGATACAATAGAAAAACTGAATATTCTAAACAAGAATTTGAAACAGCATTGAGTCCAAGTTTCTTCCAGTGGACAAATATAATCAATGAAGATTATACTAAACAAACTTATTGGGATAGACTTGAACCGTTTACATTTAACTACAGAGGAAATTATTTCCCAGACGGAACAGATAGCCCTGCATTCTGGAGAGGTATCTATCATTGGTTATTTGATACTGATAGACCTCACACACATCCTTGGGAATGTTTAGGATTCAGCGTTAAGCCAACGTGGTGGGAGGATCTGTACGGTATCGCTCCTTACACCAAAGATAACCAAATTTTATGGGACGATATAGCTCAAGGAGTTATAAGAGAGCCAGGCAAGCCGCCTCGATATAATCTAAAGTTTGCTAAACCAATATTAGCAACTGGCGCCCCAACAGATGAACTTGGGAACTTAATCAGTCCTCTTGACACAAACTTTGTCAGCGGACCAATACCGTCAACCGCAGAAGGCTATTATGCCTTCGGTGATAGAGGACCAGTCGAAACTGCTTGGAGAAGAAGCAGCTATTATCCTTTTGCATTAATTAAGACTATACTGTTATTAAACCCCAATAAAGTATTTGCCACTTGTTTCGATAGAAGCAGACAAGTCAAGAATTTAACAGACCAGTTAATTTATTCTCCAACAGGATTAAGATTAAAGTTATCAGATATTGTACTTCCTTCAACAGTAAACGACACACAAAGAGTTTATGCATCTGGTTTAATTAATTACATTGTTGATTATGCATTCTCTGATATTACTTTTAAGATTGATGAATATAAGGAAGATCTGCAACTACTGACAAATAAGATAGCCTACAGATTAGGCGGATTTACCAGTAAGAGTAAATTTAATATTTTATTAGACAGTAAGAATCCAACTAGTTCTGGCGGAGTATTTGTTCCAGAAGATAACTTCAATGTGTTCTTAAACGTTTCAACACCAATTAGAAAACTTGCATACAGCGGTATAATTATCAGCAAATATGCAGATGGATTTGAAATTAGAGGATATAATGTAGATGAACCTTATTTCGTCTATTACCCTTACAGACAAAATGACAGAACCATAAGAATTGGCGGCATTTCTGAGAGCTATACGACCTGGGCAGCAGGCAAAACTTATGTAGCAGGTAAAGTTGTTTTATTCGGCAATGTTTATTACAGAGTTAAAGTTAGTCATCAATCAGGAGAAACCTTTGATGAATCTTTATATGCTAGACTTCCTGGCCTACCAATAGTTGGCGGTAAAGAAGCTATCTTAAGAAAAGGATGGGACAAACGCCAACAGCTATTTTTAGCATATGGAACAAAGCTGGCTACAATACAAGAAGTTGTTGATTTTGTTCAAGGATACGGAGTTTATCTTGAAGAACAAGGATTTGTATTTGACCAGTACAATGCTAATTTAAAATCTATATCTAATTGGGAAACTAGTATCAATGAATTTTTATTCTGGACTACTCAAGGTTGGGCTGAAGGATCTGCAATATCTTTAAGTCCGTCTGCTTCTAAACTTGTAGTTTCTAGTGACAAAGCTGTAGTAGATGATATTAGAAATAGTTTTTATGGATATAAAGTTTTTAGAGTTGATGGCCAATTGCTGGCAGGAGATTTTGCCAACACATTTAGAGAAAACAATCAGTTTGCTTTAAGTCCTAATAATACTGCTCACGGTATATACGGCGCTATTTTTTATCTAGTACAAAAAGAACATATTTTATTATTAGATAACACTACATTATTCAACGATGTAATTTACGACCAAGAGCCAGGTTATAGACAAGAACGTGTAAAAGTAATTGGATATATTACAACTAATTGGAATGGCGGGTTTGATATTCCAGGATTTATATACGACCAAGCAAAGATAAAAGATTATGAACCTTGGACAGATTACAATCTTGGCGACATTGTAAAACATAAAGAATATTATTACAGTGCTATGAAGTTTATTGTTGGATCGCAAGATTTTAACTCTGCAGATTGGCACCTCTTAGACGAAAAACCAACACCACAACTGTTACCTAACTGGGATTACAGAGCTGAACAATTTACTGATTTTTATGACCTAGATACAGATAATTTCGACAGCGAACAGCAGCGTCTAGCACAACATTTAATTGGTTATCAGAATCGTCAATATCTTGAGAACATTATCAAAGATGATGTCAGTCAGTATAAATTCTATCAAGGTATGATTATTGAAAAAGGAACACAAAACGTTCTTAATAAGTTGTTTGACGTACTAAGTGCTGACAATCAAGAAAGTTTAACATTTAACGAAGAATGGGCAGTGCGTGTAGGCGAGTATGGTGCAACAAATACTTTCCAAGAAATTGAGTTTAAATTAGACGAAGCGCAATTTAAATTAAACCCTCAGCCTGTTTTACTGGTTAATGAAATTACTCCTAATACTGATTTAATTTATAGAATCAGAGCAGGGGAAGTTTATGTAAAGCCTTTGGGATATAATAACAGTCCTTGGCCAACAACCGGTATTAAGAAATTCTTAAGAGACCCTGGATATGTAAGATATGAAAATGTAAAGTTAAATGTTAACACTTTACCAGACGCATTATCTACTGATATTAGTGAGTTCAAAGAAGGCGATTATGTATGGGCTGCATTTGAAGGAAGAAATTGGAATGTTTATAGATTTACTAAAAACACATTCTTAATTCAAGATGTAGAATATGCAAACGGCACACTGAGTTTACAGTGCGATAGAATACCAAATCTTTCTGTAGGAGATACTATCGGTATTGAAAACTCAGAAAAAATTAAAGGATTCTATACGATAGATTCTATAGCTGCAAATAAAATTTTTATAAAAACTGTTATTAAAGATTGGACTCCTCCTTTTGTTGACAGTTCACAAATATTAACTTATAGATTTATATCTAGTAGAATTAATTCTATTGACGACGCTAACACTAATTTACCGCCTTATATCAAGAATGAAGAATTGCTGTGGGCAGATAATAACGGACAAGGGGCGTGGTCAGTATACTCTAACAAGAAAGTCTATAGTAGATCTTTGTTTGCAAATAATGCACCAAGAAGTAATTTAAATTTTGGATCAAAAGTTGTTGTATCAAAAAATGGAAGATTTGCTTCGGTTTCTACGCTGCAAAATGAAGTTTACATTTTTGAGAAAAACACCGCCGTCGACGAATGGGTTGAAATTCAATATATTACTCCAGATTTAGATATAGCTAGTCCTTTAAATTTAAGTTTCGGATCAGAGGTAGCGTTTAGCGAAGATGGCAAGTGGCTTGCTGTTTCTGCTCCTACTGCATCAAGTATTAAGTCTGATTGGAGAGGAGAGTTTGTAGTATCTAACAACTATGCTTTCGGCGATGTAGTACAAGTACGAAACACACATTTTAGTGCTAGAAAAGGATACTTTGGTGACGGATCTAGTATCGACAGATTCTCACAAGACTGGGCACCGTGTTATCTTGTAAATGTACAACCAAGTAAGCCTGTTTATTTTTCTAATGTAAATCAAGGATATGTTAATCTTTATGAAAAGTCATCAGGCGGACGATACTATTTAAAACACAGTTTTGTTAGTCCGAATCCTACTTCAAACGAATTATTCGGATCAAAGATGACATTTGCCAAGAATGGTAATGAATATGTGTTAGCAATTACTAGTTCTGGATACAACGAAAATCAGGGCAGAGTTTATATGTTTAGATATGCTGAGCTAGAGGAAGATAGTACTCAGACAGCTTGGCATATGGATTATCGTAGAACTTATCAAGGAACTTTCAGTGCTGTAAAACAGTATTATCCTGGAGACATTGTTTTTTACAATTATGAATTATATCAGTGTATAACATTACAAGATCCTAACAATTTTGAAACTAATGCCAGTGGCTGGCAAATAATGGATGACACAAGTATATTAGGATTCTTCCCACAAGAAGTAGTGTCCAATGTTTCAAATACAGACTTAGTTGTTGCACCAACACAAGAACAAAATGTGGAATCTGTATTGCCTGGAGATTTGTTTGGATATGATGTAAAAATGAGCGGAGATGGCAATAAATTAATTATTAGTGCTCCAAACTCTGATCAAAACACTTATACAAATTTTAAAGGAAAATTTAGATCTACTTTAAAATACGATCTTAATGATGTAGTTTATTACAACGGAGGTCTTGTAAATTCTGGAACTTTACAACCTGGACAAACATACGAACTTAGTCAAGCATTAGGCACAAGTTTAGGAAGCACTAATTGGGTTTCTCTTGGATTAACACCTACAGCATCATTTGAGGCCAATATTCGAGGAAACACTACTCTATTTGTTTGGCCAAATAATTTTTCAGGAAGAATCAGAACTAAAGAATCAGAATCGACACCTTCGACTACAGATATAGAACTTTCTACAAGATTAGTTGCGCCTGACTTGACAACTCCAGCAGGCGGAATTGAAATTATAGAAGGAAGAAGATTTTCTATAACCAGCATTATAAAATCGGCGTCTTCATTCATTGTTAATTTTACACCAGCATTAACAGGGTTTGCTAATTTTCCTTCAGGTATACAAGTTAGAATTTCTGGAGCAACAAACAGTAATTTTGACGGAACTTGGACATCGGTGAACAATAATTCAAACAGCTCATTTATTGTTCAAGCAACAGTATCTGGAAGTAATGCTACAGCCGACGGCGAAATTAATGCAGGGCTCGGCGGCCCAGGATTTTATACAATTAATACACCTATAACATATACTCCATTATTTAGAGCATACACTGTGGTAAATCAAGGTAGCTTTGTTTCTACAGGCACTGGCACTGGTGACGGATCTTGTTTCCTATCTGCCGGCTATTATAGATATACACGTAGTTTTGATAGTTCAGTTGCTGGGACTTTTGCTCCAAGTGATTGGCAGTTTTTAAGTAGTACTCGTAATAATAATACTGGTAAAGTATTTGTCTACGAATATGACGGTGATGCTTACTTATTAGTTGATACACTGGGTGCTCAGAATCTTAATCTTGAACTAGAAGATAGATTTGGTGAATCAATTGCTATCAGTAATTCTGGAAACACATTAGCAGTAGGAATGACAGGATATTCTGATACAAGAGGAAATCAAGGAGCAGTGGTTGTTTGCGAAGCTTATTCAGGAACATTCTCTCCATATCAAACACTAGTGTCAGTATATCCAGGAACCAATGATAAATTTGGACAGTTTGTCGACTTTATGAATGATGACCAAACATTAGTTGTGTTCAGTCCAAATGGTGATATTAAAAACGAAACAAGTTTTGATAATTTTACTACAACTTTCGATAATAGTACATTAAGAGTTATTGATTTACAAATTGATAGTGGAAGAATAGATATTTTTGACAAATATGCTAACAACTATATCTACGGAGAAAGCCTAACTACAGAGCCAATAAACAGTAATGTTGACGGTTATGGCACCAGTATTACTGTAGGTAAGAATACTATTATTGCCAGTGCTCCTAAAGAAACTGATCAAGAGTATTCTAGATCAGGTATCGTTTATGCATACAAGAAGAAAAATAGCACTAAGTCGTGGACAGTATTACACTATGAGCGTCCAAGAGCTAATGCGTATAAGATTAAAAAAGCTTTCTTATATAACAGAAAAGAAAACGTTTTAGTAAAATATCTTGATATTGTTGATCCAATACAAGGAAAAATTCCAGGACCAGCGGATCAAGAAATTAAATTTAAAACATATTTTGACCCAGCAACTTATACAGTTGGTTCTTCGTCAGTGAATGTCGATGATGGTATGGCTTGGACTTCTACATATGTAGGAATGTTATGGTGGGATTTAACTAATGCTAGATTCCTTGACAACCAAGGCGGCGAACCTGTTTATAGATCCACAACTTGGAATACCCTTTACGAAACAGCGACCATTGATATCTATGAATGGGTAGAAACAAAGTATCTTCCATCTGAATGGGACAAGTTAGCTGACACAGAGAAAGGTATAGGGCTGGGTATTAGCGGAACTTCGAAGTATGGAGATTCTGTTTACAGCATAAAGAAAAAATATGACACTGTAAGTAAAACTTTTATTAACACTTATTACTTCTGGGTTAAAAACAAAAATCTTCTTCCAAATAAAGAAGGAAGACTATTAGCAGCAAGTTCAGTGTCAAGACTGATATCAGATCCTGTGTCTTATGGATATCCTTGCTTAGTATTATTAGGCTCAGATAGTTTTAGTCTAGTTAATTGCGATAGTTATTTAGAGGACAAAGATACAGTACTAAGTGTTCAGATTTGGGCATCGGACGACATAGAAAATAATGCACATACACAATGGAAAATTATCAGTGAACATCCTAATACTGTTATACCTTACGAAATTGAACAAAAATGGTTAGATAGTTTATTAGGAAAAGACAAGCACGGTAGAGTAGTTCCTGATTTAAGATTACCATTTAAACAGCGTTACGGGATAGAAAATAGACCAAGACAAGGTATGTTTATAAACAGAGTCGAAGCGTTAAAACAATTTATTGAACGTGTCAACTCTGTGCTCAAAGCTAATTTAATTGTTGATGAATTTGATTTAACAACTATCAGCAAGTTTGAAGCACCACCTAGTGCTATTTCAGGATTATGGGATGTACAGATAGATACAGATCCTGAATTAAGATTTGTTGGAACTAGCTTATTAAGAAAAGCTCGTTTTGCTCCTGTTATAGAAGATGGAAAGATTGTAGATGTTGATATACTTGATTCAGGTCGAGGATATGTCAATGCACCAAGTATCAAAGCAGCAGGCAAAGGAAAAAATGCTGAACTGAAAGCTGTATTAGACGAGTTTGGACAAGTTACTGGTGTTGAAATTATTAATCAAGGTATAGGATATAAAGACGATACAATACTGTCTATCAGAGGATTCACCGTGTTAGTACTAAGTGATTCTGACAGTTATGATAAGTGGGCTTTATACACTTGGAATACTGATGACAGGGTTTGGGAAAAAACAAGAACTCAAACTTATGATGTAACTAGATTCTGGGATTACACTGACTGGTATACTACAGATTACAATCAATTTACAAAAGTTACTTATGTTGTAGATAACACTTATCAATTAGCAACGTTAGAATCTGTAATAGGCGACACTGTTAAAGTTTCTAATGTCGGTACAGGCGGCTGGTTGTTACTTGAAAAGTACGGTAATATTACTACAACAGATTACACACAAAATTATAAAGTTATTGGTAGACAAAACGGAACAATTAAGTTCTTAGATACTCTATATAACTTTAAGAGTCAGGCTCTAGGATTTGACGGACCGTTGTTTGATTCTGAGCAGTATGACGCAGTTCCTACTACCGAGCTCAGTATTATTTTAGATGCAATTAAGAATAAAATTCTTATTGATAATTTAAAAGTTGAATATTTAAAATTATTCTTCTCAAGTGTAAGATATGCGATGTCTGAACAGCCGTTCATTGACTGGATTATGAAAACCAGCTTTGTAAAGGCCACACATCACGCAGGTAATTTAAAACAAAAAATAAACTATAACAGTGATAATCTTCAAGATTTTGAAAGTTATGTTGCTGAAGTAAAGCCGTTTAGAACTAAAATTAGAGAATACATAAGTTCTTATGACAGAATAGAAAATGCAGGAATGTCAGTTACGGACTTTGATTTACCTCCAGTGATTGATGAAGAATTCAGTATCAATCCATTAAAAGTATTATTGGATGAAAACTATTCTATTGGATCTTCCTACAGTCAGTTATTAGAATATCCTTGGAAACATTGGTACGATAACGCTTCGTATTCTATAGATTATTTAGAACTTATCGATGGTGGCACCGGCTACGTTGATGCACCGCAAGTTAAAATTGTAGATGATTATGGCATTGTAGTATCTTCTAACCAGCTGAAATCAAATTTTGATGCGCCAACTAGTACTTGGACGTTAAATGAAGGAACAATGAGATTCCAAGCTGCTGGATTGCCTTATCATAGTTACGAAGAACCAACTGCTGAGAATCAGCCTCAAGAACAAAATTACAATCAGGTAATTCCTTTAAGAGGCGGCGCATATCAAGCAGGTGTACACGTTGAAGTACCTCTTGGCGTAATTGGATACTGTTTGAATGGCGTAGCAATCTTCAATCCTAGTGCAGGAGAATCAGCACCAGAAGGATTTGACCCAGTTACAGGTTATAGTTTTGTTGCAACTCCTAGTGCAGGAGAACAGTTTGGCTATTCATTTGGACAGGATGTTGCTGGAGGAATTGCAACAGAAGATGGAACGTATTACTATACTGAATACAGTTTTAGAGATTCGTGGATAAGCGGAACTGGTAACAGTCTTGGAGATGTTAATAGAAGCGAAGTACAAGAAATACCTTACTATAGAGATGGATTGGATCACGCTAACGGACACAGTAAGATTATAGGATTCGCTTTAGATGGTTATCCTATCTATGGACCATATGGTTACAGTGTTGCAACAGATCCAACAAGTTCTGTTGTTAGAATGGTATCAGGATACGAATTAAAATTACCATCATACAGAATAGGACTAGTTTCTGATTTAAACACTTACCCAATGGGTATGTTTATTGAGGACTACGAGTTTATTGGCAACGGTACGCTAGATAGACATAACGGAAGATATTGTATAACTCCAGATTATCCAAATGGAACTTATGCATACTTTGTCACAGTGTCTAGTGCTGGTACTCCTGTTTATCCTTACGTACTAGGAGACACATATTACGGCGATCCAGCTCCACAGGATCGTAACGATGCCACAGATGGTAAAGGAACACGACCAAGAACATACAGCATTTTCAATAGCAATGCAGTATTAGCAACAGCTAAAGCATATATTACAAACGGTAAAGTTTCAAGACTAACTTTACAAACTAACGGTTCTGGATATTTAAAAACTCCTAGAGTAGTGTTTGAAGGAGGACTATCTGACACAGGTACTGTAAAGGCAGCATCGGCAGTTGCAGTTCTTAAATCAAATGCTGTCAGATCAAACAAGATTGTTGTTAAATTTGACAGAATTACTAAAAACTATTTTGTTACTGAGATATCACAAACAGAGACATTCACTGGATCTGGAAGCAGAAAACAATTTAATTTAAGATTTAGTCCTGTTGCAACTATTGGAAGTTCTGTAGTAAAAGTAAACGGAGTTGAAGTTTTAAGAGATGACTATAAGTTATCAACAAAAACATCTGTGACAAAAGGATACACTTCATATTACGGACTGTTAACTTTTGAAACTGCTCCTGCATTAGGTGCTGCTATTGAAATCACTTATGATAAAAACTTTGAGCATCTAAGTGCTGCTGATAGAATTAACTTCTATTATAATCCTGTTACCGGACAGCTAGGAAAAGATCTTGCACAACTTATGACTGGTATTGACTACGGCGGTGTTATCGTTACCGGATTAGGACTAAGCATTGACGGCGGATGGGATAGCCAGCCTTGGTTTACTGAAGGTTGGGACGGATATGATGTAGGATTTGATGACTATATTGTAACTGTAAGCGACAGTACCTATGTGTTCACATTACCATATACTCCGGCAGATGGAGAACAGATTAACGTTTATGTCAATGGAACAAGAATAGACGACGAGTACTTTGATAGTTATAATGGCGTCACTGTTCAACCTAACGGAAGAACCAGTGCTCCAGCTGGCCGCGTAATGCAAACTTGGGTAGGTGATGGTTTAACAAACATCATAGAATTGCCTAACTTAACTAATGATCCTGCTCTAGATATTAATACTGGCGACCGTATTATTTTCCGTAAGAGCACCAGCGACGGAAGCATAGCAGCTGATCCAAAATCTTATGATACACAGTTACAAGGTGGAAGCTTCTCTTATTCTAGTGCTACAGGATTTGCTCCAGATGATGTATTAGTAGAAGGCGGCAGCAGATTCGTTACACCGGATACAAGTCACGCTCCTGAAGAAATTGTTCCCGGCCACATTACTGATACATTGAATATCAAGGTATTCCGTGTTCCTCGTTCTGGGTCTTCAACAATATTGTTTAAAAACTATATTTGCGATGGAGTCACTACGCAATTCAATATTGGACAGTTTCCAAATAATGCAGTGGGATTATTTGTAAAATTAGATAATTTAATTTTAACAAAAGATACTGATTATACAGTTAACTGGCAAGATAGAATAATTGAAATGACTGTAGCACCATTAGACGGAAAAATTTTAAATGTAATCAGTTTTGGTGCTGCTAGTGAAAATGTACTCGATGTGAATTATTTTGTTTCAGATGGAAGCACTGTAGAGTTTATTACAAACGCTCCGTGGCCTGCTCTTGCTGTTGACGATTCTATTGAAGATACAATTAATAGATTAGGAACAGTTGTATTTGTTAATAATGAACCAGCAGAATATGAGTTGTTTAGAACAGACGAATCATACGACACTACTGGATTTGTAGGAATTAGATTTGCTGAACCAGTAGAAGCTGATTCTGTTATTAACTATATTATTAATGCAGACGCTAATCAGTCAATGTCAGTGATTAAATCTCAAATGTTAACTGTTGACGGATCTACAGCGACATTCCAGTTAGAGAATCAAGTTGGTAACAGTCAGCCATATGAAAATTCTATCATAGTTATTCAGAATGGACAGATACTAAAACCAGGCGAGTCGATATATTGGACTTTATCTAACAATGAATATGTTTATACTATTCCTGATTATAAAGCTCTTCCATTTACACTATCTCCTCCAGATATCAAGGTGTATGTAAATGGTAATCAATTGTCAGTGTTAGATTACACTCTTGATGTAGGGTCATTAACAGTTTCAATTCGTGAATATGCATACGTCGAAGGCGGCACCTTGACCTTGACACGATACAATAATCAAGATTCAGCTGTTACTATTGATAATCCAGATTATTATATTTCTGGAGGAAACATAATTTTTGATAACATTCCTACAGGCAACGTTGAGGTTGTAACGATGTATAATCATGATGTACAAAATATCACAAGAACACGTGAGTATTTTAATATTACATCTACTCTAGTACCAGGTAGTCCAACTTATTATCAGTACCAGAAGATTAGAGGGGGCTCACTAAGATTAGTAAGATCAGTAAAGTCTGACGATTATATTTGGGTATCTAAAAATAGACAACTTTTATCTCACAGCGTTGATTTTTATCTTGACGACGATTTAAGAACTATTAAATTTAAAACTCCGTTTGGAGAAAGCGATGTAATTGATGTTATATTGTTTAGCGACAATAATGTTACTAACGGATTTGGATTTATGCAGTTTAAAGATATGCTGAATAGAACACACTACAAGCGTATTAACAAATTTAAATCTACAAGATTAGCTAAAGAACTAACACAACGTGACACGACAATTACAGTTGAAAACGGAGATGTTTTAACACAACCAAATAGGTCTTTAAACTTACCAGGCATTATTGAAATTAATGGAGAGCGTATTGAGTACTTTGTTAAGAACGGAAATGTTTTAAGTCAACTTCGTAGAGCAACTTTAGGAACAGGTGCTCCAGCAATGCATAAAGGAACTTCTGTTGTGTTAGATATTGGATCAACAGAAACAATTCCTTATAAAGATGAATTTGTAGTAGAATCGACTATAGGTGACGGTAGTACTAATAATATTGAATTAGCGTATTCTCCTACCAAAGTTGAAACAGACTGGTATACTGAGACTATTCCTGCTAACTATGGAAGATCCGACGAAATAGAAGTGTTTGTAGGAGGAGTAAGATTAAGAAAGAACTCTTATACCTTATTCAAAGAATCTAACGAGTACCCAGACAGCCCAGAAGGAGACAGTCAGTTTGAAGCAGAATTCAGTGTTAAAGGAACAAATGAAGTTCGTTTAACTAACGATGTAGCCGAAAATGTAAAAATTACTGTTATCAAGAAAATTGGAAGAGTCTGGGAAGATGCCGCTCCTCCACAAAGAATATTTAAAAATATTCCAATTGGATCAGGTGCTGCAACCGTTGATGTAGTTAAAAATGGAAATTCGTATGCTGTTTCTTTAGTCAAAGGAGGAACAGGATATGCAGTTGGTAACAATTTAATAATTCTTGGTACTAGAGTAGGAGGACAAACTCCAGAAAATGACATAACAATAACTGTTACAGATGTCACTGATGACAGCACTGCAAGTATTATAGGGTTCACTTATGCAGGAGTTGGAGCAGACTCTGGTTACACCACTGTTAGTCTGTCTGATTCTGAGAATCCGATAGCGAATTTCTTGAAAAATACCGAGGCAGTTTGGCCACAATACCTGGTTGATAAATATGAGTATGTATTGTTAACAGAGTCCGGCGAAGAAATTACTGTGGACGGAGATGAACCCCTGGAGCTTGATTAAATGGCAAAAATATCAGATTTAGAAAAAATAACGAGTCCGAGTGATTCTAATGTGTTACCCATTAGTGATGGACAAACAACTAAGAAAATTACCTATTCGGACTTAAAAACTGCTATTAATTCAGTAGCTTCTCCCGAAGCGTTAGGCACGATTAGAATTGGCAATGGTTTACAGATCAACGATCTTGGTGTTGTCAGTGTAAGAGATTTTGACGGATATGTTCTTCCTCCTGCTACTACAGAATCATTGGGTGGCGTCATTATTGGCAGCGGCCTTAGTTTAAATGAAACCGGAATTCTTAGCAATGCTTATGAGTTACCAACAGCGTCGCCAACAGTACTCGGTGGCGTAAAAGTTGGTAGCGGATTAACTATATCTAACGGTGTGTTATCTATTATTCCTGTGATTACAGACGAGTTCGCTGATTCGGGGATCATTATAGGAAATGACCTTGATATCAAAGTATTTGTAGAAAACAGCGACACACCTACAGTAAGAGAAGAACAAAACGGACGACTAGTTTTTGCTGTAAAAGATGCATCAATGGCTGGCGGCTATGCTGATATCAGATTATTATCCGCAGATTTAATGATAGCCACAGGAGGCGAAGAAGCACCAGGACTTGTTCCAGATTTTAGTGGACAGCCAATGAACTTAGGTTCTCCAAATTTAAAATGGAATAAGATATACGCTACCCAATTTATAGGAGCTCTTACTGGAACCGCAACACTTAGTACACAATCGGATTCATTGAAACTTGGTGGCGAATATGTTATTGCATCGACTTCGATAACTCCTACATCTATTGTAGCAAGAGACTCCAACGGAGACATTGTTGCTAATACATTTATTGGTAGTGTAACTGGTAATGTCAACGGAAATGCTAACACTGCTACACAATTGTTATCTTCGAGATTAATTAACGGTGAGCCGTTTAATGGAACACAGAATATAACAATTACAGCAAATACTCCTTTTGCATTGTCAAGAGGAAACTATATCGTAGGCGGTTCTACAACGTTTAACGGAAGTGCAGCAAGTACTTGGGACATTAATGCTACCGCTGCTGCCACTGCTAATACAGTTGTTGCTAGAGATAGTAACGGAGATTTTTTAGCCAGCACAATCACTGCTAATAATTTTGTTGGTCCTCTAACTGGAAATGTCACAGGTAATCTTACTGGAATAGCCAGTAGTGCTTTAAAGTTTCAAACTCCTGTACTAATTAACGGCGTTTCTTTTGACGGTTCACAGAATGTAAACATACCAAATGAAGCCAGAGTAGATGAATTAGCAGGTAGTATTAAAATGTGGGCAAGTGCTACTCCTCCGTCAAATTGGGTACTGTGTAATGGACAAAGTTTAAGCAGATTTTTATACCCTGCGTTGTTCTCAAGAATTGGATATACTTATGGCGGATCAGGAAACTTTTTTAATGTTCCTAATCTTACAAATAAGTTTCCAGTGGGCGCTGGCGGCTTGTATCCTGCTAACAACCAAGGCGGAACTAAAGATGCAAATGTTGTTGCTCACAGTCATTCTGTTAGCGCATCATCGATCTTTACTGGAAATGTGTTACCAAATCATTCACATTCTTTTACAGCACAAGTAAATGATCCTGGGCACAGACACAGTCAATATGCAGAATTCTTCAATATATCAAGTGTGGCTTCTGGTGCACTCATGGATCGAGGCAATCCAGGTGGTGGAGGCAATACAAGCACAGCAACAACTGGAATTTCTGTCTCAGGGACCATAGGATCAAGTAGTTCGGGTGTGCCAAGCGGAACTGTTAATACATCAGTTAGTATTGGGTCGTCTGGTAGTAGCGGTGTTGATGCAAATCTTCCTCCGTATATTGCTGTTTATTATATTATTAAAGTTAGCGATGACGGTAGTGCAGGTGGCACTTTACAAGCAGGTGCTGGAATTGACATTCAAACATCAGGTCCTTATAGTGTAATTTCTAGTACTGTTGATACAAATACATTTGTAGCAAAAACTGGAAGTACAATGGTAGGTTACTTAACACTACATTCTAGTCCGGTTAATAGTTTACACGCTGCAACTAAATCTTATGTTGATTCAAGTATAGCAGCTATTAATATAGTTGACAACACAAAACTTCCGTTATCAGGAGGTTCATTGTCCGGACCGTTGTATTTAAATTCAAGCCCAATTTCAACCTTGCAGGCAGCAACTAAAGGTTATGCTGATACAAAATTATCGTTGTCTGGAGGAACATTAACTGGTTACTTGACCTTAAATGGATCTCCGCTATATTCGAATCACGCTGCTACTAAATCATATGTTGATACTCAAGTAGCATCTGTAATGAATTTAACTTACACTTACGGAAATACTGTTTATAGTACATCTGGCTATACTAATCAGGTAGGAAGTTGGAATAATGGAAGAAATTATTTTGACGTGTTTCCTCCCTTAGGTAAAACTATGGCTAATTTAGTAGCATTTATTCCTAGTATTGCAGTAATCCATTATGCTGGCGGTGTTGACGGCAATGACAGTTTAAGATGTACCTGGAGCGACTTAGGTGACAGAATACGTGTTTATGTACAAAATACAGAACAAAGATCTACACCAGCAGCAAATTATCTAGCAATTTGGAGTTAAGAATGCATTATGTTTGTATTGAAAATAACGTAGTAGTCAGTATTTTATCTTATAAACCCAACGTTCCGTATGGAGTGCTTGTTTATGAAATCACTGACGACCAATTAAAACAAATTGAAAATCAAACTCATTATTTTGATGTAGACTCAAAGTCTGTAGTTAAATTAGCAGATGAAGTTTTAATTGAAAAGCAAACGGCTGCTACTAATATGGCCCACTTGGAATTTTTGAATAGTACTGATTGGAAAATTCTAAGACATTTGAGAGAAAAAACTCTGGGATTGGCCACTAGTTTAACAGAAGAACAGTTTTTGGACTTAGAGCGCAAGCGCGAAGCCGCTGCATCTAGCATAAAGTAAAATACGCACATTATAATTTTAGGTAAATATTCAAATAAAGAGAAAACTTATGTACAGCAGAGATTTATCAGGAATTCATATTGAAGGGCATATAAAAATTTATGACCCTGCAACCCAAGAGATCTATATCAATAAACGTAATGCTATTCATTATGAAAATATGAGTATTGCTCTTGCTGATTCTATCGCCAATTCTGGACAAGGATTTATTTACGAAATGGTGTTTGGCAACGGCGGAACTACAGTTGATCCTACTGGAATCATTACCTATCTTACTCCTAACAGCACAGGAACCAACGCTGCTTTATACAATCAAACATATAGTAAAGTAGTAGATGACCGCAGTGTTAGTAATGTAGATCCTATACGAAATAAAATTGAAACACGACACATAACAGGCGTAAACTATACAGATGTATTCGTAACCTGCTTACTTGACTACGGCGAGCCTACAGGGCAGGAAGCTTTTGATAATACTAGCGATAACAAAAGCGATTATGTATTTGATGAATTAGGTCTTAAAAGTTATAGCACTACAGGTACAAGTAGATTGTTAACACACGTAATTTTCCATCCTGTACAAAAGAGTCTTAACAGATTAATTCAAATTGACTACACTGTAAGAATACAGAGTCTAACTGGTTTAAGTGAGGTTCAATAATGTCATATCAAATTGATCATACAGACAAACCAAATTATGGCTCAATTACAGTTGAAGACCAAACAGTTAACATTGAAAAAAGTATTGGATTTGTAGGAAAAAACTACACTGGTTATGCTAAAGTAGTAGCAGAGAACTTTTTACATATTTTAGAAAATTTTGCATCGCCTACTGCACCTAGCAATCCAGTAGCAGGTCAGCTTTGGTACGACACTAATATTAATAGTAGTCCTAGTCAGCCACAATTAAAAGTATACGATGGCACTAATTGGGTGCCCGCAGGTAATGTAAAAAAAGCATCTAGTGCTCCATCTGCTAATCAAACAGTTATAGGAGACCTGTGGGTTGATACTGCCAACCAACAATTATATTTGTGGTCCGGTGCAAACTGGGTCTTAGTAGGTCCACAATTCAGTGAAGGAACATTAACTGGTCCTAAAGTTGAAACAGTTTATGATACTTTAAACACCTTACAACTGATAATATCTTTTTATGTTGGAAATCAAATAGTAATTATTATCAGTAAAACTACATTTACTCCTAAAGTAGCTATTACCGGCTTTGCAGAAATTAAGAAAGGTGCTAATATCAGCACTGCGGACTCAGGTTTTAAACTTTGGGGAACAGCACAAAAAGCAGATAACTTAGTTGTATCCAATGAAGTTGTTTCTGCATCAAACTTTTTAAGAACAGATAAGCCTACTCCTATTTCAGGACAACTAAGTGTTAGAAATAACTTAGGCATAGTTATTGGATCTGATTTAGCAACTAGTTTAAGTGTTGATGCAAGCGGTGCAGCAATTTTATATAATAAAACTGAAGGGTCCAGTATTTTTATTAGAACAAATCAGGGTGGGCTACCAACTGATGTGTTGTCTGTTAGCGGAACAAACGTTGGAATCAACAAAGGAAATCCTACAGAAGCGTTCGACGTTGTTGGTAAAATTCATACTAACGATCAATTAATTGTTACAGGAACTAGTAATGCTGTAGATTTAACAACAGGTAGTATAAAAACATCTGGTGGAGCAAGCATTACTAAAAGTCTAGTTGTAGGTCAAGGAATAAATGTAACTGGACAAATAACATCTAACAATATTACACCTTCTATAACAAACTCTTTTGATTTAGGAAGTTCAAATAGTAGATACAAATCTATTTTTGCAAAAGAAATTTCAGCAGATACGTTTTTCGGAACCTTTTCCGGACAAGTTGCGGGTAGCGTAACAGGATCAGCCAGTCGATTAGCCAGCTCTACAGCTATTAGCTTAACAGGCGATGTAACCAGTAACATTATTAATTTTAATGGACAACAACCTAACGGTGTTGCTACATTTACAACTACTATTACTTCAGATTTAATCAGCTCTAAAGCCGCAGAAGAAACAGCAAACGATAACGCTCAATTATTAATCAATGTTCCATCTCAAGGATTAAGAAGAATTAACAAAAGTAGCTTCTTATCTAATGCAGGAGTACTGCCAATTGGAGCAATTATGCCTTTTGCAGGAATCGAAGTGCCTAATGGATTTTTGTTCTGTGATGGCAGCGAACAATTAATCAGTAATTTTCCTTTACTGTTTGGAGTAATTGGGTATACATATAAAGCTCAAGGCTTACTAGTCGGTGCTTCTACATTTGCTGTGCCTGATCTTAGAGGAAGATTTCCATTAGGTCCAGACAATATGAGCAATGGAACTTTAGTTCCAGCAGCATCTAATCCTGAAAACTATATAACAACTATATCTGCTAATGCAGATAGAGTCACAGATGTACAAGCAGATAACTTAGGCTTAGGCAATGGATCAGAGCAAGTTAGTCTAAGTGTTGATCAGTTGCCAGATCACAAACACGATTTAAGAGGCACTACATCTACAGGAGATAAAGGTCTGCAATATTATGCAATGAGAAACAGTTCTGATCCTATTACAGATATTGATGTGGTTGCTCATACAACAAATGGTCCAGATAGTGCTGGAAACGGACAGTTCTTGACTAACAGTGGAGGTGTTGATAGTGCTACTTTAGGTAACCCAATCAACAAGATGAACCCTTACTTGACTTTAAATTATATCATATATACAGGAACTTACGCTTAAGGATTAAAGATGGCTTATCAGATTAATAAAACAGATGGTACATTACTAACAGAAATAGTTGACAGTGCTATTGACCAAGATGCCACCGATTTAACACTTATTGGTAAAAATGTTTCTGGGTATGGCGAATATATAAATGAAAATTTTATAAAATTATTAGAAAATTTTGCATCAGAGACACAGCCTAGTAATCCTATTAAGGGTCAGCTTTGGTATGATACTACTGAAAACAGATTAAAAGCCTATGACGGGTCCACATTTAGATTAGGTAGTGGTCCAATTGTTGCTCCAGAAGTAAATGCAAACCTTGTACAAGGAGATCTATGGATCGACAGTGCTGAAAATCAGCTATATTTTTATGATGGAGTAGACCTACAACTAGCAGGTCCTTTATATAAAGACAGTCAAGGCATCAGTGGACCTCAAGTAGAAACTATTTTTGATACAAATAACGTACCACGAACAATAGTAAAAGAGTGGGTCGGTGCAACACTACTTGGTATTTGGAGTAAAGAAGTATTACCATTTTTTCCAAAGCAGGCTATTCCAGGATTTACTGGTGCAATAGGTCCAGGATTTAATGCCAGCACACTATCAGGATTAAAATTTAATGTAACTGCATCAAGAGCAAACAACATAGTAGACGATTTAGGCAATGTACTATCAGCTGGTTCTTTTATGCGTTCTGATACAAATACAGGGACGACAGGTACTGTAACAGTTGCTTCATCGACTCCTTTTATATTAGGAGTTTTTCAGAATAATGAAGTTAGAGTCGATAATACTGCAATGCAGATTGTTTCAAATACTGCTAATCAGAATTTTCGATTAAGAGTTAAAACAAGCCTTGCAACAGTCGATGCTATTACAGTCAGTACTGCTACCAGTAAGTTAGGTATATTCCAAGCAACACCAGCATATACATTAGATGTTGGTGGCGATGTAAGAATAACTGGAGATTTACTAGTCGAAGGTAGTACAACTACAGTAAACACTAACAATCTTGTAATTGAAGATCACGTTATTGAACTAGCTAAGAATTCTGATAGTTCTGTATCGGATAATTATGCAGATCAAGGTGGTATTGTACTAAAAGGAACAACGGATCACAGTATCCTTTGGAACAAAGCACCTGCTAGTTCTTGGAAGAGCAGTGAACACTGGGACTTGGCTGTAGGAAAAGAATATAAAATTAATGGTACCACTGTTATCAGTGCTACAAGTTTAGGCCCCGGAATTACCAGTGCTCCTGGATTAACTGTTCTAAGTGCATTGACCTTCCTTGCAGTTGATTACTTAGAGTTAAACGGAGCAACAATTAGTACATCGTCGGGCTCAGTTCAAGATATTATTTTAAATCCAGACGGTGCCGCCAATGTAAACGTTGCCAGTTCTCGCATTGTTAACTTAGCCAACCCAGTAGATCCTAGCGATGCAGTCAACAAAAGTACAATGGATACTGAGATTGCTACTAAAACATTAGTTTTAAGTATGGATACTACAGGGTTAAATGATGCAGGAATTATTTCTTATCTAACCACTATGGCACCTTATCCAGAATTTGGTGAAGGAACTTTAGCAAGGATATTATGCACAGAGCAGATTGTTACGTATCCATCAGTGTCGCTCACACAGTCGACTTCTCCTGATTTGTCCGGAGATTTTGTCAAGTACTATATATCTGTAGACAATAGCGGAAACGTAGGTGCTAAACCAAACGAGCCAGTTTTACAAGATTTTGATATTAACACACTTGATATGGGCAGCGGTACTATACAGGTGTCTAGAACAGTTAAAGAATTCGCTATTTCGTCCGGCGTATGGACATTTACAGGCATACTTAGCGGTACAGTCGTAACACCGTAATTAAACTAAATACATAGAGTTAAGGGGTAAATCAGATGCCATACAGCATTGATAGATATAATGGTACAACATTAACAGTTATTGAAGACGGTACAATTGATACCACATTAGATATTAAACTAATCGGTAAAAATTATGCTGGTTATGGAGAAGTTCAAAACGAAAACTTCATCCACATTCTAGAAAATTTCTCAGGAACAACAGCACCTCCCAAGCCGATCAGTGGACAAATTTGGTTTGATAGCGGTACTAAAAAGTTAAAATTCTACGATGCTGCGAAATGGAGAGCGACAGGCGGTGCTGAAGTTGCTACATCAGCTCCTACAGGATTGACTACTGGAGATTTTTGGTGGGATTCTGCTAATGACCAATTACATTCCTGGAACGGTTCGGAATTTATACTAATTGGTCCACAAGGTGTTGCAGGTGCAGGCCTTACACAAATGCGTTCACGTGCATTAAAAGATGTTGCTAACGTAAATCACGCGTGTATCGAAGCTATTGCCGACGGTGATGTGGTCTTTATTATTAATTCAGATTCAGAATTTGACCTGGATACAACTTATCATACAGATTTAGCTACCCTAGGATTCGGTAAAGTAAAAACTGGTGTTACTATGGCTAACACTGGATCAACTGGTGTCACTAGTTCAGATCACAAATTTTGGGGAACAGCTAGTAATTCATTAAAATTAAATGGATTTGCAGATACAGAATTTGTAAAAGCAGCTACCGCGCAGTTTACAGCAGTGGCAAGATTTGTAGATGCAGGATTACTTGTTGGCGGTCAGGACGATTTATCTATTAGAATTGACGATGACGGAGTAACTCCTTTAATTAAAAACACGCTTGGTGATACTATCAAGTTTCAAGTTACCAGCGGCGGCACTCAAACACCTTTAAAAATTGTTGGAACAGATATTCTTCCAGATGTTACAGCAACATCTAATATTGGTTCAGCTTCTAACAGATATTTGACAGTGTATGCTAGTACATTTAATGGTACTGCTACACAAGCTAACACTTTAAATGTTGGAGGCACATATAGATCAGCATCAGTTGCTGTCCCAGCAGGTGCAGATAAGTCTTCGATTCCAGCAAGAAATGCCGCAGGCGACATTTATGCAATATTATTTCAAGGTACAGCAACATCAGCTAGATTTGCTGACTTAGCAGAAAAATATCTTGCAGACAAAGAGTACGACGTGGGCACTGTAATGGCAGTCGGTGGCGATAAAGAAGTAACAGCTGGTTCTATTGGTGACAGAGCAATAGGTGTGATTAGTGCTAATCCAGCATTTATGATGAATAGCGAGTTAGAAGGCGGCGTTTACGTAGCACTAAAAGGTCGTGTTCCTGTAAAAGTAGAAGGCGCAGTAATTAAAGGGCAAAAACTTGTAGCCGGAAATAACGGAACTGCACACGTTGGTTTGCCAACTAACAATAATGTGTTTGCAGTTGCTTTAGAAACTAGTAATGATCCACTAGTAAAACTAGTGGAATGTATTATTTTATAATATCAAAATGGCTACAATTACCGCAAATGATTATAATAATTTAAGGGACAGCGTAAACCTGGTTATGGGTACAGGTGCGTCTGGTTACGGACAAGCTTTAGTAAGTTCACCTGTAAACGCTGGACAGATTTTCACATTGGCAATGTGGAATAATTTGCGTACAGATATGATTAAAGCTCGTCAACATCAAACCGGTGTTAACGAAAGCGGAAATCTTGATGTAGTAACAGTAGACTCTATTATTGACGATGCTTTTTTCGCCCAATACACTAATTTTATATCCTTGATTACTACTAATCAAAGGGTTGTAGCCAATAATCAAGCTACACTACAAGTATTAGCTACTCAAACAAGATCTTCTGCGTGGAATGGATTACTTACTCATACAGTTACTTTAACTTTTGGTTCAAGTCTTCAAGCAAGATATTTCTTTAATGCCGGCGGCCAAATAAGATTTACTGCATCTAGAACTGGTGCAGCAGCCACATCAAAAGACACTGATTGGACTAACATACTAAGTAGTATGGGAACTATCAGTATGAATTATAATTCGACATCATTTTTAGCAGGCGGCAGTGGAACCGGGTCATCTAAAGGGTTCTACAATTTAACAACAACTTATCAAACACTGTATCTTAAAGGATCGAGTGTGTATGCCTATACTGAAAATGATTATAATATTGCAGCAAGAGTCGATAATGCAACTAATCCTACTTCGATAGTCTTTAAAATAGAATTTAGAGACGACGACACTGGAGATTGGCCAAAGCCTCTTAGCCCGTTACGTGGTCCAAAAGTTGATGAGTCCATTACTGGCACATTGACTAGCACAGTCAGTATGTTTAGACCATCTGGGCAAAATGTTTCAGTAAATGGTCCATCAGCATCACAGAGTGCCCTTGCTTAAGGATAGTTAAATGGTTTTAGCTGTTGGACAAAAAGTACAGGCATCTGACTATAATACACTTAGAACA
>JACCDX010212676.1_pt1 | contig 31824 bp, 29 predicted proteins | sample 7449681 | NCBI WGS metagenome assembly JACCDX01 (sample SAMN15323450, study PRJNA562643) | freshwater metagenome | isolation source: river surface water | place: USA:Blue River Watershed | collected 2017-08-18
AATACCGAATATAACTCCAATCTTCTATTTCTTATATCCGTACTATCTATACCCCTTACTATCATCACTTCCTCACCCTTCGGTAAAATATTCAATATATGATGATACTTCATTATATTATTTTTCTCTATTATACCCATCACAATTGGTATATATCTCTCTTTTATTTTATTATACCATACACTCTCATCGTCATTTAAATCAATATTATCATATTTTTTTATAAAATTTATTTTATTTAAATTTAACCATTGATATTCATCAATTAATAATTCACTTAAATCATCCATAAAAGTACTTGTATCTTCTTCTAACCATTCTTTATTATTTATATAATGAATATTTTCAATTGTATATACTCTCTTTATATCACCATTATTCTTTGACACTTTCACTTGTATATCATCTTTTTTTATAAAATCTCCACAAAAATTATATTCTTCTTTTATATTCATTTTTTATAAAATACATATTATACTTTATTTATATTTTTTTTATATCCCATTTAAAACTCTTTTTCCCCAAAATATCGAATTAAATATTTTATTAATTCATTATCCATCTCCTTTACTATCCTATTCTTATACCTATCTATATCATTTATATAAAATGAATACTTATTTATCTCTATTTCCAATACCGCACATATATTATACTTCTCCGCTGTATCTATATATCCCCTTCCATATTCTAATATTCCATATCTTATATTACTCTTCTCCGTTATTAATAAATAACCACCTTCATCATAATATAACATTAACTCTTCAGGTTTATATGGTTTTGTATCATTCTTTCTTGTACTTTTTTTATAATCCGGGATTACTATCCCATACTCCTCAAATAATTCTCTCACTTTCATTTTTCTTTATTATTATTATAACAACTTTTTTTTAAATGAATGAATTTAAAAAAATAATTAAATAAAAATAAAGAATAAAAAAAATGGAAAAGTTTATAAATAAGAGAGATGATATATGGTATGTATCATTAGTGATATATAGTTCATCAAAAGGTTTATTATTTGGTAAAAAGAACAATAAATACGAGATATTGGGTACAACATTGAAGGAGGGTACAAAGGATTTAATGGATATAATAACAAAAATGTTTATAAAAGAGTTAAGGATATATGAAAATAAATATTTTGAGTATCAAACGGTGAATGAATTTGTAAAAGTACATGAAAGGTATTATGGTATGATTCCAGATATGAATTGTATACCAGAATGGATAAGTGAATCAATAAATGATTTTGAGAATGATAATGATAATATTGGTTTAGGAGAATTTACATATTCAGGTGTATTATATGGATATGTAAGAAGTATGATAGAGAAGAATCATATGTTAAATTTGGATTTTACAAATAATAATAGAAAGATAAGATATTATATAATGGATATTGATAATTTTAGTAAATATGAAAATAATAATATATTGAATTCTATTAATTTTTATAATGTAAAAAATAATATGTATGCAAAAAAATATAAATATTTAGAATGGGTAAAATATAATGAAGTCAAAGACTTACGAATAAATGATAATAATAAAAATATATTAAGATTTATATCTTTATCTTCTTGGTAAATTTATGGTTTTAATAATTCATCACGCAAATCTAAAATAAATAATTGTCTTTCCTCTGAGAAAGTATCTAAAAAATTAGCTACTTCACCCGCTTTTCCATCAACTGCTTTATCACTGAATCTTAACAAACCCTTTTGTGCTACACCCTCTCGAATTTGATTTGTAAAGTTATTTTTGTGAATTAATGCTATAACTGTAAAACTAAATGGTACATCCATTATTTTATGTAAACGTCCTTCTGTAAATGACTTATGTTCACCACGAACACAATCATCATCAAACTTCTTCTCCTCCCAAAATGATTTTGTATATGCCATTGATGCTTCCGATAAGGAGATTGGACCATCTGATGCCATTGATGATACATCATTTATTATATCATATGTACCTATCATTGTACTTCCCACACATTGAATACCCATACTTTCATATTTTAATAATAATTTAATTCTTGCTAATAATGTATGTTCTTCATATATATCATCATCATCCACATGTACTATATAATTAGATGTTGCATTTGATACTCCAATATTTCTTTTCATAGCGATTGTATATGGTTCAGATCCAGCATTTAATTGTATATATTTAATACGGGGATCATTTCGCGGGATCATATTTTGAACTGTATCATCTGGTGACATATCATCAGTGATATCTTCCACTATAATCCATTCAATTTTATCTTTTGGATAATAAAAACCAAATACATTATACATAGCCATTATAAATAATTTTTGACGTTTATAAGTTGGTGTGATAATACTAATTTTGGGTAAATTTTGAAAAGGGATCTCTGGAAGTTTTAATACATAATGACCCTCACTATTCACTTCACTTTCTGGTATTCTTAAACCTTGAAGTGTTCTCTCCATAAATGAATAATCAACCATTCTCTCTTCAATATCTGAATAACCCTCTTTTTGAATAACAATCATTGGATCAGCCATATAACAATTGTATTTTGGATGAATCTTCTCCAAATAATATCTATCTATCTCTCCATCATATTCTTCCATTTTTAATAAATCATTTACTAATTCTTGATTTTGTAAATTTATTAAATATGCATGTGTGGTCCATGTTTGAACTTTAGTCCAACCTTGATGTTTCTTATCTAATACTCTAAATACTGTACCACCTAAATATAACATATCCCAATCTTCTGGTACTCTCTTTAAATCTGATATTGATCTAATAAATTTAGCATCATCCTCAAATATCATCAATTTATCATACTTCTTCTCTTCAACACATCTTTTAATAATAGTTAAATGTGATTCTAAACAACCACGCTTTGGAGATGTTGGATGTTTATCAGCTGAAAATAATTTATATGGTATACCCTTCTTCTCTAACTGATGTGTTATATACTTCCTCTTATCCTTTCTCTCCTTCAAATTTATAACATATGTATATGTATTCCTTAATTGTTGATTTAATAACATTTTAACTCTCTCTTTTATTCTCACTTTTTTTTTATATCCGTTTTTAACGGATTTTTCATTTTTTTAAGTATAAAAAAAAATGATTCAATTTTTTTTAAAATAAATTTTTGATATAAAAAAAGAAAAAGAAATAATATAAATATTGAAAAGAAGTAGGATAAGATAGAATGGGTGTACCAGGATTATTTATACAGTTAGTAAAGAATCAAAATTATAGGGATATAAATACGGTTGTTGTACCGGGTGAATGTAATTGTGATTATTTGTTATTAGATTTTAATCAGATAGTTTATACAAGTTTTTATAAGATACAGGATAAGATAGTTGGAAAGAATTTAACAAAACAGGCGATAGAGACTGAGATATTGAAGGAGATGAAAAGATATTTAAAGCATTTTGTATGTGAAGTTGTTCAACCAAAGAAGGTATTATATATAGCAGTTGATGGTCCAGCACCAAGGGCAAAGATGGTTCAACAGAGGAGTAGAAGATATTCTAAAATTTTGCAGAAGAATTTTATAAAGGATATGAGAAAGAAGTATAATATGCCTGATGATAATGAATCATGGGATGCATCAGCAAATATAGCTCCAGGTACATTATTTATGTCAAGATTAACTCAAGAATTAATGGAGATGATGGAAGCAAGAGTATTTAATGAACATAATGAGAATATGGAAGTAATATTTAGTACATCGGAAGTACCGGGTGAAGCAGAACACAAATTGATGCCAATAATAAGAAATTTGGCAAGAAATAATCGTTTACAGGATGATGTTGTATATATAGATTCAAAGGATGCTGATTTGGTGATATTATCGATGATGACACATAAGAATAATATACATATAATAAGATTGGTGAGTGGTGAGAGTGATGCGGAATTAAAAAGGAAGTTTGATGGACATGAGTATCATCAAATGAATATAGATGCATTAAGGGATGGTTGGTCGAAAGAGTTAACAAAGAATAATCAATTTGAGGGTGTAAATCCAATTCGAGTATTAAATGATTATAATTTTTTGGCATCATTATCTGGAAATGACTTTGTATCAGCTTTACAATTTATGAAGGTAAATAAAGATGGATTAAAGTTATTAAAGACGATATATAATGAGGTAAAAAGGAATCATACTAATTTTTTGGTTGATTATGATCCAATGGATCCAGTGAGTGAACCAAGAATAAATAATGCATTTTTGAAGGATATTTTTGTTGAATTAGCGAAGAGGGAAGATAGGGAGATGAAGAAGGAGTATCATCAAATAAAAAGAGCAATGAAGGGTGAGAGATCAGAGAGGGAATTAGAACAAGAAGCAGATAAAACACCTTATGAAAATGAAGTGGCAAGATATGAACACACAAGAGTATGTTCACAAGTACATCCTTTATATAATCAATATTTTACGGAGTTTTTACAAATAGATTATACAAAAGAGAAGAATGAGTGGAAGAAGGAGTATTATGAGTATTTTTTGGGAGTTGATAGGAATAACATGGAAGAGTTCAATAGAAGAAGAGTTGAGATGGTAATAAATTATTTGGAGAGTTTGGTATTTGTATTAAGATATTATTTTAAGGGGGTACCATCATGGCACTGGCATTATAAATATAGAGTATGTCCTTTACCAAGTGATATAGTATATGTAATGCAGAATGTTATGCAAGATATAAATAGTATACAATTTACAGTTGGACATCCATATACACCATATCAACAGTTGATGATGATATATCCAATACAGAATGTACATTTAATACCAGAGATATTGAGACCAATAATGACGGATATAAATTTGGGATGTGTACAATTTTATCCGGAAGAATACAGATATGATGTATTTGCGGGTATAAAGACGATATATAGTGAGATTATTTTACCAGAGATTAATGAGGATATTTTGATCCCAATAATAAGGGAGAAGGAAGAGTCATTAACGGAGAATGAGAGGAAGAGGAACACAATTAAAAACAAACCAATAAAATTCACAAATAGAACTTAAAACCAAACTTAAACTTTTACATTTTTCTTTTTTATAAAATAATTATTTATCAAATAAATAATTATATAAATTATTTAAAAAATATTTTTTCATAAACCGTTTAATATAAATCGGTTATTAAAGACTCGAGACTTAAATGATGCGATCATTGTTATTGACAGCATAAACGCGGATATTGGCCGCGCGTGAATAATCAGTTTTCTGAAAGAATAATCAGTTATTTTCACTAACCGTTTAATATCAATCGGTTATTAAAGACTCGGGACATTGTTATTGACCGCATAAACTCTAATCTTTCCCGCGCGTGAATAATTAGTTTTCTGAAAGAATAATCAGTTGTTTTCACAAACCGTTATATATCAATCGGTTATTAAAGACTCGGGACTTAAATGATGGGGGCATTGTTATTGACCGCATAAACTCTAATCTTGACCGCGCGTGAATAATTAGTTTTCTGAAAGAATAATCAGTTATTTTCACAAACCGTTATATATCAATCGGTTATTTATTAGACCCGGATTTAAAACAATCACTTAAAAGATCATCATTATTTATTTTTTTATTTTCGATAACTTCATAAAGATAATTATGAAAATCCATAACTTGTTGATAACAGCGTCCAATATAACTAGTTGGATCTAAAGATACATTTGAATTATTAAAAATTGAAAACAAAATAGGATCATTTAAAAGCTCTTGTAAATTTGGATTGTTTTTTGTTAAAATAATTCTAATTCTTTCATGAATATCTTGTCTTGAATGATTCATTTTAACACCATTTATTATTAATTCTTCTGATATAACATTTAACATATGTTTTTCAACACTAAATCTTAATTGATCATGATTTATATATAAACCATTCATTATATCATTTGATTTGGTTAATACATAATTTATTAATATTAAAACATCAGGATATATTATTCTTTTTATAGCTGAATCATCCAATGATCTCTCTAACCACTGATTCATATATGTTTGTGACATACAATTCTCCTGTTGTATTATATATCTTGTTATTGAACATAATTGTTCACATTGTATTGGATTCTTTTTATATGGCATTGCTGATGAACCAACTTGATTTTCACCAAATTCTTCAAATAATTCCCCCTGACTTGATAATAATCTTATATCATTCATTATTTTATATATTGTTTGAGATAATACACTTATAAATTGAAAAACTTTTACATCAAACCGTCTTGAATAGGTCTGTCCCGATAACTTTACTAAATCCGAAAATCCATAATGATCCTTTAAATTATTATTCAAAAGATTACATAAATAATCATTATAATTAAATAATTTTAATATTGTATCCTCTGATCCAACTGTGCCTTTAACTCCACGAAAAGGTAAAGTATCATGTAAATATTTTCCATCTTTATAATTCTCTAATAAATCATAATTCCACATAGAAAATCTTTTTCCAACTGTTATTAATTGTGCTTTTTGAAGATGTGTATATGCTAATGTTGGTATTAATATATTCTCATTACTTAATCTCTCTATTGTTCTTATTAAATTTTTCAAATTTTCTAAAATTATTTTTAAACTCTTTTTTATTAATATCAAATCCGTATTATCTTGAACATAGTTTGATGTCACGCCTAAATGTATTATTTTATTTGCTTTTGGACATAATTCTGCATATGCATGTATATTTGCCATTACATCATGTTTTAATTTTTTTTCATAATAATCCACTCTTTCCAAATCTATATTTTCTTTATTTTCAATTAATTCATCTATACATTCTTTATCTATACAATCAATACCTAATTCCATTTGATTTTTAGCTAATTGAATCCATAAATCCCGCATATTTAAAATTTTATTCTTTTGTGTCCACAATTCTTCAATTTCTGGTGAACTATACCTTGTACCTATAACATGTTCAAAATCCATTATCTTATTTTTATTAAGATAATCTATTATTTATAAAAACGAAAATTTATAATTCAATACTTGGTTCAAATAATGATTCAACTATATATGGTGATTCTGAATATATCACCTCATATTTATTTAATACTGAACTTATATACTCCCTCATCTCTTCCCAACTTGTAAACTCAACCAACCTATTTTCATAAATTATTTTAAATACATTTACTTTCTTTAAAATATCATATTTATTTATAATACATTTATTGCATTGATTTAAATATAAAGATTCTAATAAATTATCTAAATTTAGGTAGTTACATTGTCTTTTTCTTCCAGTTGTGGATCCAAACTCTTTTCCTTCAATACCTATTCTTTCTAAATTATCATCTCCTTCAGGTTGAAAATTCATTGTACCAACATATGTATCATAAGCTTTATTAATACCATAAATATTACGAATAGAATGTAAAGGTATACCCGTATTAATAGCACCAGCTAAAGTACAAGTTGAAGAAGTACAATAAGGATAATTATTAGTCCAATTAATATCTAATTCAAATCCTTGAGCACCTTCTAATAAAACTTTATTAAAAGAATGTTCAAACCAAAAACGTCTCATATCAACTATTTTAAATCCATTATTTATAAATTCAACTTCATCTTCAACTCTTTTACCAGTTCTTAACATTTTTAATGACATTGTTGGACCAATACCTGATCCAGTAGTACCGATTTTATTATTTTGTCTATCATATTCAATGGTTTCGGGTGTTATTAAATGACATGCTTTACTTATATACAATCTATCTTTAAAATAAAAACCATGACTTTCCAAATCTTCAATTTCTTTATTTAAACGATTTAAATCAATAAGACAATCAGAACTGATTAAATTAAAAGTATTATTAAATAAAACACCAATGGGTAGTTGATGTAAAACTAGTTTTTTGTTATTAACATAAATAGTATGTCCAGCATTACCAGATCCATTAAAACGGATACAAAGATCATAATTTTCTTTAGTTAATAGAGAATAAACAACTTTGCCTTTACCTTCGTCACCAAATGAACAACCTAATACAATATCAGATATCATTCTTAATAATTTTAGATCATTTATTTTTTTTAGAAAGAAAACTTTTTTGAGTTTAAAAATATTAAAATTAAATTCTTAATTAATTAGAATGAAGTTTGTGGAAGATATTAAATATGATTTTTCTGATGTTTTAATTTTACCAAAAAGAAACGAATATTCATCACGTTCTGAAGTATCTTTAGAAAGAACAATGCGTTTTAAATATTCACCTTATATTTGGACTGGTATCCCTATTATGGTATCTAATATGGATACAACGGGTACTGTGGAAATGGCTTTAAAACTTCAAGAATTTAAAATTATAACTTGTTTACATAAATATTATACCTATAGAGATATCCCAGATAATTTAAATAGAGATTATTTTGCAGTATCATGTGGTATTCAACAAAGGGATTTAGATAATTTAGATGAGATGATAAGAATGGTAAATCCTAAATTTATTTGTTTAGATGTCGCGAATGGTTATATGAATCGTTTTATAACAGTATGTAAAGAGGTTAGAGAAAGATATCCAGATAAAGTATTAATAGCAGGAAATATATGTACATCAGAAGGTGTTTTAGATTTAGTTATGAATGGAATGGTTGATATAATTAAAGTTGGAATAGGAAGTGGTAGTTGTTGTACAACAAGAAAATTAACAGGAATTGGTATGCCACAATTAAGTGCGGTTATAGAGTGTTCAGATACAGCACATGGTTTAAATGCACATATAATAAGTGATGGTGGTATACAAGATATTGGTGATTTTTCAAAAGCATTTTGTGCAGGTGCAGATTTTGTAATGAGTGGTTCTATATTTGCAGCACATGATGAGAGTGGTGGTGAATTAGTGGATGAAGGAGATGGAAAGATATATAAGATTTTTTATGGAATGAGTTCAAAAACAGCAATGGAAAAGTATAGTGGTGGAGTCGCAAATTATAGAAGTTCAGAGGGTAAAACTGTTAAATTAAAATATAGAGGACCAGTTCAAAATACAATATTGGATATATGTGGTGGTATAAGATCATGTATGACATATATTGGTGCTAAAAAGATTAAGGATATGAGTAAGTGTGGTACATTTATAAAAGTAAATAGACAATTAAATAATATTTATAATGGTTTAGAATATGATAATAGTAAAAGATAAAAAATTAAGAAAAAATTAGTCAACATTTGTTTGTTCACAAATTTTGTAATAATAAATTTTATATAAAAGATCTTCTGCTGCTTTTTTATATGCAATAGCAAGATTAACTTTAGCTTGTCGCAAATTAGTTGTTTTAGCTCGAGTACCACGATAAAAAGTATCTATTAAATTATCAACCATATATTCATCAAAAAAAGAATCAATTAATACTTCAGAATCATCACATTTTGTTGTTTGAGATAAACCTCTATCATTATTAAAATTAGCAGCTAAAGTACCAATAAAAGATACTTTACTAAAGGTGTCTTCAATAAGAGTATTATATACTTCTTGATCACGAATATCATTTACCATTAAAGTTCGAATATGATCTTTAATAGTATTGAGCTCAACATTTTTTTGATCAGGATCATTTATTAAATGGAATGAACCTCTATATTTATAGTTAATATAATCAGTTTGTCTTAAAGATTGTGGTTCTTTTCTGCTCATTTTTGTAAATTTTTGTTTTAAAAGGAAAATAAAAAGAAGATAATTGATAATAAAATTTTCATATTTTTTAAATAAATAATAACGTAAATTTTTAAATAGAGTCTTTTACAAAATAATATTTGTAAAGTATTTATAGAAGAATATTAAATAAATGGATATTTATATTTACGTTATATCAATTTTTATACTATTAATAGTTATCTTTTGGGCTGGTTCAAATTATTTTTTAAAATCAGCATTAGATCATTATTCAAATAATAAAGAAGGATTTGAAAACTTAACAGATGCTTCAAATCAATCTATACGTCCTATAGATGAATGTTCTAAGAGAGATCTTAAAGAACAAAATATACTTTTTAGTCCATCTTCCGGTGGTATACCTGATGCTCCTTTTAAATATGTTAATTATGTTGGTGAAATATATAGAGAAATCCCAAATGAAACTTTAGGAAAAGATAATGGAATTTATTGTATTAAGAAACCAAAATTATTATATGATGGTATTTGGGAACCTTATATTTTTGCTAAAAATGGTAATGAAAAAACCGAATGGAGTTTAACTGATGGTAATTTATTTGAAGGTGATATATGTATGAAGAGTCTTTATAATACATTAAAACCAATGCCTAAATATTTACCAGCAGATTGTCCACCAATGTATGATACAACAATAGGTGTATATTGTAATGGACCAGTTATGAATGATCCACAAGATATAACTAGTCCAATAGATAGTCAAGTAATAGCTTTCCCAAGTATATTTACACCGGGTCTTCCAGGTGAATCACCAATACAAAATACTGGATTTTAATTTGAATTAATAATTCTTTTTTTATAAAATAAATAATTTTCTCGATTGATAATAGAGAAAAATGGATCAAATATATTTTTGGATATTAATACTTTTTGTCATGATATGTGTTTTAGACATTAGTGAAAGATTCTTTAAAACCGAACATTTTTTTAGTAAAAAACATGGTGGAAGAGATTCTAAAGAAATTAAAGAAGATTTTGGTAATCGTTGGAGTGATGGTATTAGTCAACCCTTTTATGAAGAAAATAGATTAGTTGAATATGTACCACCTATCACAACCAATTCTGTTAATTTACATTTAAATACTCAACCTCCTAATTATGCCCATACTCAATTCTCTAACTTCACAACTAACGGTTATTATCCTCCCTTCCTTAAATGTTCTTCTTGTAATTTACAATATAACTGCAGTGATTATCCCTATGAAGTTGATGAAAAAAATATGAACGTCTGTTCTAATTGTTTAGAAAAAATTAATCTTAACGATCTTAATATGCCCGTTTATGCTAGAGCTAATGGAAGACCACGACAATGTAAAGATCTTACCAACAAACCATATAAACAAGGTACTGTACCTTTATGGGGTACTTCTGCTGAAGACCTTAAACTACTTCAAACCGTCTAATTTTAACCATTTTTATTTAACAATTTTTGATTAATATAATTATTCAAAATGAATTCAATTTAAAAAAATATAAAATATTTACTTTTTGTCAATCATAGTGACAACATAGAGTCGATAGAGATGATAAGCTAAAATAAAGAAGGAGAGGAAGATTAAAAGAATACCGAATTCTTTATTCATCTTTCTATCATAAGTGATGTTATAACCAAGATAAAATAATAATGGGAAAACAATTAAAATATGGATTAAATAAATGTAAGGTGCTGCCATTTTTTCTTTATATTAAACAAATATATTTTCTTTTTAAAATGAATCAATTTAAAAAAATTAATATATAGCCAGACCCGTTTGATGAATAATCAGTTATTCATAACACGGGACTTTAAGATGCACTGCTAACGCAGTGCAGTGCGGCCACAGCCAGACCAGTTTGTTGAATAATCAGTATTTTATTCAATATTATTTATTAACCTCTTTTGAATGTCGTGTTAATAACCACTTTGGACCTTTTTTCTTTTTTTTTCTTTTTTCAAAATTTTAAAAATTATATTAATAAATAAAAAGAATGAACTTAAAAAAGATATTAAAAAATATAGTAATATTAATAATACCAATAATAGGGATGAGTTCAGATACGGCTTATGTTTTTGATTTAGATGATACATTATTAAAGACAAATGCAAGAATATATTTAAAGAATGAAAGGGGTGATCAAATAGAGGGTTTTACATCATCACAGTTAAGAGATAATAAAAGGAGATTAATAGAAATGACACGAAATAGTACAAATTATTTATGTTTTAATGAAATAGGTGAAAATCCGCAATTAACATATGAATATTTAAAGAGTAGTCGTGAGATAACAGAGAATATGGATCTTTTTAGAAGTGTATATAATAGAAATAGAGATGATGTTTATATATTAACAGGTAGAGGTAATGCTCCAGAGATTATTCAATTAGTGTTTTTGGAAAGATGGAATATAGATTTAAAATTAGAGAATATAATACCCGTGGCACACAAAAATACAATAAATGATATAGAAAATAAATTTAAAAAGAGATTTAAGAATGAAGAGATATTTAATCGTTTTGAGATAGATCATTCACCAATAGGATCAGCAAATAAGAAGAAAAAATTATGTTTATTTTATATATTAACTAAAAAGAATTATACAAAATTGATCTTTTATGATGATGATATGGATAATATTAGAGAGGCAGAGGAATTAAAACGTGATTTAAAGAATTATCAACAATATTTAGAATATAAATTAGATATTATTCATATAAAAGATGAATAAATTTAATGTTTTTTAATATAAAAATTATAGAGATGAAAAAAATCTCTAAAATAGAATTAGAGGAAATGAAGAAAGAAGAGAAGAAGAAAGTCTCAAAAACTATAAAAGTAAGTAAGACTAAAAAATCCAAATCCGGTGTTTATGCTAGTGAAGGTATTAAATCCCAAAATATCAAAAAAATGAAAAACCTAAAAACTAATATCAAAAAATCCTATAACACTAATGAGTTTAAATCTATTGTTCGCAAAGGTATTGATGATAATATGAAAAATGTTCACTTTGAACCCTATTTAGAACATCTTGACAATTTAAATGATTCTGTTAAAGAAGCCTTCAAAAAACCAATCGGTTTATACGATCCTTATGGTGAAAATATTAATCCTTTCACTTTAAAACCCTATGAAAATTTATATCAAAATAAAATTGAAAGATATCGTGCCGGTCCTCTTAAAGGTCAAGAATATCCCCAAACTTATACCAATTTTGCCTATATCTGGTCTTCTATAATCATTTATAAAAAATTAGATGAATTAATTAATAAAATTAGAGATAACCAAGTTTTATTAATGTCTTCTGGTACTGGTTCAGGTAAAACTTTATTAACACCCCGTGCCGCTATGCAAGCTTTTAATTATCAAAAGAAAGTTATTGTCACTATACCCAAAAAATTTATCTGTTTTGATGCTGCCAGAACTGCCGCTTTAGCTTCTGATGTCCGTTTAGGTAATGAAGTTGGTTATTATTATAGTGGTAAAGCCGAACATAATGAAAATACCAAATTATTCTATACAACAACTGGTTCTTTAATTAGTAAAATCAGTCGCGCTGACCCATATCTTGAAGAATATGATTGTGTTATTATTGATGAAGCTCATGAAAGATCCGTTGAAACTGATATGTTATTATTTTATTTAAAGAAAGCATGTATGAAAAGAAGAGATTTAAAATTAATTATTATGAGTGCCACCATTGAATTAGATAAATTTAGAAATTATTTTCCCAACGGAACTCATATGGAAAATAGTATGGTAAATCGTAATTTAAATAATATAACAAATGCAAAATTTAAATTTGGAGAAATAGATGTTGGCGGTGAGAAGTTATATGATGTGGCTATATCCTATTCTGATAAACCCATTGATAAATTTGAATGGAAAAAGAAAGCTGCAGAAAAAGCAGTTGAATATTTGAAAACAACTCAAGAAGGTGATATAATGATATTTGTAGCATCAATATCAGAAGGTAGACAGATATGTGATGAGATAAATAGATTTACTAGAAATGATAATAGTATAGTACCATTTTGTACATATATATCAAGTGGATCATCAGAAGATGATAAAGCATTTGCTAAAGGAAATAAATCATGGGAGAGTCATCCTAATTATAATCCAAATAGACCCTATACACGAAAAATTATATTAGCAACAAATGCAGCAGAATCATCAATCACTATAGATAGTGTTGTATATGTAATAGATAGTGGATATTTATATGAAGATTCATATTTTCCTGATGTTGGAGCTAGATCATTAATACCAGAGAGAATATCAAAGGCATCAGCTAAACAAAGAGCTGGTAGAGCTGGAAGAGTTAGTAATGGATTCTGTTATCGTTTATATACAGAAACAGAATTTAATGCTTTTCATGATTTTCCAATACCCGATATTCAAAAGAAAGATTTAAGTTCTTTTATGCTGGATATGATGCATTTACCATATATTGATAATATTGGACAAATTAAAGATAAAGTATTTAAATATTTAATTGAACCACCCACAGATGTATTCTTTGATAGTGCTATTCATTTATTATTCTCTTTAGGTGCCATTAATTCAGATTCTAGAGATGCTGTTAAAACACCTGTTGGTGATGCTTTAACTATCTTTAGAAAAATACCTTTACCTTTAGCCAAAGCTATTGTCGCTAGTCATTATTATAAATGTAAATATGATGTTATACCTATAATATTGTTATTTATGGAATTAGATGGAAGAATCGAAAATGTATTTGAAGATTATAGACCTAAAAAAGGTATTAATGACTTTCAATATAAAAGAGAATTAGCTGAACACGAAAGTAAAAAGAAGAAATTCTTAAATGATAATGGTGATTTTATGACTTTATATAAAATTTATAATTCTTTTAATGACTTCCAACGCGGATATGGTAATGGTAATATTAAATTATCTAAAAATGAAATCAATAAGTGGTTTAAAGATAATGGTATAATTAAAAAAATATTTGTGGATAGAGATGGTAATAATAAGATAAAGAATGATATGTTTAAAGTTGTTAGAGCATTAAATCTTGTTGTTGAAGATCAGGAATTAAAAAAGAAATTCTTTGAAAACAAAATGATGATGAAAAATAATAATAAAAAAATGAATTCAAATAAAATGAATAATGTAAAATTAAATAAAAAAATAAATGAAGTTATTTTTGATAATGAAACATCCATTTTAGATATGGATTTAGAAACAACTGCTGAAAGTAATATAATGAATAATAGTGTAACTATGATGATGGGTGGTGAATTAAAACCATATGAATTTAATTATTTTCCCGGTTTAATACCTTTTGAAGACAAAGAAGATAATATTATGGCTAGTTTATATACTGGTTTAATAGTTAATTCAGCAAAACCAATAGCTTCATCTAAAGATTTATTTACAACTATCTTCCCAATTAAAAGAACATTATGTAAATTTGATAGAAATACAACATTAAAATCAAGAGGTAAACCATCAATAGTATTTTATGGTGAATTATTTAAACAATCACATGAACAACCTATATTAAAATTAAATTTTGTAAATAAAGTACCAAAGAAAGTATATGATCAAGTATTGGATATTTTCCCTGAAGCTAAAAATGAGTTTTCAAGAAAGAATAAAACAATAACTTATGAGAAGAAACAGAGTGGTAGAACACAAGGTAGATCACGCAGTAGATCTCAGGGAAGAAGAAGTCAGGGTAGAAGAAGATAATAAATGGATTTTTTTAAAATATAATTTTTTATGATGAATAAAAAAATAAAAAAAAGAAGAAATAGAGATATGCCTGAAGGACCAGAAGTATCATTTATGTGTAATCTTTTAAACAAAGAGTATAAAGGATCAATATTAGAAAAATTAGAGATTAAAAGTGGTAGATATATAAGACACGGTATACCCGAAAATATTAAACATTTAAAAAAAGATTTACCCCTAAAAATCAAAAAATTCAGTAATCACGGTAAATTATTATATTTTGAATTAAGTAATGATAAATATTTAACTATAACTTTAGGTATGACCGGACATATACTCTTTTATGAAGAAAAACATACTCATTATCATTTTATAACTAATAAAGGTACTTTCTATTTAGAAGATATGCGCAATTTTGCAACTATTAATTATATAACCAAAACTGAATTAGAAAAGAAATTAGCTTCTTTAGGACCGGATCTGATTCATGACGAAGTATCTAATGACCTCTTTATCGAAAGAATCCGTCTCTATCCTAATAAACCTATCGGACAAGTTCTTTTAGACCAAAAAGTTGTAGCCGGTGTTGGTAATTATTTAAGAGCTGATGCACTTTATATAGCTAAAATATCACCCTTTCGATTAATTCAACAATTATCTGATAATGAATTAATCAAATTAAAAAAATCTTTACAAAAAATTATGAAATGGGCACTCAAATCTCATATTCAACATAAATATATGCGATCTTATGTCTTCCTCGTTTATGGACGAGTTTTAACCAAGAAAAAAGAAGAAATTGTCGCTCAAAAAATGGGCGATCGCACCATCTATTGGGTACCTTCCGTTCAAAAATAATATTCATGAATAATCAGTTTTTCAATACGAATAATCAGTACTTTCATTTACCCGGACTTAAATATCCAGTTTTACCAATCATATGATCTTGATTTATGATATGCTTCAACTCTTTTTAATTCTTCTCTCTTCCACTCCTCATATGTTTGTTCTCGTTCTTCTTCTTCTTCAACAACTTCTTCTTTTACTTTCTTCTCCTCAAAACCAACTTTATTTTGTAATAAATCATATGTTGTATTTGCCCTTGGTAATATTAAATGCTTTATACTCTCTCTATCAACCTTATATACCATAAATACATATTCTCGACCCGCACCTGACATCTTCTTTAATGGAAAATTATCAATTGTTTTTGGTAATAAACCCTTATCAAAAAACAACTTTCCAAAATCTTTATATACCCTATCCGTTATATTCTCCATCTCCAAATAAAATTGTCCCTGTAATTGTAATCCTCTATCTTCACAATACATACCCCACATTATATCATCCCTTACATCATATATCATTTTTTCCAATGGAAATGTAAACTCCTGCATAGTGTCTTCTTCCTTTAATCCATCCTCACCTTTTCTATATACTGTGATCTTTATACTCATCTTTATAACCCTCTATTCTCATATACATTTTTTTTTAAGTTGAATTTTATAAAAATATTATATATATTTTTAATTTATTATAAAAAATTATCTATTTTAATTCATTTAATTTGTCTTCTTTTTTAAGTTCTTTAAAATTGATATGTATTCAACATAAAAATCATAAAATCTTAATAAATATGACACATATAATGCAAAAAATATACATCTCATTAATGGTTTGTTTATTATATTATCATTCTCTGACGCATTTTCTATAAATCCTATTTTTTGATGGAATTTAAAAAATAAATATATTATACTCAATATCTTAAACTCCCTCACTCCCTGATATATCGAATTTAACTGTTTTAATATACCCACATTTATTGATGATAATAAATCAAAGAAATATGCCAAATCAAATGTCTCAAATATTAAATACATCGACATTAACTCCTTATTATCCTTTATACCTATCATCACCGATAACTGTATCATATTTAATACTATTCTCTCCCATCTATATCTCATTATATTTGAAAAACTTAATAATATTATACAATCTATAAAATAAAATATCTGTATACTATTCGCTAATAACCTATTGTTCTCCTCTTTCCATAAATACAAATAATCAAAGATCTGAAATTTATTTACATCAACTTCCTTCAAATTCTCATACTTTATATTTGAATATAAATTAAAATACATTATTGACCATGAAGCCAAATATCCATACAAATACAACTTACGCATATTATTTACTGAACTCATTCTTCTTTCAACTTTATTCTATCCATTCTTTTTTAAATCTTGTTCATTTTACTAATCATTTTTTTATTTTTACAAAAATAATATAAATATAAAAAAGTTCTAATAAGATAAAGTAATAAAGAAATGGGTAATTGTTTTACAGTTCAAACAAATAATAATGAGAATAAAGAGATCAAGAATATTGAAGTTAAAGAGACAAAGGTTAATATTATAAATTTAAAGGATATTAATGAGAAAGATGTTGAATATTTTACATTTAAAGGTAAACGTTTAAGAGGTAAATATTGTAATGTTTATGATGGTGATACTTTTTCATTAATATTTGAATATAGAGGTGAAGTAATGAAGTATAAATGTCGTTGTTTAGGTTATGATACACCTGAAATGAAACCACCACTTAATAGTCCAAATCGCGAAAAAGAGATTGAAATGGCTAAGAAAGCTAAACAACGTTTTATTGATTTAATGAATAAGTCTTCAGATGGTTTAATTGAAGTTGATTGTTTTGAATTTGATAAATATGGTCGTATTTTAGTTAATGTTTTTAATGGAGTTGATACAAAATCATTAAATGATATTATGGTTGAAGAAGGTCATGGTTTACGTTATGACGGTGGAACAAAGACTAAATTTAATTTTGATGATTAACGTAAATCTTTTAAAATGAAATAAAAAATGAAAATAAAGTTATAAAATATATAAAAATGAATAAATATATCAAAGGAGGATTAAAAAATGAATATTTTACGAAAACTAGAAGATTTACAGAAACCGGTAATAGAAATATGGGATAGAAGTGGATATAATTCGGTACATAACAGATCAATTATGAACATTTTAATAAAAAATCAGGATGTAATTCAGCGTTTTGACAACGGAACAAACGATATGATTTTACATTCTTTGGGTAAATATTTTAATTTAACAACTATACTTTTTTTAAATATGGATATAATAAATGCACACATTTATTATCGTGATAATCTAAAAACAACTTTTAGTAAACTAGCTATGAAACGCATCGATGTAAAAAAAGATACCTTTTTAAAATTAATGTATCAAATTTTATATGATCGTGTTCGTATTGTATCTAAAAGACAATTTAACGAATATTTAGATGAAAAATATGTATTTTATAGAAATGCAAATGATGAAGATATTATACCTTTAACCATTTTTGTTGTTATTAAACGATCTTTATCAAACAGTTCTTTAGAGAATGTTTATGAAGAAGATTATGCTATACATATACCACAAAATGAAAAAGAAAAATGGGTAATTGGTACATGCTTCTTTAATAATAACACTTTTGATTTAATCGAAATTCAAAATTTTGATTTTTATCTTAAACGCGATTATGAAGAATCACGCAATCGTGTCAATATTTTTAGGAATTTTTACTTTTCCGAAATTGATTTTATCGATCGCAGTCAAACCATGTTATTCAGTTCTTTTTTACTTTATATTATCGGTCATCGCAATATGAACGATCTAGATGTTATGGGTCATGATCTATCTGAAGAAGGTAAATTAAAATTAATTCAATTAAGACAAAAACATTTAAACAACTTCAGAAAAGAAGATCCATCCGTTTTGGATTTTGATCGTTTTACTGAACCCGATAAATATAAAAATGCTTTTATGGATGTATCCATCAAAAACTCCGAATTTTGGCCTCATTATTGGCCTATTTGGTTAGATAAATGGGCTAAATTATCAAATGCTAAATACTTCTCTGAAGTTTTAGCTTCCGGTGAACATCATGCCTATTTTTTAGGTATTAAAATAACAACACTTAAAATGGATATTCAAAGAAGAATCTTTCGTATGAGACCTAAAGCTATCGCCGATCTTATCGCGTTTAAATTAAGATACTCTTATGTCGATTTACCCTTTGAAATACCACCTTTATGTGAAACTAAAAAAGTTTATTTTAAAATATCAGAACTTACTTCTGATGAAGTTAATGAAAAATTATCAAATGGTGGTCGTCGTATTGTTGAAACGAATGAAATAGAAATTGAAGAAACTATTAATGTAAATCAATTTATTAATAACGTCATTCGCGCTCTGTCCGAAACTTACAATATCAAAGATAAATCTATCTCCGATATTGAATCCGAACTTAGAGTACAACGAAACCGTTCTATTAATAACTCTTCAACAACAACAACTAATGATCATGAAAGTACTAATAACGAATTGTCTTTGAATTCTATTATGAAAAGATCCAATTCTCACCTTACTTCCATTAAATCATTTAATACTAAGGCTAATCAACAAGAGAATATTATCACAAATAATAGTGATAATATACCGGCTTCTATACCACTTAGGGTATCTCTTAAAAAAAAGAAATAATTTATTTATTTTTTAACCATTCTAAACATTTTTTTATAATATTATTCGAATTTATATACTTCTCATACATATATGTCATCTTTTCACTCGTCTTCCTCAACTTCTGATACATACCCAATACTAATGATACCGTTATTATCAAATATATCCAATCCGGTGGTCTACTACCAAATACCCTAAACATCGGATCTAATACACTCTTACTATTCTTCTCTAATACCTCCTTTATACCAAATGCTATTATTAACTCCAATATCATCTCACCAAATATTATCCTATCATCATCTATCTCATCCCTCTCCTTAAACGGAAAATCTATTATCGTCGATATCATTATACCTATCTGAAAAAATATTAATACTAAAAATACTATCAATATCTTATCACACTGAAAACATTCACTCAATCTCATTTTCACCTATATTTATCTTATAAATTTTTTCTCCTCACGAATTTTATTTTTCCTCTCTAATCTCTCCATCTTCTTCCTCTCTTTCTTATTTATCCTCTCCACAAATTCTCTCTTATTATCCTCCTCTTCTACACTTTCATCATCATCTTCTCCTTTCTTCTCATTATTTTCACCCTCCCCATTATCCTTCTCTTCCTCGCACACATTATTTGTTGTATCCTCATCCACTTCATTCTTCTTTCTATATCTCTCCTTATCTCTGTCCCTCCCCTTATAGTCCGCTCTCCTTTTACCAAAAGATTTGTGTTTATTATAATCATTCGCGTTTTCATCCTCAAAATATTCATCCATCTTTTTACTCTTTATTATCAATATTTTTTTATATTCAAAATCATTTTTTAAAAAATATTTTCAATTTAAAGAAAATAAAAAAAAATGAAAAAGATAAAAAGATAAAAAAAGAGAGTTTGATATAAAAAAAAGAAGAGAATAAGATAATAAAAGATGAAGACATTATTAATAGTTGAATCACCGGCAAAATCGAAGACAATTGAGAAGTTATTAGGTCCAGATTATATAGTAAAGGCATCATTTGGGCATATAAGAGATTTAGATTCGGGAGATAAGAATAATAGTTATGGTATTGAGATAAATAATAATTTTAGACCAATATATAAACAACTTCCAAAGAGTTCTAAACACATCCAGGAATTAAAAGATGCGGCATCTAAAGTTGATCGGGTTTTATTAGCATCGGATGAAGATAGAGAAGGTGAAGCAATAGCATGGCATTTAGCTATTGTTTTAAAGTTAGGTTTAAATAATGAGAATAGAATATGTTTTCATGAGATCACAGAACCAGCTTTAAGACATGCAGTATCAAATCCTAGAAGAATTGATGTAAATATGGTGAATTCACAACAAGCAAGACGAATATTAGATAGATTAGTGGGTTTTGAAATATCACCATTATTATGGAGAAATATTAGTGTTGGATTAAGTGCTGGAAGAGTACAAAGTGTATGTTTAAAGTTAATAGTCAATAAAGAGACGGAGATAAGAAATATGAATGAAAGAAAGTATTATAGAACTGTTGGTTATTTTAAAGAGAATATAGTTGGTGTTTTAAATCCTGTATTTGAAGAAGAGAGTTTATTAACTAATTTTTTAGAAAGAATGAAAACTGTTGAATTTACTGTTGAAAATTTGGATACTAAGAGAGTTGAAAAGAGACCACCTCCACCATATACAACAAGTAGTATTCAACAAGATTTAGGTAGTCGTTTACATTATTCTGCAAAAATGATAATGTCTATTTTACAACATTTATATGAATCCGGTAAAATAACTTATCATAGAACTGATTCAACACTATTAAGTGATCATATTATGAAAGAGATTAAAGATTATGTATCTAATGATCCTGAATTAGGACGCGATTATTTTTGTAAAAGAATTTATAAAACCAAAGCAAAAAGTGCACAAGAAGCACATGAAGCTATTCGTCCAACTTCTATATTCACTTTGAATTTAGATGACACTTTTGAAGAAACAAATAAATTAGTTTATCAAATGATATGGAGAAGAACAGTCGCAAGTCAAATGGCACCATGTATATCCGATGTTTTTACAATGACTATTGGTATGGGTCCACAACATCCTGAGAAGTTTATAGCTAAAGCGGAGAGAATAGTATCAGAGGGTTATAAAAAGATATATAATGATGATATAAAGAAGGAAGGTGAAGAAGAGGATGAAGTTGTTGGTTCATTATTTGGGGATGTTAAAGTTGGTGATAAATTAGAACGGGATAAAATAGTTGGTACAGAAAAATATCAGAATCCTCCACCAAGATATTCGGAAGCAAGTATTATTAAAAAGATGGAAGTCGCAGGTATAGGTCGACCATCGACTTATGCATCTATTTTAGATACATTATTTGAAAGAAAATATATTGAAAAGAAGAATATTAAAGGTACTAAAAAAGAAGGTAAATGTTGGACATTAGAAGATAATAGAATTAAAAATCATAAAATAGATATAACTATTGGTGGTGAAAAACAAAAATTAGTACCAAGTGATTTAGGTATTCGAACTGATGCTTATTTAAATACTAACTTTAATACTGTTATTAATGAAGAGTTTACTAGTCAAATGGAAGATAAATTAGATAGAATAGCAGCTGGTGAATTAGTATGGAATCAAGTTGTTGGAGAATGTTATAATACTTTTCATCCCATTGTTGAAAGTGAATTAGCTAAATCATCTTCAAAAACCGGGACTTTATCTAAAAAATTATTAGGTGATGATAATGGTAAAAATATTTATGTATATCAAGCTAGATATGGTCCTGTATATCAAATTGGTGAAGATAATGATAAAACAAAGAGATATATACCTATAAATGAAGGTAAAACTTTAGATACAGTAACATTTGAAGATTATTTAGAACTTAAAGCTGGAGGTTTACTTCCTCAAAAGATAGGTACTTATGAAAATGGTGATATAGTTTTGAAAAAAGGTAAATTTGGTTTTTATATAACTCATAAAAATAAGAATTATTCTGTTAGTGAAGAACTCGGTTTAGATATAACTTTACCTGATGCTATTAATATTATCAATCCACCTCAACAAACTGTCACTAATGCCACAACGAATACAAATGATTTTCCCAAAAGAGTTGGTATTTATATGATTAGAAATGGTAAATTTGGACCTTATGTTCAATTAGATAGTATTTTTGCTAGTATACCTAAAAATCAAGATCCTTTTAGTTTAACAGAAGAAGAATGTAAAGTATTAATTGATAAAAAGAAGAATACTGCACCAGCAACAAATGTATTAACTAATAATAATACAACAGGAACCACAGAAAAAACAACTAAAAAGTCAACAACGACTAAAAAAACAACTAAAAAGTAAAATTTTTATTAAATCTTTTTTCATATAAATTAAATAATTATAAATAATTATTTAAAAAATTAAATTAAAAAAAAATATTATTTATTTACTTCGTGAATAACAGGTCTCTTGAATAAATTGTAAAAAGATATAAAAATGATCATTTAAATCATTAACAGGGAAAATAGATAATACTTCATTTGGAGGTATATCTTTATTTAATAAAGTATAAAAGAGTTGAAAGAATATAATTAAAAAGTGATTCATATTGGAAGGTAAATCATTTAATATTAAAGATTGATGTTGAAAGGAATCAATAGTACCACCATATTGTATTTTAACAAATGAACTTAATACAGATGATTTTAAAACTTCATTAATATATAAACCTAGATCATTAATAACATTTTTGCGTATTTTCTCCATTTTTTCATTATTTTGTATTGGATTCTTTAAATCAATTAAATGTAAAGGATATAAATAAATGCGTTTATTATCAAAAAGGAGATAAGATATTAAAAAGAATTTGGATGAATTATAATCACTTTTATTGTTTGGATCGGAATTATTATGGTTATTATTAAAATAATGTAAATGAGTAAACATTGGAATTAAAATACGTAATTCTTGTTTTTTCTGAGCTATTAAATTTAATAATATATCTTCCAAACCATATGATGGATACATTTGTGAATTTGTTATATCAAAATTAAATAATTTAGTCTCCAAATTTGGATTTGTTTTTATATACTCTTTTGTTATTAAATATTTTTGTAATAAATTATTTTTATGTTTATTTAAATTATCATTTATATATTTATCTAATACCTTTTTATTCTTTTGATAATAATGATTTGATACTTTAATACTAAATTGATTCAAATCATCCTCTTTACCTATTTGATATAAATATACATCATTATAAATAGCTTTTGATTCTTCTATATAAACCATCTTCTCTTCTTTTGATAATAAATCAAATAAACTTCCACATAATTTTTTTGTATGAACAGGATATTGATTCATCATGGAACTAAAACGATTCATCATAATTTTTATTTTAGCAGATGGATCTTTTAAAGCTAATGTTGAATGATCATTTAATCTTAAAATAACAGATGATGAAAATATTTTGGAATCTATTTTCTCTTCCTCTTCTAAATTTTCATCTTCTAATTTTGATTCTTCAACATTTTTTAATTTTAATTCATAAAAAGATTGAATAGTTGTTGTTATATTCTCTAAATGAATCTTATTAGGAATACAATCCATAAATTGTCTTTTACCACCTTTATTTTTATCTTTATTTAAAAATAATTTTATAATAGTTAAATCTTCTTTGGATGTTTTATAATGATCACATTTATCTTTATCTTCAACTTCTTGTAAATATAAATAAATCATATTTTGTACAACTCCATTTTCTAATACTAACTTTCTTTTATCTATCACATTATATATCTCTTTTATACTCTCTGGTTCATTTAATCCAAATACTATAATAAATACTGGACCTTCAGTTTGATTAAACCAATTGAATTTAATATTCTTTTCCTGTAACTTTTTACCTATAGTATGTTTTAATAATCCATCTTCTCCTTTTAAAGATACATCTTTGGGATATTTATATAGAAATAAAGATAAAGGTACATCTTCTTTGGAAACACCTTTAAAAAAATCTAAATCTTTAGAACTAGTATTAAATTCTTCCTCCTCTTCTTCTTCATTTTCAACTAATTCATTAAAGTCATCTTTTAATTGAAATTCGGTATTTTCATTATTTAATTCTTCATTTTCATCATCATTAACATTATCATTATAATTATTTTCATTATAATCATCATTATTATTATTATTTTCATTATCAATATTCTCCATTTTTTCACTCATTGATAGTATCTAATATAAAAAAAGAAAAAAAGAAAATAATATATACTTTCTAAATATAAATCATATTATCATGTTTACCAAATATATTGTCATTATTTATTATTGATGAATTTTTTAAAAATTTATCTATAATCTCTCTATTTAAAGTTAAAGGTAATTCAAATGATGGGATCTTATATGGTATTTTAATAGAATCATTTGTATCATCTTTCATTAATCTTAATAAATTTATCTTTAAACATATATCTTCTATAATTCTTCTCAAAGTTCGTACTCCTTTCTCTTCTGATACATATTTTGTTATTATATATAATATATCTGTATCACTCCATATTATATCTGTTTTTGAAAATCCACAATTAGTTAATTGTTCTGGTATAATAAAATTCTTTGCTATATTTAATTTATCATCATTTGTATATCCACCAAAATTTACAACTGTTAATCTATCCTTTAATATCGGATTTATTAATGTCTTATCATTATATGAAAAAAAATATAATGTTTTTGACATATCAAATGGTATACCTGAAAAATATTTATCATAAAATGAATTATTCTGTGTTATATCTGTTAAATGTGTTAATATACTTGATATCTCTTGTCCCTTTGCTGTATCACTTATTTTATCTAATTCATCAAAAAATATAATTGGATTCATCACTTTTGACTCCATTAACATCTCAACTATTCTTCCCCATGTGGCACCTTCATATGTATATGAATGTCCTTCTAAATGACATGCATCTGTCGCTCCACCTAATGCATAAAAACAAAAGGGTCTATTTAATGCTTTTGATACTCCATTTTTAATAAAACTAGTTTTACCAACACCAGGTGGTCCTTCTAATGCTATCATTTGACCATTTGATGAAGGATTTGTTATCCATTGTGCCATTATTTGCATTATTTTTTGTTTAGCTTCAATTTGACCATAAATAGTTCTATCTAAAATTTGATGAGCTTTTATCATAAATTCACTTAATATTGATGAATTATCACTAATTTTAACAGGTATATCAACAAATTTACCGAAGGGTATATTTGATATACCATTTAACCATTTGGATAATTTATGATATTCAGAATTATAAGGATCCATATTTTCATGTTCATCAATTTTTTGTAAAATAAGTGATTTAGTACCAATAGGTATATTTGTATATAAAATACGATATCTTAAAGGTATCTCTTCTAAATAATATTTTTTAATCTCTTCTTCTTTATCAATTATCTCTATTTGTTTTTTTTTATTTAATTTTTTAAAATAATCACATAATTTACTTTTATAATATATTTTATCATCATATTCTCTATCTGATGAATATCTCTTTTTAGTCTTTTTTATTTTTAAATCTGCAAAATCTTCACTATGTCTTCTTGATTTTCTTGGTTGAACATATTCTTCATCATCCGAATTATCCATTTTTATTCTTTACATTTACTTTTTTTTTCCATTTTAACCAAATTATTCTTATATTTTTCTAATAAATCTATAAAATTATAATTTGCATTCAATGAATATGGTCTCGTTCTTCTTATATGTTCTATTATTGTATCAATCTCCATATCCGATTTTCTTATTAAATATGCAGATACTATTGTGGCTGAACGCATTAATCCCCAATAACAATGTACTAATACTGGTTTATTATTTTTGATATTATAATCTATAAAATCAACAGCTTCATCAAATTTTGAATAAAATTTATTCTTATTCTCTTCAGTTAAATTATCTTCAACATCAATTCTTAATTTATCTTTTTTATCAAAATATTTATGAAAAGGTTCTTTCTCTGTACAATTTACTATAGCTTTTATATTATTCTTCTCTAAAAAATCAGTATCTTGTGATGATAAAATATTACCTAAATATAAATTTTTGGATATTTGATTAACATTTTTAGTGAATGTTAATAATTGAAAAGTCTTTACAATCCACGGTTTTTTTAACGAATTCATTTTTATATTTATGAATATATTTTTTTATATTCAGATTTTTTTCAATATTCATATTAGATGAATGGTTCAAAATAAAAATATAAAAAATAATAATAAAAATATAAAAAATTTAAATAAAAAAATTAAAGACCTCCGCGATTTACAACAACATATCTTAGATGAACTATATGCGTTTGATCATCTTAAAGGTAAATTGTTTGTTGTTAATAATATTTATAAAGTTAAAGATAAATATTATTTAGATATTTCTATTAAAAATAAAAAAAATCAAAATGAAAAATTAATTGAATATGTACAACAACAATTTACTCCATTTCCCCATATTATCGAATTCTTAGATGAAAACTTTCGTTCTAAAAATCCCCTCAAAATTCAACTCTTCTTTAATAATCAAATGGTACCCGTTCTTCTCGTTAATAATAAAGGTTATTATTTACCCGATTTTAATTCTAATATGATCTATACTCCAGATTCTAAATAACTACATTGACATCCCGGTACATTCCAATTATCTATTGCCACTTTACCAAATTTTGCACAATATGTAAAATCTTCCTCTGAACAATTTCCATCCTTTGTAAAATTATTCACTAAATGTACTTTTCTATTTACATCTTCTGTACCAGCTCTCATTTGTTTATATGTTTCAAAACCCTCATGCAAACTTCCTGATAAAAATGTATCCATAATAAAATAACCAAATGCAAATGCTATTAAAAATATAATTAAATACATCAATAACTCCTTAGAATTCATCTTTCTATCTTTTATTTAGATCTTTTTCTTATCTAAAATATATCTCTTATACCCTTTCCAACTGGAAATCTTGGTATACCTCTGTTTGTATACTCCTGGAATATAACTGTCAAAAATTTATTTATATACTTATCTCCCTCTGTATATAACTTCATTCTTGATTCTTGTGTACCTCTTGGTCTTACTTCAAATAATGCACCATCATTTGTTATACAATCCCATAATACACAATTTTTCTCATCTCCTGTACCATCATGAAATCCCACTATTTTAAACTCTTCTTCCATAAATTCTTTATATTTTTGTAAATATTTACTTCTTTTTTGTACTTCATATGGTCCTTGTTTATCTCGGACCATTAATCCCTCATACCCTTCTTGTACATATTGATCATGTTTGGTTTTAATCTCCTCCAAATTATTCACATTCTCTGTCATAACTCCCCTTAATAAATTCATATGTTGATTTCTTCTTATCAAATCTTCCAATGTATTCTTTCTCCTTTCATATACTAATGATAAATCTGATGTATCAACATAATCATAGATATGATATTGAATTCTTTCAACTTTATCTAAATCCTCTTGTGATGCCTTCTTTGTTGTTAATCTTACTAATCCCGATAATGTCTCAAAATCTATCTCATCTGTATATAATTCTCCATCTAAATGCATTGTATCCGGTAAAGTCGATAATACACTCTTCAATTGTTCTCTTAATCTTATAAAATTCTGAAATGGTATACCCTTTCGCGATTCTAATACAACCTCACCATTCTTTATATAACTTATACAACGAATACCATCATACTTTCTTTGTACATATGCTGGAAAACTTATTCTAAAACCACGACCATTTGTCTTATATGCCTCAAATGAAAATGTATTTGCTAACATCGGTCTTACTATTGTTCTACTCTCTGTATTATTTGTTGTCACTTCAACTGATTCATTATATAAATCCTTCTCCTTCTTATTCTTCCACTTACTCTCTGCATCCAATATAGCCTGTTCTAATACTGTTCTACTCGCTTTACCCTTATCTATATTTTTCATATGTCTAACCATATTACCATCTTTTTCACCGTGTTCTGTGATAATATCATATGTCTCATTTGATGATAATTCAATACGAATTGACCATTCATATATTTTTTGATTATTATTTAATTGATATAACTTTGGAAAAGTTGGTATAACAACTTCTTTAACAACGGGATTTGTTAACTCCTCTGTTGCAACACTCTTCTTTCTTGGTTTTCTAATCTTCTCTGTTTGACTCATTTTTCTTTTTATTAAAATTAATTAATGATATTTTTTTAAGTTAAAAATTGTTTAATAAAATATAAATAATAAAAAGGATAAAATGTCATATTTGATAGAGTATGTATGGATCGATGGTATAGGAGGATTGAGGTCAAAGATAAGGTTTGTTGATACATTAGATTTTGAAGAATTGGAATGGAACTATGATGGTTCATCAACGGGACAGGCTGTAACAGAGGATTCGGAGGTAATATTAAAACCAGTTGAGATATATACACATGGTTTATATTATTATAAATATAAAGAGATGATTAAGGATAATGATATAAAACCATATTTATTATTATGTAAAGCGGAAGATAAAGAAGGGAATCCGGTATTAAATAATAATTATGATAAAGCAAAAGAGATATTTGATAATGATGTAGTAAGGGAATCTGAACCATGGTTTGGATTGGAACAAGAGTATTTTATAGTGGATCCAATGACGGATTTACCAATAGGTTTTGGTGAAGTGGGTAAAACAAATAAAGTATCTAAATGTGAACCAGTTGTAAAACAGGGACCATATTATTGTGGTAATGGATCATATCAAAAAATAGGTCGAGATATAGCGGAGAAACATGCAATAATATGTAAAATGACGGGATTAACAATATCGGGAATAAATGCGGAAGTGGCATATGGACAGTGGGAGTATCAGATAGGTCCAGTATTGGGAATTCAAGGAGGTAATGAATTATGGATGTCAAGATATTTGTTAATAAGAGTGGCAGAGGAGGAGGGTTATAATATAACATTTGATCCAAAACCAATAACATGGGGAAAGTGGAATGGTAGTGGATGTCATACAAATTTTTCCACAAAGAAGATGAGAACTGGTGATAGAGAGAATAATGGTTTACATTATATAATGGAAGCAATGACAAGATTGGAGACAAAACATAGGGAACATTTGGAAGTGTATGGAACAGGAAATGAGAAGAGATTAACGGGATCTTTTGAAACATCATCAATGGATCAGTTTTCGTATGGTATAGGTAGTAGAAATACATCAATAAGAATAGGTAATTCAGTAAATAAGGATAAATGTGGATATTTTGAAGATAGAAGACCATCATCGAATATGGACCCTTATTTAGTGACTTCTATTTTATGTAAAACAATATTGTTATAATAAATTTTTGACTTAAAGAAAAATTAAGAAAATAAGTTTGAAATAGAAAAATGGAAATAATAACACAAATATGTGAATATATAGTTGAGTTGATAGTATATTTAAGGGTTTTTATAGATTATTATATAAATCAGATAAGAAGGAATAATGATTTTGTATTGAAGGATGTGGTGATGTATGAAAGGGATAGGAAGAAGAGGGTTATAAATTATTTTAGATTTAATGATGTGAAGAGTTTAGATAAGAATATATTTGAGAGAATAAATGATTATTTTGGACTGGATTATAAGGAGGATGGTGAGAAGAGATTAAAGTTTACATTTAGTATGTATAATGACGAGTATATATTTTATTATAGTAATAGGAATGTGAGTATAGAATATCCGATGTATAATATAAGAAAGATAGATGAATACAGGGAGGATATAATAAGACCATTGTTTAATGAGAAGAAGGAGGGAATATCATTTTATGCATTTTTTACAATAGATTGTAAGAATATAAAGAGTATAAAGATAAATGGTGTTCAATTAAAGAATAATGAAAGAAGATATTTTGAGAAGATAAAGACACCATATAATGATTTTGGGTTGATATATATGAATCCGATAAAGGTGGAGTGGATATTGGAGGATTTAAAAGTGGATAAGGATAAATTTAAGAGTATGGAGATAGAATTTTTGAATTCATATTTTAATGAGGAGAAGATGGAATTAGAAATGCATAAATTTGTGACAACAAATATGGAAGATATATTTATAACGGAACAGATGAAGGGTGTAATAGATAAGAGGTGTGATAATAATTTGTAAGAAAAAAATATATAATTTTGATGTTTATGGTTAAAAAATATCTAAGTTGAAAGTAAAGAAAAATGAATGTTAATAATTATGCACAAATTAATAATCAAATAGAGAATCAACAAATGAATAGAATTAAGGGAGTAACAAATCCAAATACATATAATTATGCATCACCAGTTAATTATAATATGGGTAATGGAGTATTGGGTTCATATGATAATATGGTTTTAAAAACAACATGTAAACAATCATGGATGAAACCACCATGTAATCCACCACAAAAGAGTAATCTTCAATTTGTCCCACAAGGAACACCTTTACCATTAAAGAATGAGGAGATATATTCAGAGATCCCAAAGAATAGTATGTTTATCTTTTCAAATAGTTTTGCATCACCAGAGTGTTGTCCAGCAACATTTAGTACAGATAGAGGATGTATCTGTTCAAGTGATCAATTAAGAGCATTTATTGGTGAACGTCGCGGTGGAAATATGTCATATAATAATTATAATTTTTAATTTAATTTTTTATTTTTTTTTAATTTAGATTTATAAATAATACTAACTATTTATAGATAAAATATGAGTGAAAAGTTAGTGTCTTTTATAATTCTTACAAAAATAAGCGGGAATAATTGTATGGTTTTCAAAGTAAAAGAAAGTGGAAGTAATTTGAGTGATCAAACTCCAAATGGATATGGATCT
>JACCDX010555261.1_pt1 | contig 31718 bp, 32 predicted proteins | sample 7449681 | NCBI WGS metagenome assembly JACCDX01 (sample SAMN15323450, study PRJNA562643) | freshwater metagenome | isolation source: river surface water | place: USA:Blue River Watershed | collected 2017-08-18
GATACGACTCGTAAAGCTCTAAAATTTGTTAAAGATCTTCTAGAGGCAAAAGCAAGTTGAAACATATTCTTGTAACCGGCGGTAGTGGTTACGTTGGAAGCCACGTTGCCAAGATGCTATTCGAGCATGGATATTATCCTGTAGTGTTTGACCTTATGGTCAATCAACGTCCTTGGGCCAATCCTTACTGGCCCGGTGTTACTGGCGATATTAACAACAAGTGGCATTTTGAAACACTATTCAGTAATTTTGAATTTGATGCAGTTATCCATCTGGCTGCAAGCAGTGAAGTAGGTGCTAGCGTAACCAATCCGTTGCGCTACTATCAAAACAATGTTGGTGGTACAGCTAACCTGCTCAATGCTTGTGTTAAATACAATGTAAAGAAATTTGTGTTTAGCTCAACTAGCAGTGTCTATGGCGAAGTTGATGTTGCTAACTTACCCACTAAAGAATTCTATCCAAAAAATCCTGTAACTAGTTACGGTTCAAGCAAGTGGGCAGTAGAGTGTATGCTAAGAGATGCAACTGTTGCCCACGATGTACAAAGTGTTAGTCTAAGGTATTTTAATGCCAGTGGAGCTAGTCCTGATGGAAAGATTGGCGAGTTTAGACTAGCGCCCACTCATCTTATTCCTAGTATCCAGCATGTAGTAGATGGCAAGAAGGATGCATTTGTCTTTAACGGAACTGATTATCCCACTACGGACGGTACTGCTGTAAGAGACTTTACTCACGTCTGGGATATTGCAGAAGCTCATATTAAGGCTCTTCAATATTTAGAAGCCGGCGGTACTACTGATAATTTTAACATTGGTGCCGGACAAGGCAAGAGTGTTTTAGAAGTTTTTGATGAGTTTCAAACCCAATTAGGTTCTGCTATTACATTTAAAGTAGGACCAAGACGTCCAGGTGATATTCCTATTAACTATGCGGATATTTCTAAGGCTAATGATGTTTTAGGTTGGGCACCTAAAATGAGTGATACAAAATCTATCGTTCGTGATGCATTGGGCTGGTATCAAAGCGACCTTTATAAATCTTTAACTTGTGGTTAAAATATCAATACTATTTTCGTCTATTGAACAATTTAAAAATCATAATTTTATGAAACTGCACCATGCTAGCAATCATGCAATTCTGCTAGCCGAATGGTGTAAAGATCAAGGACTAATAATGGGATTAGATTTTGAATGGGCAGTTTGGGCAGAAGATCAGTTTATTGAGTTTAAGTTTATGGGGAGAGGTGAAAAATACTCTTCCATGTTTGCACTAAAGTTTGGAGAAGGCAGTGCTTGAAATTTTTATTATCCTAGTTTTGCTACAGGTAAAACATTGGTATATTGACTTTGTTAATCAAAGCGATGACGAAGTTAAACACAAAGGTGTTTATCTTCACTGGCTCGGTGTAAAGCACAGTTTAAAACACAGTATAGGAACATTCTTTGTGCTAGGTTTGTTCTCTCCGTTATACTGGGCTTTGGCGCTGGCAATCTTTGATTTTGTTACTCATTACCACATTGATTGGGCAAAGATGAATTACGGAAACAGAGATATAACAACCAAAGATTTTTGGAATCACTTAGGTATGGACCAAATGGCACATCAAATAGTCTATATCATTATTGCAGGAATGCTAATTTTATGAAGAAAGAATATAATATAAAAGACAAAGTTTGGATCGCAATGGGCGAACGCAGACTTGTCGAAGGGCGTGTAGTAGAGATCATCGATCTAGCACACCTTAAAGAAAACCATGATCCTAATCATGAATTTTACATCATCGAAGTCAAGACAGGTATTGACGACATCTACGAAGTTCGAGACTGGGGTCAGATCAGTTCAACTGCTAACGGGCCGTTAAACATGTTTGCTTCGATTCGTGAGCAGTTAATTAAAAACAATCGTTATCTAAAGAAAGTAGGAATCCCCGTTCCTAATGTAGATGCCAACGTTCTCGAAGAGTTAGCCGAGGAAATTGAAAAAGAACTACACGAAGATGACGAAGTAGATCCCGACATTATTCATGCCGCAATTGAAAAGAGTCAAAAAGAAAACGCACACCAGCCATTAAATCTTAAGACCGCTGAAAAACCCAAGCGTCGATACTATAAGAAGAAAAAGTAATGTCAGATAACTGGGCAGAAGTATTAAAACAAATAGAACCCGATTACGATAATTTGAAAGAGATTATGGATAACGGCCCTAAAGTTGTCGCCAGGATGCGAACGTTCAATAATAGGTGGCGAGTCCGTATCGAAGAAGAATGGGAACTAGATAGTAATCCGGGCTATGGCAAACTTGATAAACGCTGTGATTGGGCCGCTGAACAACTGGCTAATTGGAAGTTTGTAGGAAGACTAAGCTATCAGGAATGGGTTTTTTCGAATCGCGCACAAGCAGAAAAGTTTTTAACATTGTATAACTTAAAATGGGCTCAGTAAGATATGAAGTTGTCAAAGAAGGCGACACTGAAATAGTAGAAGAAATACATAAGGTAGTAGTCCATTTCTTCACAATAGGCGATGTTGATGATCCGGAGATTTATGCCGCTCAACCAATTTGGGATTGGCAACAAACACCGGCTGGTAAGTTTGTAATGGAAAATACTTACACTGAGCCAGTTTTTAATAGACATATAGATCACTTGACATGGGGCTATAAATTTGCTATAATAGCTGAACTTGAAAAGAAAAAACTCTCAGAATTTTATTTAAAGTTTGGAAAAATAAATGCGTAACCACTACTGGACTTGCTCAAAATTTGCCGACTGGATTCGTGGCACCACTAAGGGCGGCGCAAAGACTAGCGAAGGCTGGGACGAATGGGAAACTCGTGCTAAATCCGATTATCCCGTCCGTTACTGGATTGCCGAAGAAGGACTTGACATCCTGCAAAAAATTGTCTATTGGCCTACAGATACTCTATATGCTATCAAGTATTATATTAATAATCGCTGGGTTACTCGCACTCACGCACTCACCGCTAGCCCTCGCGATATTCCTCGCGGCGAGTGGCGCGATGTTGGGCATCGCTTTTTGCCTTGTCTGTTCAATGAGCTCCAGGACTTTGTTGAAGTCGAACTTGCCTGGTGGCACATTGCTTGGGCAGAAAAGGAAGAGAAGGCAAAGTATAACGCACCGTTCTGGGCCACTGGTTGGTTCCGCTGGCGTACATGGCGTTGTCCGCAAGCGGGTTTGGACAACCTCGACTGGCAAAGCAAACTCCGTCATTCGGTAGATGATGGCTGGGAAGAAGGTGACCCGAATGTCGGGGAACTAACACCTCAAGCAAAGAACGCATTAGAAATCCTAGCACTGTACAAGTGGTGGATTGAAGTGTATCGCAATCGTCCAGATCCGCACGATGCTAGTGGTTGGAGCGAATACTGCGACCGTAAGCGTGAAGCAGGCGGTAACTTTATGAGCGAACCAAAGGATCCTGCACTCAAGGCATTCGGCGAAGCGGCTCTTACTAGGACTCGTGAAATTGAAGAGGCCTATGAAAAAGAGGACGAAGAAATGCTGATCCGTTTGATTAAAATTCGCCACAGTCTATGGACATAACCACAGGTATTAAAATGGTTGCAGTCGTACTAACTGCGATTGCGGCTATTCTTTTTTTAACAAGAGAATTTCCAAAAGAGAGATACTACGATTGTAGTATAGCAGAATTTCATCCCGATTACCCTCCAAAGGTTAAAGAAGAATGTCGAAAACTGAGAATGAACAAAAAGACCCTCACAGTCTAAGAAGCCTTAGTCCTCAGCGTCATTCTTTCCAAAAAGAAGGCTATGTCAAACGTATGGAAGAAAAAGGCGAAGACCCCAATCCGGACTATTTAGACATGTTCGACAAGATTTTGAACGAGCATGACCATAAGTTTGACGATCCCAAAAGTCGCGAAATGAACATGGAGTGGGACCTTACCACTACTGATTGGATACTAGAAAAGGTCCGAGCTAGCCAAAGTTATGCTCAAAATCTCTATGCCGCAATGTGTAATAACGATTTTCAAAAGTTGGAAGTTATGCCCATCCTGGCTAATAAAACTTGGGGATGCAGTTGGAGATATGCCGGCGGCATTGTGGCAGATATGCGACAGGAAGGTGACTATATTGATTGGTACTGTACTGGCATCCGAGATACTGGCCCGCCCGATGAAGCAGAAATGAAGGATTGGACAGAAGAACAGCATCAGGCCTATATTGATATCTATTCAAAATACGTGCCCGAAAGCGTAGTAACTGACGAAATTCGAGCTGATTTAAAGCAGTTGGGCTGGTTAGTTTTGGACGATCAAAACGATAACTTCTAATTTTTTGGTAAAACCTCTCTTGACATAGCCCTCTTTTGGCTATATAATAATAACATACTGAAACGCAAAGGAGCACAAATGGCTACCAAACTGAAACAAGCAAGCATCGCAATCCGTCAAAATAAAGATCGTGACATGAGCCCTCGTTGGGATGGCGCGGAAGATTGGGAAGGTGATAAATTTACTCGCCATTTCCATAGCGCAATGGGCTGGTACCGTTTGGAAAAGTCCAACAAAGACCTTAAGCCAAAGGTTATTGATTGGATGGCTCTTAACGGTTATGACAAAGAAGACATCCGTGAATTTAAAAAGACCAAAGACAGTCGCTGTAGCCTAACTGTTGGTTCCATTGCCGCTTGCCTGCTTCGTGGTATGCCTGAAGTACATGCCGAGTTTAACGGCGGTAAAGATACTGCCCAATGGCTTCGTCATCAAATCGCTGAAATTATCAAAGAAGGCGAAGACGACATTGACGAAAGCGAAGATACTCCCAAGGTTGAAAAGGTTGTAGTTGCACAACCTAGCATCCAAGACCGTATGCGTGAAGCCGCAGGTACAATGAGCGAAGAGCTAGATGCGGCTATTGACAGCTTTATTACCGATCCGGATACCTTTGATCCTAAGGCATTTAAGATTGTTAATCTGCTTCGTGGCAAGGGTGCTAAGGCTGCTCACAGTCGGTTTATCAAGAATTATTTCAAATTCGGCCACGACGAGCTTCAAGAATTGGCTAGTGGTCAAGCCGATGAACAACTGCGTGAAGCCTACAAACATCTGCCTCGCAAGAATGTCCGTAAGCTGATTGAGTTCTACGAAATGATTATGGCCGCTTGCGAACAGATTGCCGCAGAACAGAAAGTTCTTAAGAAGCCACGTGCTAAAAAGGTCAAGCCTGCAGAACAGGTTGTGGCTAAGCTCAAGTTTAAAACAGTTGATGACAAACTAGGTGCAGTGTCTGTGCCGGCTGCTAACCTTATCGGTGCCCAGGCTGCGGTAGTGTATAACACTAAGACCCGTAAGTTGGGTGTCTATATTAGCAAGAGCTCTGCGGGCTTGAATGTTAAAGGCACTAGTATCATTGACTACAGCGACAAGAGCTACCAAAAGACTCTGCGTAAGCCTGTAGATCAGTTGAAAGAGTTCAAAGAGCAGAATACGCAGAAGCGTGTTACTGACTGGTTCGGTAAGATCAAGAGTGTTGAAACTGTAATGAACGGACGCATGAATGCCGACATTATGATTCTGAAAGTGTTTAAATGAGCAATATTTACGAACTAGCCGAACAGGCCGCTGAACATGCTGTGCTGAATCCCGGCGATGAGATTCTTCAAAGTGAAACTGAGGACTCTAAGGTTGAAGTGCCAAAGGCCTTTATTGACAAGTTCGCCGAGTTGATTGTTCGGGAATGTATAGAGCAGGTTTGGTATAGTCGTGAAGATGGTATCAATGGCAATATTTCCGAGGTTATCAAAGACAGGATCAAAGAACATTTCGGAGTTGAAGAATGACTACCAATGCCTTTATCTTTTCATGGGACTGCAACGGCGTAGAAGCTATTGTACCCATCACTCAATACGAGGATATGGATAAGCGCAACCTTATTAATATTCTCGCAGAGCGCAAACAAGAAGCTAATCCGCTCAACAACATCATCTACAATCTCACAATGCGGGCAAGATTTAACCCACAGAGGAACTATGAGATTTATGCCATCGACTGCGACAAGTCTTTGGACGAAGCATTTTGGCGCAAACAATGGGAAGAAAGCCCTCAGTTCTGTGCTGACCTAATTCGCGAAAAAGGCATGATGATTCATTCAGATCGTGCTACAAAGCCTAGAGTTATTACTTAAAACCTGCTATACTATTAAAAAGGAGTTAATATGCTGGTACCAATGGTCATTGAAAAAACAAGTTCAGGAGAACGAGCGTTTGATATTTTCAGTCGCTTACTCAACGAGCGCATTGTTTTCCTGAACGGACCCGTAGATGATCACAGTGCTAATCTAATTGTAGCACAGTTTCTACACCTTGAAAGCCAAAATGCTGACAAGGACATTCATTTTTACATCAACAGTCCTGGCGGTCTTGTTACCGCAGGGTTGAGCATCTACGATACGATGCAGTTTATCAAACCCGATGTCTGTACCTATGTTATGGGACAGGCTGCTAGCATGGGCAGTTTCCTTGCTCAAGCAGGTACGGCAGGTAAGCGTTTTGTCTTGCCCGAAAGCCGCACAATGATTCACCGTGTTAGCTCAGGTACGCCCGGTACTCGTGGCTCAGTACATGTCCAAGAACTGCAATTTGAGGATGCAAAACGCACTTACGAAGAAAGCCAGCGTATTAACAAGCGCCTAACTGAACTGTATGTGCGCCACAATACTGCGGGCAAAACCTATGAAGATATGTTCGAAACTATGAAGTTTGACACATTTTTGAGTGCTGAAGAAGCAGTTAAATGGGGTCTTGCTGATAAAGTAGTGGAACACCGCCCTAGTTAAATGTTCCTAGTGTAAGAGCCCTTGCTGTGCTAAATATAGAAAAAGCACACAAGGGCTTTCGCATTTACGGAACAAAACCATGGTAAAAACATTTGACGCAGGTAATTTAGAAAATATTCCACGTGGTAGTCTGCTGTTAGTTGAGAACGATCTCAGCGGTGATTTAATCGACGGCGGCACTATTACTAACTTCGCCAGTACAGGTATTAAAGATTTAGCAACTAAGCAGACTTTAGTAGTTGAAGATGACAAGATTACTGTGCAGTCCATTAGCGTTAAGAACGTTGAGGGCAACACAACATTCCGCGGCGATGTTAAGATTTACGGTGTTTTAGACGCAGGGTTTGTTCGTACAACTGAACTGATTACTAATCAGATCTACGAAAAGCAATATCTAGAGTTTGCACACGGTGAAAGCGGAACTAACGTAGGTACAGGTCTGCTATGGCCAGGACAACCTTATAACAAGCAGTTTGTTCTAATGGCAGGTCCAGATCGATTCTTTAGTACAGAAAGCGTTGAAATTGCCAAAGGTCGAAACTTCATTATCGGTGGTGCTAGTGTTCTGACAAGCGAAAGTCTTGGTAGTAGCATTGTAAATTCCAGTCTAAAAACTGTGGGAACACTGCGTGATTTGAATGTCAGTGGCGCTGTTAATTTCAATGATTTTGTATTCTATAACCCTGTTGCTAACCGTTTCAGCCTAGGACAAGATCAAGCTACTGCAAAATTTACAGTCTATGATTGGGAAAATAACGTTGAAGTTGTTATCGATACAGACGAAAAAGGCCGTGGCCGTATTGGAACATTAAACACCAAGGCGTTGGACATTATCACAGATGATCAAGTTCGAGTCAGTGTTGATGAGCAAGGACATATTACATTCGGACATGAGCTACGAGACAGTACTGTTATTCGTGCATATGGTAAATTATCTGTCAATGTTAAGAACCCAACTGAAGCATTTGAAGTCGGCGGCAACATGCGTGTTGGCGGAAAACTACATGCTAGAGGTATCGAACCTCCTACACAAGGCGCTTACCAACAGGGCGACATTGTTTGGAACGACAATCCATTACCACAAGGATTTATTGGTTGGGTGTGTGTAAGATCTGGCACTCCGGGCACTTGGAAAGTATTTGGCGAAATTCGCGCATAAAGACTTGACATAGTTAAATACACCGACTATAATAGTTTATCGGTCTTAGGCATCATCCCGATTCATAAATTCTGCTGTCATCAAACTTGCTACCTAATAAAGGAGACTAGAGATGGCAAATCTACAACCCGTACTTTATAAGTACACCTCGACAAAAGAATATCACGACGCTTTTCCTTGTGCTTACAGACAATGGCGTGCTGATAGTCACTGTAATCTAATTCACGGTTACAGTTTTTCAATGAAGTTCTATTTTGGCACTAACGATTTAGACGTCCGTAACTGGGCGGCTGACTACGGCGGCCTCAAAGAACTTAAAAAGATTTTAGAAGACCAATTCGACCATACACTTATCGTGGCTGCTGATGATCCAGAAATGGATACATTTAAAATGCTACAAGAAAAGAACATGGCTAAGATTGTGGTTCTACCCAAACTAGGCTGTGAAGGACTCAGCGATATGCTTTACAAGTATGTCAATGGTGTTTATATTCCGGAAATGTGGGGGCCAAGCGAAGCTGCCCGTCTATGGTGCTATCGTGTAGAAGTCCGCGAGACACAAAGTAATATGGCTTTCAGAGAAGGTCATCGTGAATGGAATGAGGACTTGTTTGCATGAAAAGAGTGGCCGTAATTGGTGCTGGTATTACTGGTGTAGTAGCAGCCTATTATTTGGCTAGAGCAGGACATAGGGTTACTGTTCTCGAACAAGAATCCTATCCTGCAATGCGGACTAGCTTTGCCAATGGAGGCCAAGTTAGCGTAAGCAATAGCGAAGTATGGACCACTTGGAGCAATATCAAAAAAGGTATAAAGTGGATTTTCAAAAAAGATGCTCCACTTCTAATCCGTCCTAGGCTAGATTGGGCGCAATGGAAGTGGCTTGCAAAGTTCCTGTACTATACAGCTAAAGATTCTTATAAAAAGAATACAGAAGCAACTATAGCACTAGGCCTAGAAAGCCGAATACTCTACGAAGAAATTCGTCAAGAGGAAGGCATTTATTTTGATCGTAGTTCTTCAGGTATATTGCATTTTTATAAAGACGATCATTACTTTGATACTGCTAAACAGTCAAAAACAATCTACAACGACAACGGAGTAGAGTGGGATATCCTATCTCCATTGCAAACAATAAGCATGGATCCTGCCCTCAGTGATCTAGAAGGTGTAGTCGGCGGTGCGTGGACTTCCAAAGATTGGACTGGTGATATTCATAGATTTTGTAAGGAACTTAGTCGAGTTCTTGAACAAAAATACGGTGTGGATTTTGTATTTGATACAAAGATAGACCGCATTTCAGCTAACGAAATGTTAGAAGAATTTGACAAAATCATAGTTTCCGCAGGTGTAGGATCAGTTGAAATAGCCAAATTCTTTGGAGATTCTTTGCCAATTTATCCAGTAAAAGGTTACAGTATTACAATTAATGTTAAACCGGAAGACATGAAATATGTACCTAAGGTTAGTTTATTAGATGATCAAGCAAAAATTGTAACCAGTACATTGGGCAATCGTTTCCGTGTGGCAGGTACTGCTGAACTTGCAGGCGAAAATTACGACATACGCAGAGATAGGATTGAACCGTTAATTGAATGGGTCCGTGAAAACTTTCCAAATTTAGACGCTAGCAATTATTCAAGCTGGGCATGTCTGCGACCCATGACTCCAAATATGATGCCCATAATTAAAAAGTCCAAAACTTCTAGTGTTTATTATCATACAGGTCACGGACATTTAGGTTGGACATTAAGCCCTGCTACTGCTAAACAGTTAGTTTCTTTAATCGATCATTGACTTTTAGACAAGAATCCTGTATAATTGTATTTTACAAGGAGCTTTTATGTGGAATTCTTTTCGTAATTGGTACATCTATAATCAAGATGCTATTACTTGGTTTCTAATTGGTTGGCTAACATTTGCCGGAATCGACAGTCTTGCTCGAGGCAACTACATTTGGGCAGGTGTCGATTTTGTGTTGGCTTACTTTAACTACAAAATGTCAAAGGTGAGAATGTGATTGACTTTGGCGGAACAATGCACGACTCGGATACTCAGTACAAAATTATCCAGGATATTCTTCATCAGGGTGTTTGCGAAGTCGAATTTACTAAGGTAAGTGGCGAGCATCGCGTGATGAAATGTACTTTGCATCGAGACTGGATGCCCAGTGAAGCTATTCACGAGCATCACCAAACTCGACTATACGACCCCGAAACTATTTCAGTTTGGGACACAGAAAAACAAGGCTGGCGTAGTTTCAAGACCATGCGAGTCATAACAGTAAAACTACAAAATGACACAGAAACGATGGACAGTTAAGGTTGAAGAAGATCCTAAAACTGGAGATCTTATATTACCATTTAGTCCCGACATGCTAGCACAGGTTGGATGGGACTTCGGTGATATCATCCAGTGGAAGGACAATAACAACGGTTCTTGGACTCTAACTAAGAAAGATAAAGACGAAAATGGGTAAAATTGGTTTTGCCTGCAAATGGATCGATAGCCCCGAGCAAGTTAATGGCATTAAACCCAAAGACGATGCTAAGAAGTTTAATACTGGCTCTACAACTGTCTCTTGGTTAAATAGACAGACCAAAGCCGTTGCAGAAGAAAAATTGTGGGATTTGATGAAAGGCAACATTGAATCCACAAAGTTGTTAGTCGAAAGAGTAGGAGAACTTGATGAAAATCTTAGGATGGTTCGTATTAGCAGTGATATCCTTCCTGTATATACTGAACCCAGATGGAGTTACTTCTGGCGCCAGCCTGATGTTATACAGTATCTTGAGCGCCATTTTCTCACTGTTGGGGATAGTGCTCGCCGGCGCAATGTACGTCTTAGTTTTCATCCTGGCCAGTTTACTGTTCTTGCTAGCGACAATCCTGACATTGTTCAACGTAGCATAGAGGAGTTCGAATATCATGCGGATATGGCACGTTTCATGGGCTACGGCAAATCCTTTCAGGACTTCAAGATCAACGTCCACATCGCGGGTCGAGCCGGTCCAGAAGGTATCCGAAGTGCCTACAAAAAACTATCGACAGAAGCAAGAAACTGTATTACTATCGAAAACGAAGAAAACGCCTGGGGGTTAGATGATTGTCTCAGTCTTAGCGATCTGCTACCTATTGTTCTTGATATCCATCACCATTGGGTTCGAGAGGGGGAGTACTTGGATCCTAGCGATGCCCGAGTTACACGGGTTCTTGACAGCTGGCGCAATGTTCGTCCTACTATGCATTATTCCCAATCAAGAGAAGACGTCTTGGCCGGACATTGTACAAACACTATTCCGGATTATAAATCTTTACTAGCATCGGGATATAAGAAAGCCAAACTTCGTGCCCATAGTGATTTCTATTGGAACGTACCGGCGAATGACTGGGCATTGGGTTTTACTGACAAGTTTGACATCATGTGTGAGTCAAAGGCTAAGAATTTAGCATCTAGAGCACTGTACGAATACAGTAAAAAATAATTTAATCTACATTAAAAAAGGGCCTTTGCGGCCCTTTTTATTTTGCTTTTTTAGCTTTCATTGCAGCCGGCTTTTTAGGAGCCTTTTCTGCTTTGGGCTTTGCTGCCTTTTTATCAGTGGCTTTAGCTGTCTTTGCGGCGGTTTCACCAACTTTAGGCGCACGTGGTTTGCGTGGCTTTTTAGCAGGTTCTGCAGGTGTAGCGGCTAGATCAACTGGTTCTAGATCTAATGCAACTGAAACTGCATCAACTTTAGCTTCAACTACTGGCTGTGCCTTGTTTGGGTTATCAACATGGACAGCCCACTCATCTGCGGTAAGTTTATGTAGGCCAACACAGTTTCCTGTAGGGCTACGACCACAACCGCACTTAACCGGTGTTGGCTCTTCAACCTTATATGGTGGGTTTTCTGCTACTACCGGTTCTGGTGTCTTTCCTAAGAAAAACTCTTTAATTGCTTTAAACATCGATATCTCCTTGCAAGTAATTTCGATAGTATATTTACTATAGCTTTAACCCTATTAAAAATTTTCAAACAACTTCCTTTGACTAACATAAAATAAATACTTGTTAGAATACTACCTGATGTCAGAAAATCTATAGATTTTTACCAGAATAAATATGGTGTAGTACAGAGGAAATTATGCCACTAAATCAGCAAACAATTAATATCGGCAGCGAACCAAACGACGGTACAGGCGACAGTGTTTATGTTGCCTTCCAGAAAGTTAATTCTAACTTTACGGATATCTATACACTGTTAGGCTTTGGCGCTGGCTTTAGTTTTTTACGACTTAAAGAAGCTCCTAGCACACTAAGACCCAACGCTATTCTGCAGGTAAATGCAGAAGGAAATAAGTTCCTTAACAAGGTACTAGTTGCAGGCACAGGTATTAACATTGACTTTGTAACCAGTTCTACAGAAATTAGAATTGTTAATACTGCTTCTAGTTTGTCTAGTGATAAGAATCCAACTCTTGCGGCTGATATTAGCGGTGAGAATGCCTTTAGTTTAATTAACATGGACAACACAGGTCCTCATGCTGATTGGGATGCTGTAAGTCGTAAATGGGTATATGAAAACTTTGTCAATAGAGATGGTATAACAAGATACGACACTACCAGTTTAAGTGAAACCGCATACAACGGATCTAGTACAATTCGAAGCAATGTTCAATTGCTTATGGATCCTACTAGTTCTACACACATTGTTAATAAGGGCTACGTAGATAACCTAGTAGATAATAGCGGATTTGCCAGCGGACAGAACTTCTTTGTAGCATTAACAGGTGACGATCACCAATATACATTGCCTAGCTATAAGAGAGGTCGTGCTTATGCTTACGCATTTAGAACAGTAAATCGTGCGGCTGCGGCAGCTGAGCAATTTATTGCATCTAGCCAGATTACATTAGGCCCATATCAAAAGACAGTTACTATGAGCAATGGCACAGCCAAGCCTGTAGTTACTGCTATTACAACCAGTACTTTATTAGACACTAGCTCTTTTGGTATTAGACTACGTTTAACTTTAGATCCTGCAAGTTTTAACATTGGTAGTGATCCATTCATCAATAAGAGTATCTTTCCGGGAAATTATATTGTCGGTGCAAGAAGCGAGGCTATCGGTCTTATCGAAGCTATCACACTAGACAGCGTTAATGGTTACGAATACTACGACATTACTCCTGTCGATTATGCACAACCCTATAGAATGGCTATCGAGCCAGAACCGTTTAGCTACAACACCTATGTAACATCCGGCGGTTCTGTTACTGAATGTGCGTTCTTACTTGATGTTGCTGACAGCATTGATATCCCAGACTTCTGGGTAGGTTATAAATTTGTAATTACAGATGCTAGCTATGGTGTTAAGAGCTATGGTTATGTCAAAGAAATTATTCAAAACTTAGACGACGACTTAAACGTAAGAGATACAATCGTTGTAGAATTTGCAGACGGTCTTGGATTACAAGACGGTGACGTTGTTGATTATGACAAGTGGCACGTCTATGCTGCCGACTTTGAACTTAACGAAGAATTAATTTGGGGTCAGAAGCAGAATAAGAATCAATGTACTATCATGATCGAATCAGGAGAGTACGAAGATCAGTATCCTATCAAGATATCTGAGAACTGCTCTATCCGTGGCGATGAATTTAGACGTTGTGTTATTAGACCAGCACCGTTGTTCGGAACAAGACTTCCTGGTATCAGCGGAAGTAAATGGGCCAACACTTACTTCTACAGAGATGCTCAAATCGACGGCATCCTTGTTACTCAATTAAACACTGGTACAGATTATGCTAGCGCCGCTAACATAACTATCGATTCTACCGACAATGATCCAGTAACAAAAACAGTTACAGTTTCTTTAAGTGCAGGTTCTGCTAGCTCTAGCTGGATCGGGAAGATCTTTAAAACTTCTGGTAGCGTAGATGCACAGGGTGAAATCCGTTCTGTAAGCGGAGCAACATTCGAAGTTTCCCTTGCACAAAACGCTTCTAACTATGAAAAGACTGCTTACAATTATACAGTAGGTGACAGTATTGCCTACGGTAGCTGGCACATCTATGATCCTTACAAATATGGTTATCACTACTTAAGAGATGCTAGCCGTCCAGTTGATACTCTAACAACATTAACTAACAGTGGCGGTTATAACAATGCTGCCGATATTCTGTTGGAAAACAAAGAATTTATCAAGGCAGAATGTATTGGTTTCTTGAACACAACATATCCTAGCTTTGTATTCAACGAAGACAAGTGTGCTAGAGACGTTGGCATCGTTATTGATGCTATTGCCACAGACTTAAGAGACGGTGGTGACAACTATACTATCAACGCAGGTGATAGTTATAGAAATGTCGCAGTTGTTAAAGGATCACAGCTAGCTGAAACTGTTGCCGCAATTAACTACATCAATACTATCGGCCAGAGAATTATTAAAAATCTAGCGCCAACTACTTCTTATCAAGTTGTTGAAGAACAGGTATTCACTGACCCAGTTGGTGGTACTTTAGTAAGTAGTGGAAGTGATGTAATTCTTGCAGACCTTGTGCAGGCATGTTCTAGAATTATCAACAACGATCCGGATTTTAACCCTCCAAAATATAACGATCAGATGGACGTCTTCTTAATGAATGACGCAACTATTAACCGTTATATCAGTGCCCAAGGACACGGCGGCTTCATGAAGGTTCTAGATCCAGATGGACAAATCCTTGCTAAGTCTCCATATACTCAAACAGCGTCAAGCTTCTCTAAGAGCTATAACAGACACGTATTCTCCGGCGGTATGTTTATTGACGGATTTGCAGGCAACACTGTAGTTAGAACTGGCAGCGTCACAACTGCTACCGGTACTGGTTATCCTGTAAAGATTAATTCTGCACTGACAACTGGCAGTATTGGTCGTCCAAGCATTGTACCAGGCGAAGGATATATTCGTCCTCAAGTTCCTTGCTTCTTTGTTAATAGAGGTATTACTTACGAAGTCAGCTTCATTAGTAACTTCAATAGTTTTAATGGAACAGGTAGTATTAACCTAAACCCGTTAAGACCCGGTGGTATTTCAAGTGTAACAAGTAGCACATCAATTGCTACTGGTTTCAAAACCGGTGGCATATTAACTGTTCCAGTGCGTTTTAGTTCTCCTACTCAAGCAGGAGGATTAAACTCCACTGGTACTGCTGTAATTAACTCAGCTGGTGCAGTGCAGTCTGTTACTGTATCCTTCCCAGGTTCTGGATATGTAAATGGAACTTACAATTACGGCAGCACAAATTGCCCTAATGTAATCATTGGTGGTGCTAGAATTACATGGACTAGAAGTAATGCAGGAGCAATTAGTGGTTACGAAATCATTGACGGCGGCGCAGGATATGCTGCTGGAACTGCTATCAACTTCCCAAGCTCTGGAGGTTCGACAGCGGCGGCTACTGTATCTAGTGTAGATAGCAATGGTGCTATTACTGGCATTACTATCGGAACGCCGGGCTCTGGATATACATCAGATCCAGCAGTTACATTTGGTAGCAGTTTAAATTATACATTAACTATTACACCTGGATTCGTTGTAACAGCAGACCATCCGTTACCAAGTGAATTAACACTGATTACCGCAGGTAACAGAAGTATGTTGGCCAACGACTTCACGCAAATGAACGACTTAGGTTACGGCATTTTCTCTACCAACGGTGGTTTAGTTGAAAACGTTTCGATGTTTACCTACTACTGCTACAGTGCTTACTATTCGTTGAATGGTGCTCAATGTCGTAGTATTGCAGGTTCTACTTCCTACGGTCTAAATGGTTTGAAGGCCGAAGGCAGTGATCCAACTGAGGTGCCAATCGAAGTAAGGAACAAGCGTTCAACTACTCAAATTGCAACTGTTAATGCTGTTGGTACATATACAAACAAAGCAGAAGATGCAACCTTATATGTTGATGGACTAAGCTATGAGCCAATTGCTCAGAGTCAGATTGAAATCAACCACAGTGGTACTATTGTAACCTACAACGTTAAGAGCGCTGTTCAAGATACTTCCGACAGCAATGTATATTCTTTATCGCTCGACGATGGTTCAGGACAAGGTCTAAGATATGCTGTTGAAGATGGAGCTTCAGTAACTCTACGAGTTTATTATAATCAAGAACTTTTAGATGTCAATGCCGCTACACTAAGCAGACCAAGTACTGTTTTAACTTTAGACGAAGATCCAACTTATGTCTATAGAATTTTAAAATATACAGACCTTGGTGGTGATACTGCTCTTGCAGAAAGCGATACACCATACAACTATATTAACCTAAGTCCTTGGACAGAAAGCAGCGGTCTATTTAGACAAGGTCTAGGTAACATTACTATTACCAGTGGCGGTGCAGGATTTAGTTCCACCACAACTGAATACTCTGCAACTATTACTGCTCCAAGTACTGCGGGTACTGCATCCGTTGCGGCAACTGCAACTGATACTGATTTGTTCAGCATTAGCGGTGCTAGTGGAACAATTATGGTTGGTAGCAGAGTAACACTGACTTCCGGTGGTACTGATCCAAATAGCGTTCCAACTTATGTAACATGGGTTAATGATACACAGACTTTAGTTCGAGTCAATCAAGAATGGACATGGACTAGTGGTGTTGGATTAACATTCTCAGGAACACAAGCAGTAGGTTACGGCCTAGCTAACTCCAGTGGTCAGATTTATAAGATTGTTCTTACAAATCAAGGTGCTGGTTACGCAGGTACAACTGCAAGAAATATCACAATCACTGGAGGATCCAGTTCTGCAACTGCAACAGCTTATCCAGACGGTGTTGCCGGTAATACAAAAATCAAAGTAGTTGATATTGATGCTAAAGACAAGGCACGTATCGACGTCGGTATTGCTAACGGTTACTACTATATATTCGGCCATGAAGGTAATCTATATAAGATTACCGATTATGCAAGTGCAGAAGATACAGGCAACGAATGGGGTGAAGTAACTGTTGAAACTTTAGTAGGCGGTTCTGCTCTACAAGACAATATTTTACCAACAACATTAAAAGCAGGTATTACTGCTAACCAAAAGGGTGACATTACTGTACGTATCAGTACAATGCGTGTTACCGGTCACGACATGTTGTATGTAGGTACTGGCGGTTATGCTGACAGTAAGTATCCAAACGACCTATACGGACCTCCAAACAATCCTCCGGACTCTAGTTTAGAAGTTCAAGAAGTTGGCAAAGGTCGTGTATATTATGCAACCACTGACCAAGACGGTAACTTCAAAGTTGGTAAGTTCTTCAGTGTTGATCAAGGACGTGGTACAGTAAGTATCAGCGCACCAATCAGTTTAACTAACGTCGATGGCATTAGCTTCAAGCGAGGTCAAACACTTGTACAGGTGTTCAGCGTAGATGGTACAATGGGTGGAAATAGCAACAACAGCGTTCCTACAGAACGTGCTATCCAAACTTATGTTAATAGTCGTTTAGGTCTAAACAGAAACAATACTACCGCCGGTGTAAGTCCAATTGGTAATGGTTTCTTAGATCGCGGTGGCGTTCTTGAAATGCTTGCTGATATCAAGATGGGTGACAACCGTGTTGTTAATATGGCTGATCCTATTGCTGACAAAGACGCAGTTAATAAACAATGGGCTAACTTAAACTATGTCAATACCAGTGGTGACACAATGGTAGGAACATTAGTAACTCAAAAGTTAGAGCCTAGTGCAAACTTAACATACGACATCGGTGAGAACGGTAAGCGTTATGTTAATGTTTATGCTAACCGATTCCAGGGTACTGCTACAACTGCACAGAGTTTAGATGCCGCAGTAACTATCCAGTTAAGTGGTGATGTTTCAGGTAGTGCAAGCTTCACAGGTGCCGGCGGTATTAATATTACTGCTACTATTCAAGCTAACAGTGTTGCGCTAGGAACAGATACAACAGGTGATTATGTTGCAACTGGTGCTACAAGCGGTTATGGTTTAAGTGGAAGCACAACTGGTGAAAATCAGACATTTACTGTTACATCTAATGGTACAAGTACAAATACTGCAGGTACATTAGTCTTTAGAGACGGTAATGGTGCGTTTAGTGCAGGAAATATCGGCGCTGAAATTATTTCTGCAACAGGAATGACTGCAACTTCCGTAACAGTTGGTTCGATTATTAAATCTGGTACAAGCGGCACAGGTAATATAGGACAAAGCGATAACTTATTCGGCACAATCTACGGAACAGCTTACCAAGCTAAGTACGCTGACTTAGCAGAAAAGTATTTGCCAGACGCACATTATGAACCAGGAACTGTTGTAGTATTTGGCGGCGAAAAAGAAATTACCGCTGCTACTGAGTTTATGGATCGCAGGATTGCAGGCGTAGTATCTACAGATCCAGCTTACAAAATGAATAGCGAACAGGCAGGCGGCATTTATGTTGCCTTACAAGGTCGCGTTCCTTGTAAGGTAGTTGGTACTGTTAAGAAAGGTGACATGTTGGTAGCAAGTGGGGCTCCAGGTGTTGCTACTGCTGAAAAGAATCCAGCACTAGGTTCTGTAATTGGTAAAGCATTACAAGACTACAGCGGACAAACTATTGGCGTTATCGAAGTTGTAGTAGGGAGAATTTAATGGCCTTTCAATATATTAATACAGGCACAAGTGCAAACAAGGGTGACGGAGATAGCCTCCGTCTTGCCTTTCACAAGATCAATCAAAACTTTACACAGGTTCAAAGTTCAACAACATCATCTGTAGTTGTTAGTGACAGTAATGATCTTCCGGCAATAGAGATTCAATCGTTCGGTGGAACATTCACACTGCCGGGAGATGATACTACCGAAGTCCAACTGTTTGAATTTGATCGAAGAATTTACAGAGGTGCAAGTATTGACATACTAGCCGAAAATCAAACTACACTTACACAAGACTCAGGCGGAAGTTACATGGTAACATGGAACAGCAGTACCAGTCATGTTCTAGGTACAGGCATTGTTAGCCTGCATCAAGACGGTACTACCAGTAACGCCAACTGGGACATTATAGATACTTCTATCTACGATAATCGTGTGAGAATCCAAGCATACAATGTATCAGGGCTAACAGCTACTAATACTATTTCTTGGCGTGCAAAAGTAAGTTTGTTTAGGTTGTAAAATATGACATCACCAGTATGGATCACGAACGCAGGTTTTTTAGGTACATTAACAGAGCGAACAGCAGTTAATATACCTTTTTCTGTTCAAGGTACTGGAACAACATTTAATATCATTTCAGGAAGTCTTCCTAACGGAATGGTATTACAGTTAGCTACTACTTCAACAAACTCCACAACAACAGGCTACATCATTGGAAATCCAATGAGTGTTCCTACAACACTGCGTAGTCAGTTTGTCATCCGTGCCACTAACAGCTTGGGTGTTGCTGACAGAACTTTCAGCGTTGATATTACAGGCAGCAGAGATCCAGTGTGGGTGACACCTAGTGGATTTTTAGCAGTAGGAACTAGCGGTGAATGTTTTGCAGTTAATGAACATATCGTAGATTATCAGTTATCAGCTGTACCTAATGTATTGTTTGATAACATGGAAATGCGATACTATATTGCAGACGGAGATGGACAACTGCCAAAAGGTCTCCGTCTAACAGAAGATGGCCGTATAACAGGTATCATTGACGAAATTACTGTTCAAGAAGAGCCTGTCGGCGTTACGGGGAACGGTTATGACACAGAAAAATATGATAGATATCCGTACGACAGCGCGGTTATACTTGAGAACCAAACAAACCGTCCGAAGTATATTAAAAAGATATATCAGTTCTACGTAACAGCTACTGACGGATTTAACAGCAGTCGAAAACTATTCAAACTACAGGTAGTAGATGTTAATAGCCTGCGAGCCGACACAGGTTACATCAGTGCAGATGCACGGTGTTTCCAAGCTGGCGACAGTTACTTGTATGCTCCTGCTTGGCTAAGTCCTGCTAACCTAGGTATTCGTCGTGCAGCCAACTATCAAATTGTAAGAATTAAAACATACGATCCGCATCCCGAACTAGGTGCAGTAAGTTGGGTATGGGATAACATCAGTGTTAATCCAGAAGTTAGAGCTATTGCAGATACACAATATAATACAGGTCCAAGTGGGCTAGCTGTAACTGTTCGTGGAGTAGTAGATACCTACGGTGATTTACCCTTAGTCAATACTATTGGCGATCTATACAATGTTCTAGATGAAACTGTTAGCTATGTATGGAACGGTACTGATTGGGAAAGTGCGGACTTCCTACCTAAATATAATCGAGCAGGAACTAGCACAGTACATTTAAAAAATCTAACCAGCTTACCTCAAGTAGGACAACAGCTTAGACTAGATACCTATATCCCAGATGCAATCTACACAACAACTTATACAATTAGTTCTGTTACAGGAACGACATCAACTTGTTTAGTGGGTATTAAGCACAGTCCTACACTAGTCGGTGATGTAGTTGTATATGATACAACTTTACGTGACGATATTCCGGACAACACTATATTATTCATTGGCAGCGAAAGTCAAAAGCCGCCTGGATTTAATCTTAATGAAACTACTGGCGACTTATACGGACAGATTCCTTACATTCCTGCCTACAGTGAAGATTACAAATTCACTATTCGTATGATTAAAACTGATCCTAAGACTGGGGATCAGAGCAAAAGCGATCGTGTATTCCAATTAAGGTTACAGGGTAGTGTTAATACAGATTTAGAATGGATTACTACTGCCACAGTTGGAACACTTGCCGCTGGCTATCAAAGTGAATTGTCTATTCAAGCACAACACGAGAACTTCCCTGACTTAGGTATTCAATATACGTTAGTCAGCGGAGAGCTGCCAAGTGGCTTAGAGTTTAAACACGATGGAACTATTGTTGGTAAAATACCTTACGGTGGCACAACAGAAATTGACTACTACCAGCCAACTGAATTTACTCTAGATGAAGGTGTGACTACATTCGATAGAGCATATACATTTACTGTAGAAGCTACTAATGCCTACAGACTAGCAACAATCGATCAAGAATTTACGATCTTAATCGGAGATAATGATCCTACACCGTTTAGCAGTGTATATGTTCGTCCGTTTATGGCTAGAAGTCGTAGAAAGTCCTATAGAGATTTTATCAATAACAGAGATATATTCGATCCTACTGTTCTTTATAGACCTAACGATCCTGCATTTGGTCTGCAAAAAGACATACGTATGACACTAGAATACGGTATTGAACGTTTGAACTTAGCTGAGTATGTTATTGGCCTACAGAACTATTTCTATAACAAACGTTTCTACTTTGGAGATATTAAAACACTACCTGCAGAAGATGCCAACGGTAATCACGTCTATGACCTAGTGTATGTTGATATTATTGACAGTCAGCTAAACTTAATGGGCAAGAGTCCAGACAGCATTAGTTTCTTAATCAATCAAGGCCTAGTCGATTTATACAGTAACAGTCTAGAAAACTGGCAAAACAGTTTAGAAGCTATTCCTATCTATGGTAGAACTATTAAAGTAGATGAATATCTACGTCCTAGATTTATGCGTACAATACAGCAAAGTACTGGCGCACCGTTAGGTTTTATTAAAGCTATGCCTATTTGCTATGCAAAGCCTGGCGAAGGCTACAAAATAAAGAGAAAAGTTGAACTAAGCGGATTTGATTTTAAACTTATTGACTTTGAAGTTGATCGCTTAATCATCGATCAAACCTTCGACTACAGTGGCGATAAATACCTCAAGTTCCCAATTAAGAACATTGATGATGTACGTCCGTTGAATGTGTTAGCAGGCCCGGACGGTGTTATTATTACTGACTCAAACGGAAACCCACTATTAGTTGAATAAAGATGAGCACAATAAGTAATTTACCAAGACTGCCCGCAACTACTGCAACACTATATATTCCTGTTGCAACAGTTAGCGACACTTATCACACAACATTAGACGACCTGTCTGCTCTAGTAGCAGGCGCCACTGTTGTTACAGTTATTGGCAGTACTGGTGCTACTGGTCCTATCGGATTAAGAGGTGCTACAGGAGAAAAAGGCGCTAGCGGCGCTAGCGGAGCAACTGGTCCAAAGGGAGATATTGGCTATCCTGGATCTACTGGTGCAACTGGTCCTCAAGGTATTCCAGGTACTGCGGCTGCTATGGGTGGCACTGGCGCAACTGGCGCTCAAGGTGCTACAGGCGAAACTGGTGCTACAGGTCCAGTAGGTGCAAGTGGTTCCGGTTCTACGGGCGCCACCGGTGAGCAAGGCGCCACCGGTATTCAAGGTGCTACAGGACCGCAAGGTATTCCGGGTATTGCGGCCGCACAAGGTGGCACTGGTGCAACAGGTATTCAGGGTCCACCGGGACAGGGCGGCACTGGTGCAACAGGAGCTACAGGTGAGCAAGGTGCTACCGGTCCTCAAGGTATTCCAGGTACTGCGGCATATCAAGGTTCTACAGGTGCTACAGGTATTGAAGGGCCGCAAGGTGCTACTGGTGAAGGTGCTACAGGTGCTACTGGTGAAATTGGACAACCGTTTGTTATTGACGCAGTAGGATATTACCCAACTCCGTATGATGAGCGCAGTCAATACGACGATAGACCATTCGGCTTTACCTTCCTAGAATTAGGTACAGGAACGTTATATGTTAAGTTAAACGGAACTGGTAACTGGTCTGCAGGTGCTCCATTCGGTGGTGCAGGTGCTACTGGTGCTACCGGTTCAGGCGCTACTGGAGCAAGTGGTGCAACTGGCGCTGACGGTGCAACTGGTCCTATTGGAGGAACTGGTGCAACAGGTAATTTTGGTGCTACAGGTGCTACAGGTATTCAAGGACCACAAGGCGATCTAGGAACCACAGGTGCTACAGGACCGTTAGGTAGTACAGGCGCTACTGGTAATTTTGGTGCTACAGGCGCAACTGGTTTAAGAGGCGCAACTGGCGCACAAGGTAGTACAGGCGCAACAGGTCAAGGCGCAACAGGTGCTACTGGCTCAACTGGCGCTACAGGATTCGATGGGGCTACAGGATCAACTGGACCTGTAGGCGGAGATGGTGCAACAGGTGCTACTGGCATTCAAGGCGAAATTGGTTCTACAGGTGCTACTGGCATTGGTTCTACAGGTAGTACAGGTGCTACAGGTAACCAAGGTGAGCCCGGTGCTACTGGTGCTACAGGACAAGGTGCTACAGGTGCAACAGGCGCTATTGGAGCGACCGGTGCTACTGGTGCTACAGGATTTTTAGGTAGTACAGGTGCAACTGGTCCAATGGGCGGAACAGGTGCAACTGGTGCAACTGGTGCAACCGGACCAGTAGGTGCAACCGGACCAGAAGGTCCTAGTATTCCGGGAACAACAGGTGCTACTGGTGCTACTGGCCCTGCAGGTGCAACCGGACCAGTAGGAACACAAGGCGAAACTGGAGCAAGTGGTGCCACTGGCGCTACCGGTCCTGCAGGAAAATATATTACAACTGCAACATTAGTTGATAGCAATGTTAATATTGCATTTACTTTAAATGACGCCAGTGTTATTACAGTCGGCCCTATTACTGGAGCAACTGGACCTAGTGGAGCTACAGGCGCCACTGGTGCAGCTGGCGGACAGGGCGCCACTGGCGCAACAGGTCCTGAAGGTGCTACAGGTCCGTTAGGTGCAAGCGGTGCTACAGGTCCGATGGGAGCTACAGGTCCCGTAGGTGATACTGGTGCAGTAGGTGCAACTGGTGCTGAAGGGGCAAGCGGTGCTACTGGTCCGGTAGGTGTTGCAGGTGCCGAAGGTGCAACTGGTGCAACCGGTCCAGATGGTGCTACTGGTGCTACTGGTGTTGCAGGTAACGAAGGTGCAACTGGTGCAACAGGTCCTTCTAACCCTTACGCATCAGGATTAGAAATTGTTCCGTATGCTGGTGGTTTTGCTTATTATTCAAAAGGATATGAAGATAACGTAACTGCAACTATTGTTGCACGGGATCCGTTAGGCGATATTAGAGGAGCGTTCTTTAGAGGAACTGGTACATCTGCATTATACGCTGACTTGGCAGAGAAGTATCTTGCCGATGCAGACTATCCCGTAGGTACAGTTATGATGGTAGGCGGTGTTGCCGAAGTCACTGCTGTTACAACTAGTGACTGTTATGTTGTTGGTGTTGTATCCGAGAAACCCGCATATCGAATGAACGAAGGTCTAGATGGCGGAACATTTATTGCTTTAACTGGTCGTGTTCCAGTTAGAGTTGATGGTTATATAGTTAAGGGCGATCCAATTTGGCCACATATGGATGGAAAAGGTTGTGGAACAAGCAACGGTAGAGAACCCTTTGCTATCGCATTAGAAAGTGGCTTTGATTTAGTGGAGTGTATAGTTAAATGAGTACCATTAGCAATTTACCAATTATTGAATCGGTTTCTACTGGTACATCAATTCCTGTAGGTGACGGTACTAATACTCGACAGATGACTGTTGGCCAGTTAGGTGAGTTTATCAATAATGAATTGATTACGTTTAACATAACAACTGCTACAACTTCAACAATTGGCGGTGTTATTGTTGGCGACGGACTTACTATCGAAGAAGGCATTTTAAGCGTCACAACTATTGCCTCAACCGCTACAACTTCTAGCCAAGGTACTATCATTGTAGGTAGCGGTTTAGAAATTGTTGATGGTGTTGTTAATGTTACATCAATTGGCGCAACAGGTGCAAAAGGTGCAACTGGTACAAGGGGTGCAACTGGCGCTACCGGTCCGAGATTAACTGCGGTAATATCAACTAGCAAACCATTAGTTGCTGCCGCAGGAGACATGTGGCTCGACATAGAGAACAGCGGTCAATTATTAACCTACAACGGAGAATTCTGGATTGCTGCGGCTCCAGGAGGCGCATTAGGCGAAACAGGAAGTACGGGAGCAACGGGTCTTCAAGGTTCAACTGGATACCAAGGTGCCACCGGTGCCACTGGATATCAAGGACCTACAGGCCCCCAAGGGGAAACTGGAGCAACAGGAGCACAAGGTATTCCTGGTGTAGCAGCGGCAATGGGAGCTACAGGTGCAAGCGGATTGCCAGGTATCGACGGCGCAACTGGTGCTACCGGACCACAAGGAGAAATTGGTAGTACAGGAACAACTGGTGCTACTGGACCACAAGGAGCAACCGGCGCAGGGGCTACTGGTGCAACCGGTACGCAAGGTGAAATTGGAAGTACGGGAGCAACTGGTGCTCAAGGTGCTACCGGCAGTGGATCTACCGGAGCTACAGGTATTCAAGGTGAAATTGGAAGTACAGGAGCAACTGGTGCTCAAGGTGCTACTGGCATAGGTTCAACTGGTGCAACTGGTTTTGAAGGGGCGACTGGCGCAACTGGCCTTCAAGGGGCTACTGGTTCTGGCGCAACTGGTGCTACTGGTACGCAAGGAGAAATTGGAAGTACCGGAGCAACTGGTGAAACTGGTGCCACAGGTATTCCTGGATTATATGCAGGTCAAGGTGCTACAGGTGCTACTGGTTTTCCCGGAATGACTGGAGATGTAGGTGCTACTGGTAGTTTTGGTAGCACAGGTGCAACAGGTATTCAAGGTGTAAGTGGTGATCCAGGTAGTACAGGTGCAACAGGCCCAGCCGGAGCAACTGGCTCAGGTGCTACTGGTGCAACCGGAATTGGAGCTAGCGGTGCTACTGGAGCAACAGGTCCCCAAGGAGCCACTGGTGCAGGAGCTACTGGAGCAACCGGATCTCAGGGAGCGACAGGTATTCAAGGAGATCAAGGAGCAACTGGTTTAACAGGAGCAACTGGAGAAGGTGCAACTGGAGCAACTGGTATTCAAGGATTTCAAGGTGATCAAGGTGCAACTGGTGCTACCGGAATAGGTAGTACAGGGGCAACTGGCAGTACAGGAGCAACTGGACCACAAGGAAGTACAGGCGTAACTGGATTTACAGGGGCAACTGGTGCAACAGGGAGTACAGGAGCAACTGGGCCTATAGGAGAACGTGGAAGTACAGGGGCAACTGGACCAGCGGGGGCAACTGGATCAGGAGCTACAGGTGCAGTAGGAGCTACAGGTGCAACAGGATTTGTAGGTGCAACAGGTGCAAGAGGTTCTACAGGCGCTACAGGATTAGGCGCTACAGGCGCTACAGGATTAGGATATTCTGGATTAATTTCGACTGATCAAGTAACTGTCCAAACGACTGCTTCAATTATTTTTTCAGTAAATCAATCATACGGTACAAATTCTTTTACTACAGGAACAAGAATTAGAGCAATTGCTTATACAGCATCTAATATTGCATTTGACGGAGTTATTAGTGCATACACAGGAACAACTTTAACGTTCGGTGTAGCTGCGGCTATAGGGAGCGGTACATATACAAATTGGTCTTTTGCAATTACCGGTTTAACTGGTCTCAGAGGATCTACTGGAGCCACAGGCATCGCTGGTTCGACAGGCGCTACAGGGGCTACTGGTAATGATGGTTCGACAGGCGCTACTGGTCCAACAGGGGCCACTGGTGCTATTGCTAATCCGTTATCTAGTATCTTTACAATTACAAATACTACTAATGCATCATCAACTATTACAGGTGCTCTACAGGTAGCAGGCGGTGTTGGGTTAGGACGAGACTTAATTATTGGCGGTGACGTTTATATTAAGAAGACTGCTAACAGCAAACTTGATCTTTGGAATCCAGGAACAGGTAATCCTAGTGCTAGACGTGCTGTAATTTCCGTCGGCGGAGGAAATGGAATAGCAAATTCAACTAGCTCTCCATATTCCAGTTATGCAGCCGGTGTAGCAAATGCTCCTAATATATTCATCGAAGTAGAAGAAGGTGACGTTGGAGGACTCGTTCTAAGTCCCGACGGTGCATCTCTATATAATTCAGCAGACAGTGGGTATCTATTTAGAATTATTGAAGAGGACGACTGGCAGTTAAACGGACCTGATTATACCGCAGGAGATCCTGGACTCGATGCTTCTTCTGGGCCTGTTAAATTTATTATCGATGCTATAGGTAATGTACAGATACAAGGAACATTATATGTTGGTGGATCGCAGGCAGTTAATGGTCCTGCGTTCTCAGCATATCCAAATACCAGCACTACACAGACAATTACTTCTGGATCACAACAGAAAGTGTTATTCCAACAAGAAGAATTTGACACTAATAATAATTTTGCCAGTTCAAGATTTACTCCTACTGTTGCGGGCTATTACCAACTAAATGCTACAGTTCGCATGAATGGTTCTATGGGCACCGGTGAGAGTATGCTGGTTATTTGGAAGAACGGTTCTGAGTACAAAAGAGGTTGGAACGCTAGCGGCACAGAAGTAGGCGCTAGTTTTTTTGCAATGGGCGTTAGTGCATTAGTTTATGCCAACGGAACTGGGGACTACTTTGAAATTTATGTTCAACAAGGCAGTGGCGGAAATAGAGACATTACTGTTGCTGGCGGAAACATTACTTGGTTTAACGGATCTATGGTACGAGGCGCATAATTAGAAATATAGGATAAACAATGGCGATATCATTTCCAACAAATCCAGCAGACGGTCAGGTTTATTCCTACGGTGAATATCTATGGGTATGGAATGCAACCTCTGAAGCATGGTTAGCAGGTCCTTTACCTAGAGGAGCAACAGGAGCTACTGGTCCTCAAGGACCTACAGGACCACAGGGCTTGCCCGGTACTGTAGCGTTTGCAGGAAGTACAGGTGCTACAGGCACGCCAGGTGCAACTGGCAATCAAGGTGCTACAGGACCACAGGGTATTCCGGGCGTGGCCGCTGCTCAAGGAGCAACTGGTAGTGCAGGTGCTACCGGACCAGCAGGTGCAACTGGTCCGCAGGGCAATCAAGGTGCAACTGGTCCCGAAGGTGCAACTGGTAGTGCTGGTGCAACAGGCGATGTTGGGCCTGGCGGAGCAACTGGTTTAACTGGTGCAACAGGTTTAAGAGGCGCAACTGGCGCACAAGGTGTTACTGGATCTACAGGCTTGCAAGGTAGTACTGGTGCTACTGGTCCTACGGGCAGCACTGGTCCTGCAGGTGCTACAGGTGCTCTATCTATTTCTAGTGGAACTTACACAGTTCAAACACTGTATATTTCTACAATAACTATTACCAATGTAACATCTGCCGCGGCTATTGAATCAGGTAACGATCTAAATCTTCGCGCTGTGGGACAGATTACTGTTAATAGACCCTTTGTACTAACTACTGCAACAACAGCACAGTTGGGAGCTCTAGGATTAACAACCCAAGTAGGAGCAATGGTCTATGTTGTTGATGCTGCCGGTGGAGCACAACCTTGTTTCTTTGATGGATCAAATTGGAGACTTTTCACCGATAGAACATCCATAGGATAAAATATGCTACGTAAGTTCTATGTTGTTGTCGATAGTCCAGAAGATAAAGCCAGTGTTCATCAAGATTTAACATCTGATTACACAGACGAAGCCATTCCTAATAGAAATGTAGATATTGACAATCCCATGCCATTCAGTGAGCATAACTCTACAGTATTACTCACAGATGACGAAGCACAGGCATTGATGTCAGATCTACGTATTAGAGAAGTACATCCAGATCCTGCAGAGTTAGGAATTAAAAAACGTGTTGTAGGCACAAGAGAAGGTACTTACAGTAAAAATATTGCTCCTAACAGCAATTATAAAAACTGGGGACTACTAAGATCTATCAGTACTGTCAGTAATTTTAGTTCAGGATATTCAACATCGACAGCACCATTTACCTATAACTTAGACGGTACTGGTGTCGATATTATTATCATTGATACCGGCGTAGAGCCTAATCATCCCGAGTTCGCGGTTAATGCAGATGGTACAGGCGGAAGTCGTGTTGTAGATTACGATTGGACACAGTTAGGTGTTATCAGCAGTGTGCCAACTGGCGGATTCTTAGGTGACTGCGACGGACACGGAAGTAACTGTGCTAGCATTGCCGCAGGAAATACACAAGGCTGGGCACCTAGGGCAGCAATATACTCTTTAAGGTCAGTAGGAACTGGGGCAGCAACAGAATATGATATTACCGACGGACGACAGTTAGGTCTGTTAGATGACTTTGATGTATGGCAAACAATACGTCAATTTCATCTTACTAAGACTGCTGATCCTGTAACTGGATATAAGCGTCCAACTATTGTTAATTGTAGTTTTGGTTTCTTTGCAGATTACACCAGAGTTACTAGTATAAGATGGAGAGGTACTTCTTACAGTGTTTCAACTACAACCGCAGCCTATGGAACTATCGGTATTCCTGAGGGTGGTATCGGAGTTCATGGATATTTTTATTCTGCATTAAATGCAGAAATTGAAAGTTGTATTGCAGCAGGAGTTATTGTAGTTGCAGCCGCAGGCAATGACAGGCACAAAATAGATGTATCAGGCGGAACTGATTATAACAACTATTGGACAGAATACACAGGATTTACCTATTACTATCACAGGGGTGCAACACCTGCATGTGCTAGCGGAGTGATTGTTGTAGGTGCCATTGCTGCCTATGCAACTGGTGCTGTTAATCCGGAACATAAAAGAGATTTTAGCTGTACAGGTCCCAAAGTAACTGTATGGGCTCCAGGTGATTATATCATGGGAGCATATTCAAGCAACAGTTATGCATATCCAGCCGTAGAAGATCCGAGAAACAGCAATTATTATCTAAATGCAATTTCAGGAACTAGCCAAGCGTGTCCGCAGGTAGTAGGAGTTCTAAGTTGTTTGTTGCAGGCACGTCCTTGGATGAATCAACAACAGGTGCTAAATTGGACTACTTCTACAGCCAGCGCATGGGCAGTTAATGAAACTTATTATGGCGGAAACGGATATGTAAATTTTGCAAGCCTGCAGGGAGGTGCAAAACTAGCTCTATACAACCCGTTTAATTCTGCAACACCCCTAACAATTCGCGGATAAATATCTGTCTAAGAGAGAACTTATATGTCAAGTACAGTAACCAATTACAGCAATAACATCAATGTGTTATATCCTATTCCAGGTGTAGATAATGATACACAGGGATTTAGAGATAATTTTGGCAATATTAAAAATGCCCTGCAAGCGGCTGCACAAGAATTAAGCAACCTTAATTTAAACACATCAAAACTGAATACAGGTACTAACGATTACAACTACGGCGCAACAATTTATAGAGCACCGTTGAAAGCTGTTGGTTTCGTAAGGCCTACTCCAATTACTGTTACTGAAGATGAAGACATAAATTTCTTATTAGGATCTTATCATCAAGTTATAATTGACGGCGCAGTAAAACTCACTGTAACTAATCTTCCGCAGTTATATTCTACTGTTCGTATTGAAGTAAAGAACGAGAACACAGGAGCCAGCAGTGTAGATTTTGATACATCCGGTTTTACTGTAAAAACAGAATCTACATTAACACTACCATACGATCTCGCAGAATCAACATCTACATCACACGTTTTCGATCTTTGGAGCATCGACGGCGGCGATACACTTTTTGTAAAGCACGTTGGTGATTTTGATGTCGTATAATCCATTATTAGGTAACCCGGCTGCATTAAAAGATGCAGAACTTGAAGAACGAATTCTCGAACTGACCAAAAAATATACAATTGCCGCTCGTACAGGAATGAATCAAGTAATTCCTCAAATACTGGTAGCATTAGATACATACCGTTTCGAAATGCACAGACGCAGTGCAGAAGCCCTGCAGAACGCTACTAAAAAGGGCAATAACGGCAATCTTGACGACTTGATCAATATAGAATAAATCTGCTATACTTGTCTTATGAGATCTGACAAATACGGACAAGTAATACTAACAGCAGACGATGCGTTCGAAGCACTGTACTCTGGTAAAATCAATAACCTCGGACACTTATTCTTTGACCCTAGCACAGAACTAGACAAATTTAATCAATCTGTAAAAGACAATTACGACGATTTTGGTACTTTAAAAACGTACAAAGAAGAAGACGATTCCATTGAGTTCTTTGATGAATCCAATCAATGTGACTGGTATATGCCTGCCGAATACCAAGTTTTTCCCATTATAAACTGGCTACACGAGCAATGTACTACAGAAGAAGAACATCAACGAGTAGATCAAGAACTAGAGCTGTTTATTCAACATAAAATGTTCGACCTACTGTTTTATCTTAAATACTTAGTAGATACCATGCGAGCTAACAAGATTGTATGGGGTGTAGGTCGAGGATCAAGTGTAGCCAGCTACATACTTTATCTTATAGGCATACACAAAGTTAATAGTATCAAATATGATCTCGATATACACGAGTTTTTAAAATAAGGAGTCATTATGACACGCAAAGTATATAGAACTATGAAGGGCAGAGAAGTTGATATGGATCAACTGTTGGAAAAAAACCAACTTATGCCCGCAGTAGGCAATGTAAAAATGAATGCCCGCGGCGATGAGCTCGGTCCAGGTGGCAAGATTGTCAAGCGCAGAGAAGATACAATCAATGCCTACTACGAAAACAATCCTAATGCTACAATGAAAAAAGGTAAAGAATGAAAGTTATTGGCAAGTTAGTTCCATTAAGAGATAAGGTTCTTGTTTCTGACATGAACTTTGACAGTCAAAAAACATTCTCGGGAATTATTATTCCCAGCGACAACGGAAAAGTACAGGGTATTCATCCTCGATGGTGTAAAGTATTTGCTGTAGGTAATGAACAGCA
>JACCDX010204432.1_pt1 | contig 31670 bp, 25 predicted proteins | sample 7449681 | NCBI WGS metagenome assembly JACCDX01 (sample SAMN15323450, study PRJNA562643) | freshwater metagenome | isolation source: river surface water | place: USA:Blue River Watershed | collected 2017-08-18
CCATGCGCAATTCGCCGTTTGTGTGTGTGCGTAGCATATTTTAATTTAAAAATTCGTGCAAAATTACAGAAAATGAAATGGAGTGTAAAACATTTACCCGTTTATTCTTATTTAGTTAATTTAGGGCATTAATTAGAAACCAGTGGCGCAAATAGGAATCGTAGGATCAGGAATTGGGGGTATCGCTTTTGCGATTCGCATGGCATGCTTGGGCCAACAAGTCCACGTGTTCGAGGCCAATGCGTATCCGGGCGGAAAATTAGCTGAAATCACGCTGGATGGCTACCGATTCGATGCAGGCCCTTCCCTTTTTACGCTGCCTCAGCTCGTAGACGAGCTATTTGCCCTGGCTGGGAAAAATCCACGCGACTACTTCCAATACGAACGATTGCCGGAGATTTGTCGGTACTTCTGGGAAGACGGCACTCGACTCCATACGCATCAAGATCCTGATAAAACAGCTACTGAAATTGCGGAGGTACTAGGGGAATCCGCCCAAAATATCCGTACATATATTGCGCATGCGGGCACAAAATACAATATCGTTAGCGATCTTTTTTTAGACAATTCACTGCATAAATTATCCACCTGGACAGGTAAAAAAGCACTGACTGGATATGCAAATTTGCATCGCCTCGGTCTATTCGACACGATGCACAACAGCCACCGCAAGCGATTTAAAAACCCCAAAACGGTTCAATTATTTGACCGATACGCCACATACAACGGTTCCGATCCGTATCAAACACCTGCAACCCTAAGCATCATTCCTCACCTAGAATATAATTTAGGTGCCTATTTCCCGGCTGGTGGCATGATTGAAATACCTAGATCCCTAACCCGGTTAGCACAGGAATTAGGTGTTGAATTTCACTTGGAAGAACCGGTAACCGAAATACGTTGTACCGCAAGCCAAGTAACAGGAATTAAAACAAACAAGGGAACGTATGATTTTGACTTCGTCGCTAGTAATGCGGATATTCGGCCCACCTACGAACGCTTATTAACAAGACTACCCAAGCCTAAAAAACTGCTCAATCAGCCTAAATCAAGCTCTGGAATTATTTTTTATTGGGGTGTTAACCGAACATTTGACGAATTAGGTGTACACAACATCTTTTTTTCTGATCATTATAAACGGGAATTTGAAGCTATTTTCAACAGCCAGACCATGGATGAGGACCCCACGGCCTATGTACATATCTCGAGTAAAGTGGCCCCTGATGACGCGCCCGTAGGTTGTGAAAATTGGTTTGTACTGATGAACGCCCCCGCTAATAGCGGACAAGATTGGAACCAATTGGTTGCCGCGACCCGCAAAAATGTCATAGCTAAAATTAGTCGTATACTAGGGGTAGACCTTGAAAAACACATCGTTTCCGAGGACTACCTCGATCCGCGCCGGATAGAAACACGCACCTCTTCATCCGGTGGAGCATTGTATGGCAACGCGTCCAATAATAAATTTGCGGCTTTCTTGCGGCACCCAAACTACCGACCAGCTATTAAAAATTTATATTGGATTGGAGGAAGTGTACATCCAGGGGGCGGAATTCCTTTATGTCTCAGCTCAGCTAAAATCGCTGCAAAGCTTTTTCAAGAAAATGTTTAATTTCGCATCAAACATTAATACGTATGATTCAGAGACCTCAAACGCTTTTATTAGCCTTAGTCATTATTGCCAATAGCCTTGTTACATCAACTGGCTGGCCTATTTGGAGTAAAATTGGTGCATCAGGTCAGAAAGCGACCCTTTACTTCAACGAATGGACCGTATCGCAAGGTGAGCAAATTACTGCCACACATCATACCATTGCCATAACCATCTTAATTACGTTATCGACCATCATTACGTTGATTACCATCTTTTCATTTAAGAATCGCGTGCGTCAAATGATGTTAGGTTTGGTCAACTCCCTATTACTTGCAGGCGCGATGGCCTATTCATTTTGGATAATATTCAAGGAGGCAATGCCATCATTTGATCCAGAAGTTCAAGGAAAATATGGCTATGGATTTTATGCCATGGTCGTTGGGTTACTAGCAAATATGATTGCTAACCGTTTGATTCGAAAAGATGAGATGCTTGTGCAGTCGTCAAACCGAATGCGCTAAAATTAGACGATACCCTCTTTTAAAAGGTCGTGGAGATGTACAAATCCCACGGCCTTTTTTGTTGACATAACGACCAACTGGGTAATGTTTAAGGACTGCATAATCGCCAATGCCTCCGTGGCATACGCTTCCGAATCTATGGTTTTAGGGTTTGGATTCATCATATCGATAACCTGAATAGCCGACCAGTCGGCTTGCTTCTCAAGCATCCGCCGCACGTCCCCATCAGTAACGATACCTAATAAATGATCCCCATCTACCACCGCCGTGGCGCCCAAACGCTTCGAACTAATTTCGTGAATTGCCTCTTTAATGGTGGCTCTAGGTTTTATAGAAGGAAAATCATGTTGCGGATAAATATCAGATACCTTCAAATACATCCGCTTTCCTAAGGCACCGCCAGGATGATATTTGGCAAAATCCTGCGCTGTAAATCCTTTGCATTCCAACAAGCAAACAGCTAATGCGTCGCCTAAAGCTAAGGCCACAGTGGTTGAAGTTGTAGGCGCCAAATTCATCAGATCTGCTTCCTTTTCGGCTAAAGCATGTAAAACAAAATCGGCCTGCTGACCCAAATATGACTGTTTATTTGAAACCATGGCAATCAACGAAACGCCTAAACGCTTAATCAATGGAACTAGCACCTTAATTTCGGGGGTATCTCCTGATTTGGAAATACAAATCACGGAATCTCCGGACTGGATCATACCCAAATCACCGTGAATCGCATCCGCCGCGTGCATGAATAATGCAGGCGTACCTGTGGAATTCATGGTTGCCACAATTTTTTGAGCAATGATTGCTGATTTCCCGATGCCTGTAAAGACAATCCTTCCTGACTGAGCAAGTAAGTGTTCGACACAAGCTTCAAATTCGGCATCAATTGCTTGGCCAACAAGCAAAATGGCCTCCGCTTCTTGCATTAAAACTTTTTTTGCTGTGGATTGAATATTTTTGCTTAATTTCAATGTTAGTAAGGATTTCAGGGTTCAAAGATAAGACAATCAAAAGAATTCCGCTAAGAAAGAAACACAAACGCCACGATCAATCGTATGACCAATTCCATTTCACCTGATGTTTTAAAAGAGCAACTCAAAAAGACATTTGGCTTTAGCCAGTTTCGAGGTGAACAAGAGGCCATCATCCAAAATACCATCGCCGGAAACCATAGTTTTGTCTTGATGCCTACGGGTGCAGGCAAATCCTTGTGCTACCAATTACCTGCCATCGTGATGCCGGGTACGGCCATTGTCATTTCTCCATTAATTGCGTTGATGAAAAACCAGGTAGACCAAATGGTCGCATTTGGCATCAATGCTCAGTTTTTAAATTCGTCATTAAGTAGGGCTGAAATCAACCGAGTCAAAGCTGAGGTGATTAGCGGTGCGGTGAAATTATTATATATCGCCCCCGAATCGTTGAATAAGCAGGAGAATTTGAATTTTCTCCAGCAAGCAAATATTTCCTTTGTGGCCATTGATGAGGCGCATTGTATTTCAGAATGGGGACATGATTTCCGTCCTGAGTATCGCAAGATTCGCACCATCATTGAAAACATCAATGCGAAATTACCTATCATCGCATTGACCGCAACAGCGACACCTAAAGTCCAGCAAGACATTCAAAAGACATTAAATTTAGAAGACGCGACGGTGTTTAAGACCTCGTTTAATCGGAAAAATCTATACTACGAAATTCGCTCTAAGAAAGACATTGATAAGCAATTGATTCGCTATATCAAGGGTCATTCAGGCAAAGCAGGCATAATTTACTGCTTGAGCCGGAAACGTGTTGAGGAAATTTCAGACCTTTTATTGGTCAATGGGATCAATGCCTTACCCTACCACGCTGGCTTAGACCCACAAGTTCGCATGAGCAATCAAGAAGCTTTCTTAAATGAGGAAGTAGATGTGATGGTTGCGACGATTGCTTTTGGTATGGGTATCGACAAACCCGATGTTCGTTTTGTGATACACTATGATGCGCCCAAATCATTGGAAGGTTATTACCAAGAAACGGGTCGTGCAGGTCGCGATGGATTGGATGGTACTTGTATCTTATTTTACACCTACGACGATATTCTCAAGCTAGATAAATTCAATAAAGACAAAGCCGTTTCGGAAAAGGAAAATGCCAAATTGCTCTTAAGCGAAATGGTCTATTATGCCAATTTAGGGGTTTGTCGGCGCAAGCAACTACTTAGCTATTTCGGCGAGCACATGGCTGAAAATTGTGGGTTTTGTGACAATTGCATGCACCCGACGGCCACATTCAAGGCAGAGAAAGAGGTTACATGGGTTCTAGATGCGGTAAAACAAACAGGAGAAAAATTTGACGCAGAGCATTTGGCAGATGTGTTAGAAGGCAAGAGCAATCAATACACTCAGAGCTATGAGCATGAAAAGTTAAGTTGTTTTGGCATCGGAGCGATTGCCCCATGGAATGTCGTCGAACCGGAAGAGGAGGATGATGACGATGATGAGGAGGATGACGATGACGCACCGAAAAAACCAAAACTGCTTAAGAAATCAAAAAAGGAACCAAATCCGGAAAGCCAAAAATCCCCCTGGATTTCATTTATTAAGCAGTTAGTGATTTATGATTTATTGGCCAAAGACATCGAAAATTATGGTGTTCTCAAACTAAATGAAAAATCAGAAGCTTATTTAAAAGACTCATATCCGCTGACATTCTCACGTGATCATGATTATGAGCAAGAAGCGTTAACCGCTGAAAATGAGGAAGAAAATGCGGCATTGGGGGCAAAAGCATACGATGATGCCTTATTTGAAATATTAAAGACCCTTCGTAAAAAAGTAGCGAAGGAGAAAAACTTACCTCCTTATGTCATCTTCCAAGACCCATCGTTAGAGGAAATGGCTACGACGTATCCTACTACCCAGGAAGAAATGGCGCAGATTAACGGCGTAGGTATGGGAAAAGTGGTGAAGTTTGGGAAGCAATTTCTGGATGCAATCATTCGGTATGTAGAGGAGAACGAGATTGAGACTGCTAAGGAGGTCGTTGTTAAGTCGACTGTCAACAAATCTAAGATTAAGATTTATATCATTCAGCAGGTCGATCGCAAGATTGATTTGGACTTGATTGCTGAGCAGAAAGAATTAAGCATGGCGGAATTGATTGAAGAGATCGAGACCATTTGTTATTCAGGCACGAAATTAAACTTGGATTATTTTATCAATCAGGTCATTGAGCCAGATAAGCAAGATGAAATTTTCGAATATTTCATGTCGGCCGATACGGACAACATCGCCCAAGCGTTAGATGAGTGCAACATTGAGGATGTTAATGAAGAAGAGTTGCGTTTAATGCGCATTAAGTTTTTGAGTGAATTAGCCAATTAAATTTATGAATGTTTTAATTATCGGGTCAGGTGGTCGTGAACATGCATTTGCGTGGAAGGTTTCCCAAAGCCCATTACTAAGTAGTTTATTTATTGCCCCAGGGAATCCGGGGACAGCCAGTTTAGGCACAAATTTACCGATTGGCGTGGCGGATTTGGAAGGAATTGTTCGTGTCATCAGAGAAAACCAAATTGAATTAGTTGTGGTCGGACCTGAGGAACCGCTTGTCAAAGGAGTTCGTGATTTTATCGAGTCGCAGGACGACTTAAAACATGTGGGAATCGTGGGGCCTGGAGCTGCTGGAGCACAACTAGAAGGGAGTAAAGACTTTTCTAAAAATTTCATGCACACGCATGGCGTGCCTACAGCTGCATCGGAAACATTTACGAAAGATACGATTGAAGCAGGATTAGCGTATTTGGAAAAACAATCCTTACCAATCGTATTAAAAGCGGATGGCCTTGCAGCGGGAAAAGGCGTAATTATTGCTCAAACATTAGCGGAGGCTCAGACGGCATTATCAGAAATGTTGTTGGATTCGAAGTTTGGTGCGGCGTCAGATAAGGTTGTCATTGAGCAATTTTTACGCGGCATTGAATTATCTGTTTTTGTATTAACGGATGGTGAAAATTACGTGGTTTTACCTGAAGCTAAAGATTACAAACGGATTGGAGAGAATGATGAAGGATTGAATACGGGAGGCATGGGTGCGGTTTCACCGGTACCTTTCGCTACACCCAAATTCATGGAGGTGGTAGACCAAAAAGTAATCAAGCCTACGCTTGCTGGATTGAAGAAAGAAGGCATATCGTATCAAGGATTTATTTTTATTGGCTTAATGAATCATGAAGGGGAACCTTATGTGATTGAGTATAATGCACGGATGGGTGATCCTGAAACCGAGGTAGTCTTACCTAGAATCGAATCGGATTTCCTATCTTTACTGCTTGCGGCTGCGCGTGGGACCTTAAACGAGGAACAAATTCAAATCTCAGAGCAATTTGCGGTAACTACTATGGTGGTTGCTGGCGGATACCCGGAGGAATACCGAAAGGGTGATGTGATTTCTGGATTGGATCAAGTAGCAGACGCGTTAATCTTCCAAGCGGGAACGCGGGAAGAAAATGGACAAATTTTGACTAGTGGGGGGCGGGTTATTGCACTCACAGCAACTTCAAATACCCTGGAGAAGGCGATACAAAAGTCTCAAAAGGCGGCCCAATCGGTTCAATTTGAAGGTAAAAACTTTAGAAGAGATATTGGTCTTGACATCCTGCGTTACAAAGGATAAGCGATCGATGGAATCAATAAATTATGGCATGTAAATCGTGTTCAACAGGATCTTGTGGATCCAAAGGTGTAGCAGGTGAAGTTGTTTCAGGCTGCCAAAGTAATGGCGGTTGTGGCACAGGTGGCTGCAATAAAATGAATGTTTTTGATTGGCTGTCCGACTTGGATGTCCCTCAATTTCAGCGTTTTCATGTAGTAGAGGTTAAATTCAAAGGAGGTCGGAAAGAATATTTTCGAAATTCAAATGGCCTGATGTTGCATACAGGAGATGCCGTCATGGTGGAATCGACGTCAGGAATTCATCTCGGGGTTGTTTCATTGCAAGGCGAATTAGTTCGTTTGCAATTGATGAAAAAATCGATCAAAGACGATGATAATTTGAAAAATATCATTCGAATTGCGAGCGAAAAAGATCTCGAAAAACATAACCAGATGATTGCGCGCGATTTACCTACGATGTATCGAGGCCGACAAATCATCGGAGATCTTAAATTAAACATGAAGCTTTCGGATGTCGAATTTCAATCTGATGGGACGAAAGCTATCTTTTATTATTCTTCTGAAGACCGTGTCGATTTTCGTGAGTTGATCAAGTTATTAGCCACCGAGTTTAAAGTGCGTGTGGAAATGAAACAGATTTCTTCGCGTCAAGAGGCAGGTAGATTAGGTGGTATTGGCGTTTGCGGAAGGGAATTGTGCTGTTCTACGTGGCTCACCGACTTTAAGAATGTAACCACTTCGGCGGCTAGATATCAAAATTTATCCCTAAATCCGGTGAAATTGAGTGGCCAATGTGGTCGCTTAAAGTGTTGTTTAAACTACGAGTTAGAAACGTATATGGATGCACTTAAAAGCATCCCAACGATTGAAGGACGATTAAAAACGAAAAAAGGAGAAGCCATCTTACAGAAGACGGATATCTTTAAACGGATGATGTGGTTTGGCATTGTGGGAGAAGAAGCAATTTGGATTCCTGTGAGCTGTGATCGTGTTAAAGAAATAATTGACTTAAATAAAAAAGGCATCATACCTGAGTCATTCAGTGACTTAAATCCAGATGCTCCTGTTGTTGAGAAGCCTAGCTTATCTGAATTAAATTCAGATTTAGAGCGGATGGACAAAAAATACGGTGGTAAGAAACCAGGAGCCGGAAACGGAAAAGGTGGAAATCGTGGCGGACGTGATCGCTTTGAGAATAGAGGTCCTCGTCCAGATCGTGGCCCGAGACCAGATAGCCGCGGACCAAAACCAGCAGGCGAAAATACAGGCACCGATGGTTCTACTCCTGAAAATCGTGGTCCTAGGCCTGAAAGAGGGCCGAGACCTGATAATCGGGGTCCACGTCCAGAGCGCACCCCCCAACCGAACGCAGATGCAAATCCTTCAGCCGAAGGCGGAGCGGCGGATGGAACGGGCCAACCGAAACCTTTCAAAAAGAAATTCAAGAAGAAATTCAAACCAAGACCGCCGCGTGAAGGTGGATCTACCGAAGCCCCATCAGCCTAAATTGAAATGAAAATAACCTTTAACATTTTATGGGTTATGGGATTGATAAGCATCCTGAGTAGCTCTTGTCAATCGGACGCCGTTTTTGACCAGTCTGAATCATTGGCTGAACATGGGTGGGTACAAAAAAAACAAATTGTATTCCCTTTCGAAATTCAAGATACGACTAAGACCTACGATTTACAGGTAGCTATGCGCCAATCAAACGATTATCCATTTTACAATTTATACTTTAATTGTAGGCTCATTCAAGAAGATCAAGGCGTGTGGAAAAAAGCTTTTGCGGAAGCCATTTTATATGACCCCCAAACAGGCAAGCCGAAAGGCGGTGGTGTAGGTGATATGTATAGCCATTCCTATACGATTTTAAAGGGATTGAAATTTCCTCGTCGCGGAAAATACCAGGTGGAATTGGAACAATACATGCGAACTGATACACTCGTTGGCGTCGTTTCCGTTGGTGCTTCCTTAATCCCTAGCGCGAATTAACCATGGCCAAGATCGACGATATTGATAAGCAAATTTTGGCATTTCTTCATGAGGATGCCTTCTTATCGAACAAGGAAATGGCTGCGCGACTGGGTATGAGTGCGACACCCGTGCATGAGCGCATTAAACGCATGGAAAAAGAGGGAGTGATTACGGGTTACCGTGCCATGATTAATCCCAATAAACTAGGCAAATCGCTAACCGTATTTTGCGATATTTCGCTGAAAGAGCATGCCGCGGACTATTTAAAACAGTTTGAGACCGATGTCATGTCATTGCTAGAAGTTCAAGAGTGTTATTGCGTTTCCGGACATAGTGATTTTTTGTTAAAAATCGTGGTTTCCGACATGGATGAATACCGGAATTTTATTTTACATAAATTGGCCAGCATTAAAAATATTGGTAATGCGCAGAGCCATTTTGTGATGAATCAAATACAAAATGAACAAATTTTACCTTGGCTAAATCAAGGAAAAAAAGAATAAACCCATAATTGAGGATAGCCTGATAAGCAAAACTCAGTAAATTAAATTTTGATTTAAACCGTTTGACTATAAACACATGAATAAAGTAACGAAATCGATCCTTGGAGTTTTGATCGTAGGCCTTGTTTTAGGACTAGCCTTTTATCCCAAAATCAAAAAATCTTTCAGCAAGGAAAAAACGGAAGATTCCAAAAAAGACAAGAATGGCAAAGGAGGAAAGACTGCAGTGGTCGTTACTGTGGTTAAATCCACGCGTTTGGATGATTTGATAAGTTCGACAGGATCTATATTGGCTAATGAAGAAGTTGAGGTTCGATCTGAAATCGCCGGAAGAATTATCTCATTAAATATTAAAGAAGGTGATGTTGTCAAAAAAGGAACCGTTTTATTCCGAATCAATGATGACGATTTACAAGCCCGCTTACGCAAATTAGGTTTTAACAAGAAATTAGCGGAGGATAATGAGGCTCGCCAAAAAGTCCTTTTACAAAAAGAGGCTATATCTCAACGCGAATATGATATTGCGGTCAACTCCGTTAATACGATATCAGCTGATATCGAAGACTTGAAAGCCCAAATCTTAAAAACGACGGTATTGGCCCCTTTCTCTGGGACAGTTGGCTTTCGCTATGTTTCACTAGGAAGTTACATTTCCCCAGCCACCCGAATTGCCACCTTAACGAATACCAATCCAGCAAAAATCGAATTCTCTATCCCAGCGAAATACGCCACTGCGATTCGCAAAGGAAGTACGATTGAATTTGTGACGGAAAGCGAAGAAAAAATGTACCGCGGAAATGTGTATGCCATCGACCCCAAAATTGATCCATTAACACGTACGCTTCAAATTCGTGCCCTAGCGCCAAACCCAACAGGCAGTTTGGTTCCAGGAGCTTTCGCGAAAGTAAACTTAATTTTAAAGACGAAGGGTAGTGCCATATTAGTACCTACGGAGGCTGTCGTGCCAGAGGCAAAAGGCAACCGTGTATTCGTTGTCAAGAACGGAAAATCAATTCCTGTCAAAGTGGAATTGGGGAACCGTGGCGAGAAAAATGTTGAGATTCTATCTGGCTTGAGTATCGGAGATACGTTAATCACCAATGGCATCATTCAAGTGAAACCAGACGGCGAAGTTGAAATCAAAGAAGTTCTTCAATAAAGAATCATGCCTTGGAAATGGTCAGTTTGGCAATATAAATGGCGGAAGCTAGCACATGTGCTAGCGGCTCAAATTGCCTATGTCCGTATGTATGTGCAAATTCGAATACAAAAAAGCCAACAGCCAAACCATACATTTATAGGTATTTTACTGGCCGAACATCTTGGAGATATTGTTGCAGCTGAACCAATTATTGATGCATTAACCAAGAAATTCCCTCAAGCTAAAATCGCTTGGATCATTAAACCGGCCTTTCGGGCTTTACTTGAAAATCACCCGAAAATCGAATGGCTAATCGACGAACCGAGTGTCTTGTTTAGTAGATATGTTACGAAAAAACATCCGTTTGATGTATTTTACAATTTACATATGAATGATCTACGGAGTGACGCATTCTTCCCGGGTCAGTTTTTAGAGAATCCCAAGGCTTCTGCACTTGGGTTAACAAAAGCAAATTACTTGCACCAGTTTAACTTATTAGAAGTTGTGTCGCAATTAGCCGATCTAGGAAAAATAGGGGGTTATCCCCATGTCTACCTTGAAAAAGGCACAAAAAACAGCTTTTTGACGAAACCTTATTGGGTTATTCATCGTAAATCGAATGCCCAAATGCGCGATTGGCAAGATCATTTATGGTGTCAGCTGCTTGATCACATCATTGAAGAAAATGGCGTTAACATCGTAGAAATAGGCGTTATTGAACCGCTTGCCTATGAGTCACCTAAATTCCGTTCACTTGTGGGTAAAACATCGCTTCGTGAAACGTTAGCGATTGTGCGCGATGCAGAATATTTCATTGGCGTGGAATCAGGTCCTGCACATATTGCGAATGCGTTTCGTATTCCTGCGCTGATTCTTTGCGGCCGATTTGTAAATTTCGACCGTTATAATGTGTATTCGGGTGCTTATCAACACGATGGCATTGCTCGGATCGTTTTTAATTCTACTGGCACAGCGTCTGAATTAACATTCGAGGACGTGTATGCCCAACTACCTCAAAAAAACCTAGCTTAACATATGGCCTCATTATCAGAAACTAGCATTAAACGACCTGTCCTATCCATAGTGATGTCGGTATCGATCATCGTATTCGGATTGATTGGATATTCTTATTTGGGTATTCGTGAATATCCTTCCGTAGACCCGCCGGTAGTTACCGTCCAGACCAGTTATACGGGGGCGAATGCGGACATTATTGAGTCACAAATTACCGAACCACTCGAGGAATCCATTAATGGTATTGCTGGAATTAAGACGCTATCGAGTTCTAGCCGGGATGGCCGATCGAGTATTACGGTCGAGTTTGATTTGGCGGTGAATATTGAAGATGCGGCAAATGATGTTAGAGACCGCGTTTCGCGTTCCTTAGCATTACTTCCGAAAGATGTGGATCCACCAGTGGTATCCAAAGCTGATGCGGATTCCAATCCTATCTATAACTTAAATATCTATTCGAACACACGCGATCTTTTAAGTCTAAATGAAATTGCAACTCGGAATGTAAAGGAAAAACTTCAAACAATTCCAGGCGTTTCTTCAGTCCAAATGTGGGGTGAAAAGAAATATGCCATGCGTTTGCATATCGATCCTGAGCGTTTAGCTTCATTCCGTTTAACAGCCCCTGACATCGTTAGTGCATTAACCAAACAAAATATCGAACTCCCATCAGGTAGTATCGAAGGAAATAACACGGAGCTTACGGTACGGACACAGGGCCGCTTAACCACGGTAGATGATTTTAATAACTTGATTATTCGGGAAGAAGGCGATCGTTCGGTTAAATTTTCAGATGTAGGAAATGCCGAGTTAGCTCCAGAAAACGAGAAAACATTCTTTAAGCGTGACATGATGCCGATGATTTCGATCGCCGTTATTCCACAACCGGGTTCTAATCAAATCGATATTGTTGATCAGATTCATAAAAAATTGAAGCAAATTCAAACGACGATCCCAAGTGACGTGATTTTGAAGGAGGGATTTGACAACACAAAATATGTACGTAAATCCATTGAGGAAGTGGAAGAAACGATCATGATTGCCATTTTGTTGGTTACGATCGTGATCTTCCTATTCTTGCGTGACTGGCGGTCAACGATCATTCCGTTGACTGCGATACCTGTGTCTCTGATCGGGGTATTCTTTTTCATGTATTTGGCTGGATTCTCCATCAACGTGTTAACCTTACTTGGAATCGTCTTATCCATCGGTCTCGTGGTAGATGACGCGATTGTAGTACTTGAAAATATCTACTCAAAAATTGAGGAGGGGCTAACGCCATGGCAAGCAGCCTTAGCTGGTTCGAATGAAATTTACTTCGCCGTTATTTCCACCACCGTAACTCTTGCTGCGGTATTCTTACCTGTTATTTTCTTGGAAGGAATCACGGGCCAATTATTCCGTGAGTTTGGAATTGTGGTAGCTGGATCCGTTATCATTTCAGCCTTTGTCTCATTGACCTTAACACCTATGTTAAGCTCTAAATTGCTCAAAGGTGGGCATTCCAAGCCTTGGTTTTATAACGTAACCGAGCCATTTTTTGTGTGGTTAACACAGGCATACGAAAGCTCCCTAAATTCATTTTTAAAAGCTCGTTGGATTGCGTGGGTAGTGATGGTTGGCTTAATCGGCATCATTTATACCTTATTCAAAACAGGTGCCATCCCGTCAGAATTAGCTCCATTAGAAGATCGCGCGCAAATGCGTGTTAGTGCGACTGCACCTGAAGGATCTACATTTGAATACATGCTGAATTTTACGGATGAAATCACTAATTTCATCATGAAAGAAATTCCTGAATCAGAAAGAAATGCGATTTATACAATCACTTCTCCTGGCTTTGGAAATGCAGGTTCGAATTCGGGAATGATTCGGATTTTGTTGAACGATACGACTAAGCGCAGGAGCCAACAAGAAATTGTGGATGCCCTTCAGCCTAAGATAAAGAAATTTACAGGTGCGAAATCGATTGTGATTCAAGAGCCTACGTTACAGACAGGTCAGCGCGGAGGTGGTGGATTGCCTGTCGCGTTCGTGGTGCAGGCGCCTAACTTTGAAAGGTTAAAAAAGATGATGCCACAATTTATGGCTAAGGTGCGTGAGTCTCCCAAATTTGAAATTTCAGATATCAATTTAAAGTTCACTAAACCAGAACTACGCTTGGAGATTGACCGTTCAAAAGCGCAAAATTTGGGTGTATCGATTCAAGATGTAGCCCAAACACTCCAATTAGGTCTTTCTGGACGTCGATTCGGGTATTTTATCATGGACGGAAAACAATATCAGGTAATTGGTCAAATTAACCGTACCTCTCGAAATGATGTCAATGACCTAAAATCCTTATATGTGAAAAACAACCGAGGTGATCTAATTCAATTAGACAACATGGTGAAAATCACAGAGCAAAGTACTCCACCTCAATTATTCCGCTTTAACCGCTACTCTGCAGCTACCGTTACAGCTCAAATGGCGAAAGGGGTAACCTTAGGTGAGGCACTGGACGAAATGGACAAACTAGCGAAAGAAACTTTTGATGAATCATTCTCTACGGCTTACGACGGACAAAGTAAGCAATTCAAAGAATCGAGTTCATCTTTATTATTTGCATTTGCACTAGCCATCTTATTGATCTATCTGATTCTTTCTGCCCAGTTTGAAAGTTTTGTCGATCCATTCATCATCTTGTTTACCGTACCATTAGCGGTGGCGGGAGCGCTTTTGTCGCTTTGGGATTTCGGCCAAACACTAAATATTTTCTCACAAATCGGAATCATTGTATTGATCGGACTCGTGACCAAGAATGGTATTTTGATTGTAGAATTTGCGAACCAACAAAAAGAAACGGGTTTATTAAAAATGGAAGCGGTAAAAAATGCAGCATCTGCGCGTTTCCGTCCCATCATTATGACATCCCTTTGTACGATTTTAGGTATTTTGCCTATTGCACTAGCCTTGGGTTCGGGCTCACAAAGCCGCGTTTCCATGGGTATTGCGGTCGTAGGTGGTATGTTATTCTCGACCACTTTAACGCTTTATATCATTCCTGCAATTTACAGTTACATGTCATCGAGCCGGAAAAAAGTTGTCAATGACTAAAGATGAGATTTGGATGCAACGTGCCTTAGACCTAGCCTTGTTAGGCGAAGGGCACGTAGCACCCAATCCATTAGTTGGCTGCGTCATCGTTCGCGACAATCAAATCATAGGTGAAGGGCATCATGCCCAATATGGCAAAGCACATGCAGAGGTAAATGCATTTCAAAATCTTCATCAGTCGGCTAAAGGCGCTACTGTATATGTGAGTTTGGAGCCATGTAGTCATTTTGGCAAAACGCCCCCCTGTGCTGATTTATTAATTCGGGAGCAGGTAGCCCGCGTGGTTATTTGCAATTTGGATCCCAACCCCATAGTTGCTGGAAAAGGAATACAGCGCTTATTGCAGGCTGGCATTGAAGTTGAAACTGGCATTTTAGCCTTACGAGGGGCTCAAATTAATCGCCATTTTTTTCACTTCCATGAAAAAGGGAGGCCTTGGATTACACTCAAATTTGCAGAGTCAGCGGATGGATTCATAGCGCGTGAAAATGGAGAACCCGTTACGTTTTCGAATCAGGTGAGCCAACAGCTCGTTCATAAAATGCGCACCCAGCATCAGGCCATTTTGATTGGGGTGAATACGGCCAATGCAGATAATCCAAAATTAGATGCGCGCTTTTGGCCAGGGAATTCACCTATTCGCATGGTCATTGATCCCAATAATCGCATGCAACGTGCATTGACATTAATTACAGACAATTCCCCACTTTACATATTTACACGTGAATATGCCGAGGTCAAAGGCAACAAGCAATGGATTGCATTAGGTGATAATATGCTGGAAGGAATCATGCAGTACTGCCAAGCTGAAGGAATTCAATCTATCCTCGTAGAAGGGGGAACACATACATTGGAATCGTTTTACACAGCAGGTCTTGCAGATGAAATACGCAAGATTAAATCGGATGTCTGTCTTGAAAAAGGTATCAAAAGCCCATTTAAAGCACTTTACTGGGAATTATTGGAACAGGTTGGCACTAATAACCAGTGGCTACATGTCAAATAAAATTTGAGCTAGCAAATACAGGTTTAGGCTAAGAATGATCGCGCTGATGATCCATGCGCTAACGGTCAACCAAGGGGCATTGACAAATTTCCCCATCTTTTTTGCATCACTGGTAAACCAAACTAAGGGTATCACCGCGAAGCTTAGTTGCATCGAAAGGACAACTTGACTGAAAATCAGTAAATCGCCAATCTTACTTTCTCCCCACACCCACGTGATAAAAAAGGCAGGTAAAATGGCGAGCATTCGAGTAATCAGTCGGCGAATCCAAGGTTTCAACCTGAGGTCAAGGAACCCTTCCATCACAATTTGGCCGGCAAGCGTACCCGTTAATGTTGCGTTTTGTCCGGAGGCTAACAAGGCTACAGCAAAAAGTATCGCAGCCCATCGACTACCTAAAGCGGGGTTTAATAATTCAAACGCATCGCGAATATCTGCGACTTGCTGCTGACCGCTCCAATGAAATGCTGCGGCAGCTAGAATTAGAATCGCTGCATTGATAAAAAAGGCTAGAGACAACGAAATGGTGGAGTCCCACGTTGCGAATTTAATCGCTTTAGCACGTTGTTCATCTGTGTGCGCAAAGGCCCGAGTCTGCACAATACTGGAGTGTAAATATAAATTATGCGGCATGACAGTCGCACCTAAAATACCAATTGCCACATATAATTGATTCGAATCTTGAAAGATTCCAGGAGTAGGAATAAGTCCCTTTAATACAGGACCAATGGCTGGTTGGGCTAAAAATATCTCGTATACAAAGCATATACTAATCACAGCTAGTAGTGCCAGAACAATCGATTCCAAAACACGAAACCCTCGGTTCTGAAAATATAAAATCAAGAATACATCTAAAATCGTAATCACAATACCACTTAAAATAGGGATTCCAAATAGCAAATGTAAGGCTAATGCCGACCCAATCACTTCGGCCAAATCACACGCAGCGATAGCTGCCTCACAAATTAACCATAAGAAAATGGCGACAGGTTTTGAAAAGGCATCGCCACATGCTTGGGCTAAATCACGTCCCGTAGCCACGCCTAATTTGAGTGCTAAATGCTGTAAAAGAATCGCAAACAAACTGGAAATTAAAATAACGGATAAGAGCGTGTAGCCAAATTGTGCACCACCTGCTAAATCTGTTGCCCAATTACCCGGATCCATATAGCCTACAGCTACCATAAATCCAGGGCCCATGAATGCGCGAAGATTCTTCCAAAAACCTCCTCCCTGAGGTATTGGGATACTCGCATACACCTCACTGAGTGAATGGGATTTAACTTCAGAACGCCAAGGCTGTGACATAAACAAAATTAAAAATCAAATATAGCTAATATTCTAAATTAATTTTTAGTCTAGCCTAAAAATTTTATTACTAAATATTTTGTACTTTTGAATTTCTAAATCTCGTTATGGCCATATCGTTCGCTGAAGAAAACTATTTAAAAATCATTTACAGGCTCTCCGAGTCGACTAGTGATGATATTTCAACCAATGCTATCGCCGAATTAACCCAAAATAAAGCCGCTTCGGTCACTGACATGTTACGTAAAATGTCTGACAAAGGATGGGTTAACTACCAAAAATACCAAGGAGTTCGTTTGAGTGAAACGGGAGAAAAAATAGCCCTAGACATCGTTCGTAAACATCGGTTGTGGGAGGTTTTCTTGGTGAATAAAATGGGCTTCAACTGGGATGAAGTACATGAAATTGCCGAGCAGCTGGAACATATTGAGTCCGAGATTCTAATCGACAAATTGGATGCCTTTTTAGATTATCCACGTACCGATCCGCATGGCGATCCCATACCTAACAAAAAAGGCGAATTACCGCAATTAGGATATATCCCATTGGCTAACATGCCGATTGGTAAAGCCGGAAAACTCGTAGGTGTAGCGCAAGATTCAGCCGTATTTCTGCAGTTACTGACCAAACTAAATTTGAAATTAGGGGCGAAATTAGAAATAACAGAAATTAATGCATTTGACTTATCGGTGTCTCTGCGCATCGATGGCAATCCTCCTGTATTAATCAGTCATGAAGTAGCTAAAAACGTATTGATCAAACGCTAGCTCAATAAATCTAAAACTTCGTCCTCGCTTAAGGCCCGCAGGATGCTTTCATCCGAAGTTACTAAGTCATTTGCCAAATCCAATTTACGCTGCTGGAGCGATAAGATTTTCTCCTCCACCGTTTCCTTACTGATAAACTTGTAGGTAAATACCGTTTTCTTTTGACCAATTCGGTGGGCGCGGTCTATCGCCTGTGCTTCTGCAGCTGGATTCCACCAAGGGTCTAGTAAAAATACGTAGTCCGCTGCTGTTAAATTTAAACCAACTCCACCAGCTTTTAAGGAAATTAAAAACACCGACTGTCCATCATCTTTTTGGAAACTTTCCACTTGACCCATCCGATCTGATGTACTTCCATCCAAATAGGCATATGCAATTCCTCGTTCGTCCAGCGCCTTACGAATTAGCCCTAAATGCTGCACGAATTGACTGAAAATCAACACTTTATGATGCTGCTCTAAGACCGTCTCTAGCTTCTCCAAAACCGCTTCCATTTTGCCAGATTCCCCTGTAAAGCCTTCTTCGCACAAAGCTGGGTGATTGGCCAGTTGGCGCAACTTCGTCAAACCTTGCAAGACAGAAAATCGCGATTTCTGCAGACCTTCATCCTTAATTTGCTTTAACAACACATCCCGGTAAAATGACTTTGTCTTATCATATAAACGCTCTTGCTCCTCCGACATCGCGCAGTAGGTGATCGACTCCATCTTTTCAGGCAAGTCGGCCGCCACCTGACGTTTCTCTCTCCTCAATAAATAAGGTTTAATTAAAAAATAAAGGCGCTTTTTCTGATCACTATCTGCCTTTTTCTCAATAGGAATTTGGAAGGAATCTTTGAAATATCGTTGCGTTCCAAGTAAGCCTGTATTCACAAAATTCATCTGCGACCACAGGTCCATCGTGGAATTTTCCAACGGTGTCCCCGTCATCACTAAACGATATTTGGCGTTTAACTTTTGGACGGCTTTAGTAATATTTGCCAATGGGTTTTTAATCGCTTGCGATTCATCCAAAATGACATAACTGAACGATTGTTTTTCAAACCAATCAATATCTGACCGAACCATTCCAAAAGAACAGAGGATTAAATCAACCTTACCGATTTGGGCTTGCAATTTTTCCCGTTGGGGCCCACTATATACTAACACACGTAGCTGAGGCGTAAATTTCTTGGCCTCCATTTCCCAGTTGTATAGCAACGAAGTGGGCATAACAAGTAAGGAAGGAAGAGTCTCCCCTTGCTCCTTCAGACTTTGCAACAAACAAAGTGTTTGTACGGTCTTTCCGAGACCCATATCATCAGCCAAACAAGCTCCTAATCCGGCAACCTGACGCGTACGCATCCAGCGATATCCTTCTAATTGATACGGACGCAGTGTGCCTTTGAAATTCTTTGGAATAGGGAAATCTTTGGTTTCTAATTTAAGATCGTTAAGGGTTTTTGCCTTCAAGGAAGTTTTAACCAAATCTTGGTTTTCCCATTCTTGAATCAACTGAAAATGTTGCCTGCGTAGATAGACGCCATCATCGCCCGGACGCGTTTCTGAGAAATAAAACAAGTCTTGATAATCATGAAACCAATTATCTGGAATAATTGCGATTGACCCATCTGGCAAATGGAATTCTTTTTTCTTTTGAAGAATCAATTGGCGAATCTTCAAAAAAGGAATTTGAAATTGCCCAAACGAAATAATCGCTTGAATATCAAACCAGTCAAATTTTTCACCGATTCGAATACTAATCTCTGGTTTACCCAAGAAGTAACGCGGTGCAGAACCATCCCCTTTAAATTGTACGGTAAATCCTGCTTGGTCTAAATCTTGTTTATGAGCAGTCAACCACTGTACGGCATCTGAGCGCGAAATCGTTGCTCTTCCATCTGCCTCCATCGGAAGGCCCATCGTTTTTAAACTTTGAAAACTGCGCTTCTCCTTAACGAGCGAGCGCATAATCTTTTGAAATGCATAGCTATCGCCTTTCTTTTCAAATAGCACATTCGCCTCCGCAGCTAAGCCATCCCAAGGAAATCGGTTATTTCCATATTGAAAAGACAAGACAAATTGCCAGCGATCAGCCGCTTCTAATGCCTTTTTCGTACTCGGCTTTTCATCTCCATCAACCTTGGGTACGATGGGACCATAGGCTAACAAGTATTGGCAATTCTTTTCTGTATTGGTGATTTCAAAACCTTTGGCATGGACCGGATACCGCGCGACCATGGACTTAACAAATTTTCGAAAATAGTCTTCCTCCATATTTTTGGGGATAACTACAAATTTCTTATTCAGAAAAGCACGTAATTTCTTGCCTTCTAACTGCGGTTTAAAATGGTATAGTTTTTGATTTAACAGCATCCAGGCTGGCTCATCACACAAGATTAAAGCGTCCTTGTATTGAAATTCTAGCTTGTTGCCTCGGTGTTTAAGTGTCGGAAAATAATGCGTATTCTCTTCATTACGCATGAAGTGAAACAACACCTCAACTGGTTCTGCTTCTATTTGTACTGACTGCCGCATGGGATTTCCATCATTTCCCATAATAAAAAGCGTTTTGTCAGGACAAATAAGCTCGAATATTTGGCCACGCCTACGCTCAATACTAGCATGAACGGTATCTGCGATGTCCTTATCTCCTTTCTCAGGATCAAATGTCTTTAAATAAAATTCTTCAATTGTTTTACGCTTCGACGTGTTGTACTTTTCAAAAATAGCTGCCGGCTTCATTCCCTCAATCAACTTCACACACGCTTCATCACGCTCATCTAATCCGGCGGCAAATTCATGATAATTACGCGACGTAAGGGTTTGGTATTCCCAAGTCAGCTGCCCTTTCTCGTTCAACTGCACAACAAACACCTCGAACAAATAGCCGAGGCATTCATGTGACAATATGGAATAAACAACCTGGAAAGGTTTGTTCGGGGAGATCTTCATGTGCTGTAAAAAACTCGAACAACCGAGTTATAAGCGTAAAACCTTCAAAAATAAGGGTTTTTCATGAATTAATGACTTTTTTGGCGATAATTTAATCTAGGCCTTTTGAAGCCTCAAGCAGGTCCACAGGCCTTTCTCCGTTTGCGCTTGCAGGGTTAAACCTACCGAGGCCGCCGCTTTTTGAAGCAATGGCACATCGGCTGCATAAAACCCACTTAAAAATAAATAGCCTCCGGAAGCAATCCGCTTACTATATTCTTCCATCTCGTCCAACAGAATATTTCGGTTAATATTAGCTATGAGAACATCATAGCTTGTTTCATCTTCATCTCGTATTGTTCCTTGGGCAAAAGTAACATCCCCACATCCGTTAAGGCTGGCATTCTCGATGGAATTTTCAACTGCCCACGAATCAATATCAAAACCATGAACGCGCGTAGCGCCACGCTTCCGAGCGACAAAAGCCAAAATCCCGGTACCTGTCCCGGCATCCAAAACTGATTTATTCGCTACATCTAACTCTAATAAAGCCGCTACTAATAAGGCTGTCGTTTCATGATGCCCCGTGCCGAAAGACATTTTGGGATTAATGACGATTTCCATAGGAAAAGTATGATCAGGCTCATGAAAGCTAGCGCGTATATACACTTGATCTAAAATACGAATCGGATCGTAATTAGTCTCCCAAACTGCATTCCAATTTTCCTTTTCTATGTCATGGTAAACCACATCGATTGGACCTAAAAATCGATAGCGATCTATAATTTCTTGCGCTTGAGTAGCATCATACAAAGCTGCCGGACAATAAGCGGCTATCCCTGAATCAAGATCTTCAAATATATCAAATCCAATTTCGCCCAATTCGGCCATTAAAATATCCGTTATCTCAGTCGATGCTGAAATAAGCAATTGCTTCGTAGCCATGTAAGGGTCTATTTATCAGTGGGCGGATTGGGATCTTTTTTCCCAAAAACAGAGAAATGTATATAACGCTTCGGTTGCGTTCTGAAATCAATTAATAAGCGATCCAAATCAACAATTGACTTATTAAGGCCTGTATAAAGTGAATCGTTTGTTAAAAACTTACCCGCGCTTCCTTGACCTTGCTCTAGTTTTGTTACGATACGCTGAAGTGATGTGATGGCGCGACTTGCCTCTTGAATGGTTTGCCCAATCCGTGCCGCCTGAATGGAATCGGCTACCGAATTAAACTTGGTCAATAATGGTTTTAATTCTTTCTCTGTCTCAATTAAACTCTGCGACAGATTGCGCATGTTGGCCGTAATCTGCTTAATATTTACGCTGTTCTCAGCTACTAGGGTAGAAACTGATCCATTAATATTTGACACAGCTACATTTGAATTTTCAATTAAGCGATTTAGGTGCAAGCCTGTTTTCTCAAACTTAGAACTAACACTCCGGAAAGAAACAAGTAGTGAATCAGCATTGGACAAGACGGGCAGTGCACGCTCTTTTAATAACGAAGAAAGCCCTTTTTCATTTATTCCCGGAATCGTTGATTCGTCGGCAATTGCCCCTTTGCCCGACAGCTCTAAGCGAATAACTTTTCCTCCAAGTAAGGCTCCGTCTGATAAAATCGCTACTGTTTTGTCTGGCAAAACCAACCCTTTATTGACCCAAATTTCAACTTTGATTTTGTTGCCGTCTGCTGGGTCTAAAAATACCTTTTTGACTTTGCCTACCTCGACGCCATTGACCATAACGATGTTTGATGCCGTAAGGCCGTCCACATTATCGTATTGAATGTAGTACGTATTCGACTTCGAAAATAGGTCATTCCCTTTCAAGAAATTGAACCCAAAATAGAGGATTAAAAAGGCCATTAGGGCCAAAAAACCTACCTTTAATTCGTTGCTTTTGAACATTTGGGCTATTTTTCTATGTCTTCTTTGTACTTCTTAAATGCTGTTGCAATGGCGTCTGCCACTTGGGATTGTCCATGCTCTGAGTTTAAGTATTCCTCTTCCTCGGCATTCGTCAAAAAACCCGTCTCCACGAGTACACTGGGCATGGCGGTACGCCAAATCACCAAAAATCCAGCTTGCTTTACCCCAAAACTTTTCCGTTTGTACGTTTTTGCAAATTGGTCTTCCACTAAAGAAGCAAATTTAACCGAGCTAGCCATAAAGGCACTTTGGTAATTTGCCATCATAATATGCGCTAATGGAGAACTTGGATCAAACCCATTATAGGCCGTTTGATAATCTTTTTCTTGCAAGATTACCGAGTTCTCTCGCTTTGCTACGTTTAAATTTCCATCCGTTTTATGCAAACCCATCGTATAGGTTTCTGTTCCATAAGCTGATTTATTGGCAGCCGCATTGCAATGAACCGAAATAAACAAATCTGCTTTGTTCCTATTCGCAATATCAGCTCGCTCGAATAACTCAATAAATTCATCTGTTTCCCGCGTGTAAATCACCTTTAAGTCTGGAAATTCTGCTTTCAGTTTGCGGCCTAATTCTAAAATAATTTTCAAGGTAACTTTCCCTTCGCGGGCACCTTTGGGACCTAAACACCCTGGATCTTTCCCTCCATGTCCTGCATCCAAACAAACCGTCCGAATTAAATTCTTTTTAGGTGGGTTATTTGTGGGCTGAGGTTCTGCATGTACTACTCCGAAGACCAAAAATAAAGCCGCAATAAAAATAACTCGAATCGCTAAAAACATTATTTTTTCAATTATTAGACGTATAGTAAGTAGCAATGATGTAATTTTACAATTCCCATTGCCACACACAAAGATAATTTTTAAATTCCATTTGGTAAAGCAATCCACATATTACCTTTTTCTGTTCATAGGACTAATCCTTGGTGGCATATCGGATTCCTTTGGGCAGCGGGTCATCGTGAAAGATTCTGCACAATCACGCGTTATCCCCTCAGATTCACTGAATAAAAACCAAGACCTGCAAACGACCGTGTATTATTCCGCAGCTGATTCCACGATCTTGGATGCGGCGAATCAGGTGGTCCATCTGTATGGAAAGGCGAAAGTAAAGTATGGGGAAATTGGCCTAGAGGCTAATTACATTCGTTTGGATTGGGAATCGAACGAAGTATTTGCCAAAGGCACGTATGATTCAACAGCCAAAAAAATGGAAGGCCTGCCTGTCTTTACGCAAGGAGGCGACAAATACGATTCAGATGAGATACGCTATAATTTCAAAAGTAAACGTGCGGCAATTAAGGGGATTGTAACCCAACAGGGTGAAGGATATGTTCAGGGGAAAACCGTTAAAAAAGATGAAGAGGAGAATCTGTACATCCGAAATGCGATCTACACGACATGTAATTTAAGCCATCCACACTTTCATATTAATGCGAGCAAAATCAAAGTAGTAGGTAAAAAGGAAATTATTTCCGGTCCCTTTCATTTTGAATTAAACGACATCCCATTACCAATCGGATTGCCCTTTGGCTTTTTCCCTTACTCGCAACCAAAAGAAGCGGGTAAATCAGGCATCCTATTTCCAACCTATGGGGAAGAACCTGCAGGTCGTGGATTTTATTTACGTGAAGGCGGTTATTATTGGGCCGCAAGTGAAAACATTGGCATTCGATTTACCGGTCAAATTTACTCCAAAGGGGGATGGGGATTAGGCGCAAATTCACAGTACAACAAGCGCTATCGATATAATGGGAGTTTTAATTTAGCATTTAATCGCAATAGCAATGGTGCAGAGTTTAACCCAACTAAGCGAACAGATTTCTCGTTGCAATGGTCACACAGCCCGCGTAGTCTTGGCAACTCAAGTTTCTCCGCATCTGTTAATATTGCCTCAAATTCCTTTAATCAATTCAACACATTTTCCACGCAACAGTACCTAACAAATACCATTGGATCTTCGGTACAATACACCAAAAACGTGGGGCAAATATTTCGTAGTGGTATCAGTTTAAGAGTCAACCAAAACACAACCACACGTGTATTTGATGCTGGAACTGAATTCAATTTTGGCTTAAATCAATTCCAGCCATTTAAACGTAAAAATGCAATTGGAGATAAGTTTATGGACCAGTTTCGACTTGGTCTAGATTTTTCTGGGAGCGTTTCCGTGACTAACCAAGTTTCGGATCCGTATACACGGTATGAGTTTGATGTGTTCCCGCGCGAATCAAATAGCCAACGAGGCGTAATTCAAAGACCATTTGTGCCTACCACCCTGAATGACTTACCTCCGGGGGTTGTTCCTGTGAATGCGAGTACCATCCCGATGTTATTAGAAAAAGCGCAAACAAAATTTCAATATAGCGTTCCGCTTTCTTTGCCGAATATTAAACTGACACCCTACATCAACTTGACCCCTGGCGTTTCTTTATCAGGGAATATGTTTACAAGATCTTACAAATACACCTATATGCCTGTTGACTCAACCGTACGCATCGATACGGTGGGAGGATTACCAAAATTCAATTCGCAACTTTCGTTTTCAGCCAGCATGAATACGCGTGTATATGGAACAGCGCGTTTCAATAAAGGTCGCCTAGAAGCCATACGACATACGGCTGTTCCCAGTATTAGTTTGAGCTATGCACCAGATGTTTCTGATCCATCGCTGGGTTATTTTCAAGACGTACGCATCAATAACCGTAAGTTTATTAATGCCGAAGGTGTAGAACAAATAGGAGATATTCGACGCATTTCTAGTTTCGATCCACGAACATTAAGTTATGGAGGTGCTACGGGCGCAGTTAGTTTCGGTATTCAAAACACATTGGAAGCAAAACTGAAAACCAAATCTGATACTGCGACCAAACAGAGTGAAAAAATTAATCTAATCGACAACTTCGGGATTAATGGAAGCTATAATTTTCTAGCAAAAGAATTTCCATTATCCAATCTGAGCTTCACGGCTAATTCGCGCGTTAGGGAGTTCGATATCAACATCGGTGGCAGTATTGACCCCTATCTTTATGTTCAAGACAAGGCCTTTTTTGATATGGGCCGACGAACCAACGACCTCATGTTTAGTAAGGGCGAGGGATTGGGTCGGCTACAGGGACTTAATTTATCAATAGGCCGTCGGTTTGCCCCATCAAAAACAAAGGATAAAACGAGTAAAGAGGGAAGTGAATCGCAATTGCGACAGATAAACCGAAATTTGGATGACTATGTCGATTGGAATTTACCATGGACATTTTCATTTAGTTATCAATTCAGCTATAGCCGCATGGGGCTGGCTGCAGCCCAAAAAATTGCAGGTCTAACATTTCAGGGAGATGTTAGCCTATCCGAAAAATGGAAATTCTCAATTTCTTCAGGCTATGATTTCAAATTTAATGGCTTGACATACACAAACATGTCCGTACATCGCGACTTGCATTGCTGGGAAATGAATTTCAACTGGACTCCTATTGCAAGCCCCTTTTATGGGCGTGCGAGTAATTACTCCTTCGACCTACGCGTCAAATCCACATTACTCCAAGACCTAAAATTATCGAGAAGAAGAAGTTTTTACGATAAGGGAGGATTCTAATTCAGCTTGTCTTTAAACGCCTTCAGAAATTTATCCATTTTTGGCTTAATCACAATTTGGCAATACGGTTCCGTGCCATTTTGATTGAAGTAATCTTGATGGTAATCTTCTGCTGGATAGAAAACTGAAGCTGCGGATATTTCGGTGACGATTGGATTGGGGAATACGTGTTTTTCATTCAAATTTCGTTTCCAATTTTCAGCTGCTTGTTTTTGTGCCTCGCTACTAAAAAATATAGCAGACCGATATTGGGTTCCTACGTCAGCTCCTTGTCGATTCAAGGTAGTTGGGTCATGGGTTTGCCAAAAAACTTCCAATAAAGTCTCAAACGTAACAACGTTCGGATCGTAGGTGATTTGACATACCTCGGCATGTCCAGTAAGCCCTGAACACACTTCACGGTAAGTTGGGTCCTTAATTTTACCTCCCATATATCCTGAAGTCACAGATTGAACACCTTTGACCCGCTGGTATACGGCTTCTACACACCAAAAACATCCGGCTCCGAATGTAATTGTATCTAATTTTGCGACTGAGTTATCTTGCATGGTTGGCTTTTTTATAGAAGTTCCTCCACAAGAAAAATGAAGAAATGCCCCAGCAATGCCCAGTATTAATCCGACTTTTTTCAAATAGAAGCTCATATCCTTTTTAATTTTAACGTAGTTTTGCGAACTGAAAACCTAAGAAGCATAACGATTAAAGTGGATGAATAGTTTTAAAAATTCAATTTCGGCTACTTGGGCAACTGCCTGGCAAGATAAACAATTTCAGTGGCGTTTGATTTTAGCACTAGGAGTATTCGCTATTTTTCCATGGAAAGCTGCTGATTTTTTTCAGTGGATTCAGATGCGTGAAGGAAAAGTATGGCCAGATTGGATACTAGGACAAATCCCTTCAGCCGATGTTTCTTACCTTATCTTCGGAATCATTTACAGCAGTGTTATCTTCCTATTAAAACGTTTATTAGAAGACCCTAAACGCTTCTTATTATTTGCTTGGGCATTTAATATTGAAACACTCATTCGATTTGCCAGTATCTATTTTGTTTCATTAAACCCTCCAAAAGGGTTAGTTTACCTACATGACCCAATCGCCGAACTCTTTATTTATGGAGATAACCTTCAGATAACGAAGGATCTTTTTTTCTCAGGACATACTGCAACGATGGTATTTGTGTGCTATTTTTTACTTGGGAATGAGCGAAAAATAAGCTTGATACTAACTGGGATTTTAGTGGGCTTATTATTAATTCAGCATATCCACTACACTTGGGATATATTGGCTGCACCTGTAGCCACGCTTGCTTCTATCTGGATTGCGAAGCGACTGATTAGCGTTTGATACTTACCGACTTGCGGTCTAGTTTTTCGAAGACTGAATTATTTGATTTATACTCTGGAATGACCTCCTTTATTTTAGCTACTAATTCATTATTTCCTCCATCAGCTAGCAGTTGAAGCATTTCGGCTACTTGAATTTCCATAAATGCGTAGGTGGGCGTATTGACTTTGGCAATCAAAATTTTGGGATGGTGCGTTGGCAATGTATTCTCATCATTATTCAACAACTCCTCATATAATTTTTCACCTGGGCGCAGGCCGGTGTACTTAATTTCAATGTCGCGATCCACCCGCAAACCACTTAGAGTAATCATTTTCTTGGCCAGATTTATAATCTTGACAGATTCCCCCATATCAAAGACGAAAACCTCACCACCCTCTCCCATCGTGGCCGCTTCTAACACTAGCTCACATGCTTCTGGAATTGTCATGAAATAACGTGTAATCTCAGGGTGAGTGACCGTTACAGGGCCTCCACGCTCAATCTGCTTCTTAAACAATGGAATAACGGATCCATTAGATCCCAAAACGTTTCCAAAACGTGTCGCTATAAACTTGGTGCGCATGCCTTCCAATTGATTCATAGACTGCGTATACATTTCGGCAAAACGCTTGGTTGCACCCATCACGTTGGTTGGATTTACCGCCTTATCCGTAGAAACCATCACAAATTTATCTACCCCATTTTCAGCAGCTAATTCAGCTAATACCTGTGTTCCAATGATGTTTATTTTCACCGCCTCATACGGATTTTTCTCCATCAATGGCACGTGCTTATATGCTGCAGCGTGAAAAACGATTCCTGGCTTATGGGTTTTGAAAATATAGGCCATTCGCTGGTAGTCTGAGACGTCAGCCACCTTAACAACGAGTTCTGTATTAGACGGAATCAAGCCGGATAGTTCATATTCCAAATCAAATAATCCCGATTCTGCTTGGTCCACTAAGATAATTTTTGCAGGGAAATAGGCAATTAGTTGGCGCACAATTTCACTACCAATTGAACCGGCCGCACCAGTTACCAAAATGGCTTGCGAATTCATTTCTTCGCTAATCCGTTTATTGTTCATTTGGATCTCCTCGCGGCCAAGCAAATCTTCAATTTTAACGTTATGAATTTGGTTAATGGCAAATTCGCCACCGACCCATTTATCCACGGGTGGTAATGTTTTTACGACAACTCCCCGATCAAGAAAGACATCCGAAATCTTACGTTTTGCTTGTAGTCCAATGTTATTTATGGCCATAATGACTTGAAGTCCTTCGTAATTATCTACAAACTTATCGAGCGCCTCCACCAGACTATATACGCGAATACCTTCAATGGTCTTATTAATTTTCGATTCATTATCATCTATAAAACCAAGCACTTGGTAATTGATCCCGCGGTCATTTTGAATCACATTTTTGGTCAATAAGCCCGAATAACCAGCGCCATAGATTAGTACCCCGACGGCAGGCTTAAATTCATTAATGAAGGACTCATAGAACGATTTAACGAGAAATCGAAGTGTCACCATCAAAAACAAACAGATGAAAAAATCGATGGCTAAAATGGATAAAGGGACATACAATAACATATCCAATCCACTGTAATAGCGCAGGGCAATCGAAACTAATGCGGCAATAAATGTCCCCGTGAATACAGCTTTTAAAATCAATACAGCATCCTCAATACTGGTATGCCGAATGATCCCTGTAAAGGATTGAAAATAAAGAAACGCTCCTATTCGAATGAGGAAAAGAAATAAAAAGTGAAATTGAAAATTGTACAAATCAATTTCATGGTACCTAAAATTAGTCCGCAATAAGGTTGCTAGGGTAAATGAGAACATCACAATCCCCAAGTCAATCACTAATACCAGCCACCTGGATAGGAAGCGGTTTGAGTATTTTCGGATGAAGATGGATTGATTCATAAGAACAAAGTTATCAATAACTCGATAAAATCGATATGAAATTTATTTTACGGAGAAATGTGAGCTTAGTCTAATGTGTAGCATGTTAACATTTCGCGAATTCGAGGAATATCATTCCACATTAATACATCAATCATGGAAAGTCCTGCTATAAAAGCACTTCCTTTTCCTTGAGCATATGCAGGCAGCTCACATTGAATAAATTTTAAATCAATACCCTTCTGTGCGAAGCTAGGCTTAGTGTATAATTCTTTTCCGTTCGCAGCATTAATGTAAACCGACTCCCCAAAAGATTTAGTTATTTCGATCAATCGCTCTGCCCGACCGAGATCAGTGGAAACCGAAAGCTCTGAGCTAAAATAAAAATTCTTGGTTAAACTTAAGTAATTCCAGGTAGCCTGAATACTATTACCTGCCAAATCAGCCAAACTGATAGGTTTTTCAACCAATACCCCCTCAATCAGCTTCATAACTGCATCCACATGCGGTGCTTTTTTATAAGCTGAACGCAGTTGTACTAAAAATTTTGACGGGAATTCAGTATTCCACGCGACGTTTGATTCCCGAATTGTTTTATTCTGACTTTGCTTTTCAAGTGGGATCGTAAACATAAAGTCCTGCCCTTGCATCCAAACACGATTACGATTAATCCATCCCTTTTTAATGAACATGACGTCATCATACAACACAAAATGATCTACCGCCTGAACTAATTGAAAATAGCCCAAGTAAGGAAAAAAATAAGGTTGCATAATCGCTACTGCCATAGCTTTAAGCGCCGAATCCGGGAGCCGTTAGGTTAACCAACTGATCTGATTTCATGACAATGACACGCTCATCCTGCTTATCAGTCATATATCCAATCGCCGTAACATCCGAGATTTTTTCAATTTTCTCATAGTCGGCCTGCGAAACCGTAAACACCAACTCATAATCTTCGCCTCCATTCAATGCAGCTGTCAAAGGGCTAAGGTTGAATTCTGTTGCCGACAAATAGGTCTCATCGTCTATAGGAATATTTTTTTCAAAAATGCGCGCGCCTGTGCCTGAAGCATTACATAAATGAATTATTTCCGCAGCTAAGCCATCTGAACTATCGATCATAGAAGTAGGCGTTACGCCCAAATCACGCATCTCGTGAATGATGTCAAAACGCGCAACAGGTTTTAGCTGACGTAATACCACATAACTTTTGTTGTCTAATTCTGGCTGCATTTCCGGATTCGCTAAAAATACTTGCTTTTCGCGCTCCAATGATTGCAAACCAAGTAAAGCCCCGCCAAAATCCCCTGTCACACAAATGACGTCATTGGGCTTTGCTCCCGTGCGTTTCACTAATTGGGTTGCATCCACTACACCAATCGCTGATACAGAAATGATTAATCCTTGGGGGGACGCTGTGGTATCTCCACCTACAAGATCTATTTTATACTCTTCACAGGCATTTTTAACACCACGATACAATTCTTCTACAGCCTCCACAGAAAATCGATTACTCAAACCAAGCCCTAATACCAGTTGGGCAGGAATCGCATTCATCGCCGCCAAATCAGACAACGCTACACTCACAATTTTATAACCTAAATGTAAGAGTGGTGTATAGGAAAGATCAAAATGTACTCCTTCAATTAGTAATTCAGTCGTGGTAACTGTTAATTTACCACCCGAATTTAATACTGCAGCGTCATCGCCGATACCTACAGAAGTCCATCCTTGATGCGATTTAAATGGTTCAGCCAGTCGATCGATTAATCCAAACTCACCTATACTTCCTATTTCTGTTCTGTTTTCCATATATAAAAAAAGCCGCCCAAAAGACGGCTAGATATTCAAAATGACCAATTATGGGTTAACCAATGCTAAATTTACGCGTTTATTACTTGCCTTGATGTAGGTGGTTAATGTCTCTAAACCTAATGTGGTGGCGGTAGGTGTGCCAACAATCCGAAATTCAAGCGTACCACTTGTTCCTGTGGGTGCTCCTTCTGAACCTTTCAGATTACTTAAAGTAATTTTAGAATTATCAGTTGCTAACACATAAGTCCCTGTAAACTGTTTGCCATCAAACTCCGTAAGTGTAACAGATCCCGCTACACTAAGATCTAGTTTGAATTGCGCATATCCATTAACAAGGTTAGAGCTTCCTCCTTTCGTGTACTGTGTGGTTCCATCCCACTGCGCCGAGCTAACTGACCAAGATTTCTTTATTAATTCCGAAACAGGAGTTGGCTCATCTTTGCTACATCCGAGTAACATGAAAACTGGAATTGCAATCCAAATAAAATTTTTCATCGTGCATTTTTTTACGTTGTAAAATTAAAAATCTTTAGGAATAAAACGGGGTTTGGCTCTTTTTATTTAGTTTCGTACAAATTAAAAACCCGTGTTAAAC
>JACCDX010131781.1_pt1 | contig 31667 bp, 46 predicted proteins | sample 7449681 | NCBI WGS metagenome assembly JACCDX01 (sample SAMN15323450, study PRJNA562643) | freshwater metagenome | isolation source: river surface water | place: USA:Blue River Watershed | collected 2017-08-18
CAAAATCAGAGGTGGAGAAGTTCAACACACGGGTGTTGTACCATTTCTCAAGAAGTTTGAAGCAACTGTCAGATGTTGCACGCAAAATGGCATACGAGGTGGATCCGCGACAGTACACTTCCCAATCTGGCACCAAGAAATAGAGGATATTCTGGTTCTCAAGAATAATAAGGGTACGGAGGACAATCGTGTTCGTAAACTTGATTACAGCATTCAGATCAGCAAACTCTTCTATGAGAGGTTCATTCAGGATGGTGAGATCACACTTTTCTCTCCGCATGATGTACCTGGACTTTATGATCGCTTTGGACTCTCTGGTTTTGATGAGCTCTACTGTGCATATGAAAAGGATCCGGCCGTTAAGAAAAAAACTATTAAGGCACAAGAACTCATTCTTAACCTTCTCAAGGAACGTGCGGAGACGGGTCGTGTCTACATTATGAATATTGACCACTGCAACTCTCACTCATCCTTCAAGGATAAAGTTGAGATGAGCAACTTGTGTCAAGAGATTACACTCCCAACTTATCCTATTCAACATATTGATGATGAGAATGGTGAGATTGCTCTGTGCATCCTCTCTGCCATTAATGTGGGTAAGGTTAAGTCTGATGAAGAACTTGAGGAACTTTGTGATCTTTCTGTTCGTGGACTAGATGAACTGATTGACTATCAGAAGTATCCTGTACGTGCTGCAGAACTTGCTACAAAGGCACGTAGGTCCCTTGGAATTGGTTATATTGGTTTGGCACATTATCTTGCCAAACTCGGTTATGATTATTCATCACAAGAAGCATGGGATGCAGTTCATGGTCTCTCCGAGTCCTTCCAATATTATCTTCTGAAAGCATCTAATCAACTTGCTAAAGAGAAAGGATACTGCGAAAACTTTGGTCGCACTAAGTATGCTGATGGAATTCTTCCTATCGACACATACAAGCAAGATGTAGACGAAATCTCTTCTATTCCACTTCAGCATGATTGGGAAACTCTTAGAGCATCTATCCTGGAACACGGTCTCAGGCACTCAACACTGTCCGCACAAATGCCATCGGAAAGCAGTTCCGTTGTGTCAAACGCAACAAATGGAATCGAACCCCCTCGTGGATTCTTGTCCATTAAGAAATCCAAGAAAGGACCTCTTAAGCAGATTGTTCCGCAGTATGCTACACTGAAGAACCATTACACCCTATTGTGGGATATGAAATCTAATGAAGGATATATTAATATCGTTGCAGTAATGCAAAAGTTCTTTGATCAAGCTATTTCTGGCAACTGGAGTTATAATCCAGAAAACTATACTGATAATGAAGTTCCAGTGTCTGTAATGGCAAATGACTTCTTGACTACATACAAGTACGGATGGAAAACTTCCTATTATCAGAATACTTACGATATTAAAACTGATGAAATTGTGGAAGAAAAGAAATCCGAATTGGAAAATCTAATTAATGAGTTAAGTTCAGTAGAGGAGGGAGAGTGTGAATCCTGTGCAGTTTAAGGTTTCTTCTGTGGAGGAAACTACTTCAATTAAAGGTATGACTGTTTTTAACACTGAGCAAGTAAATACCAAGAAACAACCTATGTTTTTTGGTAAACCTCTTGGAGTTCAGAGATATGATTCATACAAGTATCCTATATTCGATAAACTGACTACTCAACAATTAGGATACTTCTGGAGACCCGAGGAGGTTTCTCTCCAGAAGGATCGTGGAGATTATCACACACTACGACCAGAGCAGAAGCATATCTATACTTCTAATTTAAAGTATCAGATCATGCTTGATTCTGTTCAGGGTCGTGGTCCTGGCATGGCATTTATTCCTTATTGTTCTTTACCAGAACTTGAGGCATGTATGGAAGTGTGGGGATTTATGGAAATGATCCATAGTCGTTCCTATACTTACATTATCAAGAACGTATACTCGGATCCTTCTGAGGTGTTTGATACTATTATCACCGACAATCGTATTCTTGAACGTGCTAAGAGTGTGACTGAATCATATGATGACTTTATTCAATCAGCACAGCAGTATGGTGTATCCGATGCCTGGTTACACAATCTTGAGGGAGTTTCATACGCAAAAGAAACAATTAACGATGTTAAAAGAAAACTCTATAGAGCAGTCGCCAACGTTAACATTCTTGAGGGTATTCGGTTCTACGTTAGTTTTGCTTGTTCTTTCGCATTCGGTGAACTTAAGCTTATGGAAGGATCAGCTAAGATCATCTCTCTTATCGCAAGAGACGAAAATCAACACTTAGCAATCACCCAAAATATTCTGAATAAGTGGAAAGAGGGTGATGATCCTGAGATGAAGCAAATCATGAAGGAGGAAGAAGAGTGGACATATGCTATGTTTGATCGTGCAGTAAATGAAGAAAAACGTTGGGCAGACTATCTGTTCAAAGATGGAAGCATGATTGGACTTAATGATAAACTTCTTCAGCAATACGTAGAATGGATCGCAAACAGAAGACTTAAATCAATTGGGTTGAAACCCCAATACGATATTGCAGCAAACAATAATCCACTTCCTTGGACTCAGCACTGGATTTCCTCTAAAGGTCTCCAGGTGGCTCCCCAGGAAACGGAAATCGAAAGTTATGTGATTGGTGGAATCAAACAAGATGTAAAAAAAGACACATTTAGTGGGTTTAAACTATGATTTAAGACTGAAGTTGAATGTTGTATAAATAAATATAACTCCACTTCAGTCTTAAAATGAACAACTATATTCTTTATTACTACTTAAGGGAGGACTTTTGTTCTCCCTTTTATGTTGGTTATGGAAAACCTAGAAGAATACACGCAAAACATTTGAGAAGTAATGGAGCAAATCTATTACCATCAAGAGAAAGAAGGTGGGTTGTAAAATCTGGTTTATCTAAAGAAGAAGCAATAGAACTTGAGATAAAACACATAGCACTTTGGAAAAGAGAGTGTGATGGTGGTGTATTATTAAATCAAAATCTTGGTGGGGAAGGAAAACCTGGAGGACAAAAAACCAGAGGATTTAGTGGAAAAAAACATAGTGAAGAAAGTAAGAAAAAAACTTCCTTAAAGGTTGCTGGTAAAAATAATCCAAGAGCTAAAAAATATACATTCATATCTCCAGAAGGAAAAGAGTATATTGTAGAGGGTGGAATTAAAAAGTTTTGTAAACAGATAGGAATAACTTATGATGCGGTTTTGGGAAAGAAAAGTAAAAACACAAAAGGATGGTGTATTATAAATAACTAAAAAGTATTTGTAAGATGGACGCACAAGAACTTCGCAATCTTCAAGAAGCATATTTGGATGTTGTTATGAATGAGAAGATTGAGGACGAAAATACACCGTTAAGGCAGCAAAGTCATAGTTCAAGTTTTTATGGTAAAGATTGGAAAAGAAAATATAGAAAAAGATTAAATGGTGGGGGACATAGGATGAGTAAAACTGAAAGAAATAGTAATAATAATAATTATTCTTACATAGTGGATACGGGTAAGTTTAAAAAGATTAGAAAAGAACAAGTAGATATTTACGACATCATCCTCTCACACTTACTTGATGAGGGATATGCTGAAACCCCAGAAGCAGCAGAGGCTATTATGGTGAATATGAGTGAAGAGTGGAGAGATAGTATTATTAATCTGTAACAATATAAAAAAACTTTATAGATAGGGGAGAGCAATCTCCCCTTTTTTATGCCTAAAAATCAACTTACCAAAGACGAAATAAAAGTTCGTGTACTAAAATTAAAAGATAGATTATATCGAGATCAACCAGGTTGGGACTCCAAAGGACTTGCCCATAAATATCTCAACGAAGTCCTTGATATAATTGATGAGTACAGATATTGACTATGAAAACCCTTGGGTTTATAATGGGAAACCTTTTACTTCAGATCATATTCAAGATCATTTTGGTTTTGTTTATCTTATCCAGAATAATCTTAATGGTAGGAAATATATTGGTAGGAAGTACTTATGGAGTTTTAGAACTCCTAAAGGTAAAAAAAGAAAAGTAAAATCAGAATCCGATTGGAAAAATTATTATGGGTCTTGTCCGGAACTTAAAGAAGACATTATCAAATTTGGCAGAGAAAATTTTAGTCGAACTATCTTATCATTACATAAAACAAAGGGCAAAACAAACTTTGAGGAGACCAGACGACTCTTCACCCATAATGTCCTCACGGAAGCCCTTGACAACGGAGTCCCAGCCTTCTACAATAGCAACATCCTCAACAGGTACTTCCGAAAAGATTACTATGGAAACACAGATTGAACCTGTGGTGCAGATTCGTGAGTGGGCACTTGAAAAAATTCAACTGTTGCATGATGCAGATCGTCACAAGAATGCCCGAGCACTTGCTGCAGAATTTGATGAATGGATTAATATTCCTTATGGAACCAAAGAACTTGATTATCTTTGCTTAGAGGAAGAGGGTTGGGGAGATCAGGAAATCGATATTCGGTAAACCAAACCCTTGACAAATCCTAAATATTAACTTATTATGTAAAAATCCCTGTTATGAGCAGGGTTTTTTGTTATGAGACTTTGACTTTGATTTAGAGCCGTGGAGATTGCCTCTTGAGAAAGAGGTACACCCCTTTCTCTATACGGATGTAGAGTTCAACTAATTTTAATGCTTTTCAAAACAATTTCAATTCTTGCCGTTGCTATTACAGGACTGGCACCCCTTCAGGCAAAGGCAGCAAGCGGATGTTCCCTTGCATCACATTATGGTATTGGTGACGGATATCACGGGCAGACAACTGCCAACGGCGAACGATTTAATGCTTATGGAAATTCTGTAGCACATAAGTGGCTACCATTTGGAACGAAATTGAGAGTGACAAATCAATCAAATGGTAGAACGGTGATTGTGCGAGTTAATGATCGTGGACCTTATATTGCTGGTAGAGACCTTGACCTGTCTTATGGTGCATTCTCTTCTATTGCTTCACCAAGTCAAGGAGTCGCCAGAATCTGTTACTCACGGGTATGACGATCTAAAAACTGAATAAATACAGAGGAGTGGTTGCTACTCCTCTTTTTTTATGTTTAATTTTAACTTCGGAAAGAAGAAACCAGATAAGAAGCAGATAATCACCATAAGTCTCATACTCAGTGGTATTGTAGCAACCCTCTCACAGTGCTCAGGAGTGTCCCAGAAGACCCTGTGGGACCTTCTAGACGAGGCACAGAGGACTCTGTTCCCTCAGACCATAATCAACGATGTATTGCTCCAGGATCCTGGTGTGGTGGATAGAAGGGTTAAGAGAGATGTGGATAAGGCAATCAGAGAATATGAGGACTTGACAAGGGACTCAGAACCACCTAGAGTACCTTTGCCCAGGTTGATTGAGAAAGCTCCAGATGAATCTTTATGTTACTCTGATGATTGTAAGAAACTTGGAGGTGAAATGAGATTATGTGCTCCATGGGTTGACAGTTGTAAGGAAGAGGATGTAAAATAGATTATGCCGTGGTTCAAGACTTGAGATAAGATCCAGTGGGGCACTTATCAAAGAGGATTGATTTAGATTCACAACCACACGGCACCCACTTGACAATCAGATCCCGAACTGGTATGATTGTTTTGTTGGTTCAGAAGTCCTCTAACACTTCTGGTAATATACATAAGGCACCGTCTTATGCGTTTCCAACTTATATGGGCACGTAACTCAGCCTGGACAGAGTATCCGACTTCTAATCGGTTAGTCGTAGGTTCAAATCCTACCGTGCCTGTTTTGAAAAAAACAAATAAAAAATATAAATAATAATGTAATATCCATTAATAATATGGAATGTGTAACCTGTGGAAAACAGCACAATAATCCTAAGTTTTGTAGTAGAAGTTGTGCTGCTAAGTGGACAAATATTCATCATCCCAAAAGAAAAAAAATTAATTTTCCCAAAAATTGTGAACTGTGTAATAAGGAAATTGATTATAGAAGTAAAAGATGTATTAACTGTTCTGGGTTTTTGGGTGATATGACTCTTAAAGAAGCAATCTATAAAAAACACCATAAGTCTTCTGCTTTTGCTTTAGTAAGAACTCGTGCAAGAATTGCTGCCAAAAAACTTGGATTTACTAAATGTATTAAATGTGGATACGATAAACATGTCGAAGTCGCACACATAAAACCAATATCCTCTTTCAGTGAAGAAGTTATGATTAGTGTTATAAACTCAAAAGAAAATATAATGCCGTTATGTCCAAATTGCCACTGGGAATATGATCATAACCTTTGGACTTGACACCATCCAAGAACTGGTGTAATATATAAAAGTGATAGAGGGTAAGTCTCTGTTATATCCTTATGAGGTATATCACACTTACTCCATCAAACATTTGACAATTATACTCAACTACTCTATAATTGTCTTATGCGGAATTAGTTCAGTGGTAGAACGTCAGCCTTCCAAGCTGAATGTCAGGGGTTCGAATCCCCTATTCCGCTCTGAACCTTAAGGTTCTTATTCCCCGATAGCTCAATTGGTAGAGCAAAGTGCTGTTAACACTGAGGTTGTAGGATCGTACCCTACTCGGGGAGTTGGAAGGTCTGGAAATGTCTGGATCTTCCAAATTGGTTCTGGGTGGAATTCCCAGCAGTTCTGTTAGGGACTGTCCTTTGTAGGTTCGATACCTATATCTTCCTTATGGAAGATAAGAATGGCTACTGGAAACCTTTGTAGGTGCCAAAACCTCTCCCCAGGTCGATGTTTAAACTGGTGCTTGGGTGAATGTCAAGAGTGGAGACATAGGTAAAGTCTCCAACACCTACCACAACCTCTGGTAGTCTATTGGTAAGGACAGGTGGACAACACACATGGAAACTGGGTTCGATTCCCAGACAGAGGCAACGGGAGATTAACTCAGTGGTAGAGTGGCTGCCTTACAAGCAGTAAGTCGTTGGTTCGAATCCGACATTTCCCATGAAAGATTTGATAATATGCATGTTCCAATTTTTGATAATAAAGGAAATCAAATTAATTCCATCACTATTAAAGAAAATTTAGAGTATGTAAATGGTAGAGTAAGTAAGGGAGAAAAGTATTATTATAAGGGAGTTGGAGTTCCTTATAAATCTCATCACATTTACTTTGATGATAGTACAGAAGATTATGATATTCTCGGACGTTCTCCTATCTTCTATCTTGGAAATAAGGTTTCTAAAAAATGTTATCAGGGAAAGTCTGGAATATTTCAGGAAAAGCATCAACCACATTTTACAGATTGGATTGGTGCTTGTGGAATCAAAGAACTTAATATTTTTGAAAATCTTTATGATGAGGGAGGATTTGAATTTACTGCAATTGAAGCATTAGAATATCAAATCATCGATGAAGATAATCAGCAGTATTATTTGAAGGTTGATTATCCATACGGAAGATTAGGATACATTTCTAATCCCAATCCTAAGGATTTAAGAAATCTGATTGATTATATGATTCAAAATGATTGGAATTTTCCTTGGGATAAAAACTCTATATCAGATATATCCCATAATTCAAAGGTAACTGATGTAGCAGATCTTTTTAAATCATCGGAACTTTCTTACAAAATAGGAACAGTGTATTCAGTTTTTTATAGTTTGTATAATAAGAATAAAGAACTATATTACGACTTTTGTAAGGTTAATAATATGACTCATGATAATTCTATGAGTTTTATCTTTAACTCTCTTTATATTCTTTATATAAATGGAGTGGATATTTTACCTTTATATAAACAAACTCCGATAGAAACTTATAAAAATATTATTTTAAACTATCTGATAGTAGGAAGAAATTGTGGATTCTGTGGAGTTGGTAGTTGTAAAGGTAGAAAGGATACCAACCAATCTTATGGTGAAGAAATCCGAGATGAATATATAAGACGAGCAAGATTAGATTTAAGCACATAAATATTTCAAAAAGATAATGGACGAGTTATATCAAGCATTACACAAAGCACAGACGAGTCTTTTTTGCTTAATGCAGAAAACATGGGTGTATCACTGGAATGTAGTTGGTTCTGATTTCTTCCAACTTCATGAAGCATTCGGTGATCAGTACACCACGATGCAAACTGAACTAGATAGACTGACTGAGCATATGAGATATCTTCGTATGAAAGCTATCTCGCAAATTACTAGAGTAGTTGAAACATCTGAGATTCCAGAAGCAGCATCAAACCCAACTGATAAACTGATGGTGTCTCAATTGCTTTCTGATAATAAAAAAATAATTGAACTTCTGACTTTAGTTGTAGAAGAATCGGAAACCACAAAGCAATACACTACTTCAAATATTGCTCAAGATTTGATCGAAACTCATGGTAAATTTGTTTGGATGTTAAGGTCGTATTTAAAGGAATGAAAAATGATTTCTATAAGATGCAAAGATTGCAACAGAGAAATAACAGGACACCAAACTAGGGCAGTAACCTGTGGTTGCCCTAATATGGCAACTATTCGTGGAGATAAAATATCAGCACTTGACTTATCTCGTGTTGTTATGTTAAACTCTTTAAAAGAGAATCAAAACAAAAGTGTTTTGAGTTCTCAAGATCTTGCTTTTCAGGAAGCAAGAAGACAACGTAAAGTTCGTAAACTGGACTTTGAAATCCGATAGGAAAGGTGGTCGAGTGGTTGAAGGCTCCAGTCTTGAAAACTGGCGAAGTGAAAGCTTCCGTGGGTTCGAATCCCACCCTTTCCGTTATAATTGATACCAAATTAATATTTTATTTGGTTTTCTGTATCGCAGTGTTACAAAACACTGACAATTGGTTGACGTTCAAAAACCTGTGATTAGTATATAATAGTAATACGAATCACAAAAATGGACCAACATACCTATAATAATTGGGTCCGTATCAAAGAAACTTTCGAGTCTTCTGGAAATACCGATAATATGTTCTATAAAAGAGCAGTAGAAATAGTAAAGACCAGAAGAGATCCCCTTGCTAAATTCCTTGGAGATGAAAAGTGATGGAACCTCACGATGAGTTTATTAGTCGATCGGAGGTACAAGAAATGATCGATGCTGCTATTGACAAACACAATAAAACTGCTACAATAATATCAGCAACAATCGGTTCGGTTCTGCTTTTCTTTTATGCCCACGGTGTTATTGCGATTATAGATAGAGTACGATGAGACATCTTGCTGGAGTATTACTCAACAATCAAGTATTCTTATTCATCTTATGTTACCTCTTGACTATGGTTCCAATTCTTGGTATAATGATCATACACAAAAACAAATAACGGGGTGTAGCTCAGCTTGGATAGAGCACTGCTTTTGGGAAGCAGGGGCCGAAGGTTCGAATCCTTTCACCCCGATTAGTAAAAAGTAAAAAATGAAAACTCTTTCAAATGTAGACTGGGTATGGAATAGTGGAAAGGTATTTTCTACTCTCCAGTTTACTGATGGAACTTCTGAAAATAGAACTAATGATAAACCTCCTCCAACATTAGCATGTCATGATATCGCACATTTTATATGCGGATTTCATCAAGATCTAGAATGGGATTACCAAAAAGAACCAAATCATATTGCTGAGTATAATGCTGTCTTTGTTGAACATTTACTTACAGAATTTTCTTACTATTACTATAATGAGTATCCCATAGATTTTTATGATACTTCTCTACGAATTTTTAATTACATGAAATGGTTTTCTGAGGATTATTATGTTATAAAGGTAAGACATCCAAGTAGAAAAACTTTTTTAGAGTTACAAAAAGATTTCTTTAAAAGAATAGATATAAGCATATTGACACAACACTTCACTTCATTTTATAATACATGGATCATACAAGACATGATTCAGTCCCCAAATTTTAATATTAATATTAAGATGAGTGATAAAGAAGAAAATAAAATAGAAGAGATAAGACCATACCTTCTCCAAATAGAAAGATACATCAACGCATTTTCATAAAATGGAAGAACTTCAATCATTTACAGTCGAAGAGTTTCAAGAAGATTTTGAAAATTTAATTAGTAGAGTTGAAAATGGTGAATCATTTATCATCAAAGATGGAAATAGGAGTGCTGTAATAGTTCCTTTCAAAGAAACTATAAAGTATGCATTAGATTCCCTTAAAGTTGATGTGGATGATGAGTTGATACACATCCACACTGACCACGAAGAAGGTTCGTGATTTTCTCGGGGGTATAGCTTAATGGTTAGAGCGGGCTCCTTATAAGGGCTTAGTCTGGGTTCAATCCCCAGTATCCCCACTTGCTCCTTTAGCTATCTGGTGAAAGCAACCGACTCATAATCGGTCTCAGGTGGGTTCGATCCCCTCAAGGAGCACTAGGACAGATTGGCACCTGTCCGTCTTGACTTTCGCAAGTCAAACCCTTATAATACTAAGGTCAACAATCAGAAAAATGACTCTCAATTCCAAATTCAAGAAAGACATCCAAACTCTTCGTGGTGCAGCAAACGGTGAATTTTATCTTGATGTGAAGAATCCGAAACTTTACAAAAAAGTTCGTCGGTACTATGAAAGTGAAGGTGTGGTATTCTCTGGAGATCCTTTGGATGACTATGAAATGCTGATGGAATATGTGTATAGTGATCTGGAATCTGTTGAGGTAGCATGAAAGTAGTAAGGAAACCAACTGTTCTTATGGAACGATTTCCTTACCGTTATATTCAAGTTGGCACCTTGGAAATTAATGGTAAACCCGATTGCCGTATTCAAAAAGTAGATTCTTATACTGGTCGTTATCGGGATATGTATCTATGTGATAACGAAATGCAGTTGATGACTGCTATGGAAGATTTTGAATACACTAAATGGTTAGATCCAGATCGAGTTCCTTGTTATGTGGGAGACGATGATGATTAAATAGTCACGGAGAGACTTTAAAAGTACTGGTCGGGAGCAAACCCCTAATGTCAAGATCTGATTTACTTCGGTGGATTGGAAACATTCTTCTCATAATTGGTTATCAAACTATGTTATGGGGAGAATTTAAATATGGTTTAATGATAAAAGTTATTGGGGGTTTACTCACAGTACCTTTTGCAATTAAACTTAAACTTTGGGATGTACTATTCTTATGTGCATTCTTTGGTATTACCGAGATATCAAAGTTAACCCAACTTTTCTTAGTTTCTCAAAACTAAGTGGTGGAGTCAAAATGACCCCTTATGGTTTCTTGCTTTTCCTTAAGAGCAAGTGGTGCGGATGGGGAAGTTCTTTCTCCGCCTGGTTTCCAATTTCCAGTTAAAGAATTGGTGGCGAGCCTGAGTTACCGAAGAGGGGTTTACATGACCCCTCTTTTTTTGTATAATAGATAGTACAGAGATTATTAATTCTTTATGAGTCAATATGTAAAGAAAGCACTTGTTCTTGGTGCTGGTGGTTTTATTGGAAGTCACATGGTCAAACGACTTCGTGCAGAAGGATATTGGGTTCGTGGTGTCGATCTTAAGCACCCCGAGTTTTCTAAGACAGAAGCAAATGAATTTGTAGTTGGTGATCTGAGGGATGTTAACTTTGTAGAACGAGTAATCCAATACAAAGGTGACAGGGGAAACTTCTATAATTTTGTTCCTTCACGATATCTTCAGGCATTTGATGAGATCTATCAGTTTGCTGCTGATATGGGCGGAGCAGGGTTTGTTTTCACTGGTGAGAATGATGCAGATATCATGCACAATTCTGTTACCATCAACTTGAATGTTCTTGAGTCTGTAAGGAAGTTTAATGATTTTCTTGGTAAGAATGTAACTAAGATCTTCTATTCTGGTTCTGCTTGCATGTATCCAGAGCACAATCAACTTGATCCCGATAATCCCGATTGTCGTGAAGAGTCCGCTTATCCTGCTAACCCAGATTCCGAATATGGATGGGAAAAACTCTTTTCAGAAAGGTTGTATTTTGCTTATCATCGCAACTATGGTATTCCTGTACGTGTTGCTCGATACCACAATATTTTTGGACCAGAAGGTACTTGGACTGGTGGTAGGGAAAAAGCACCTGCTGCTATCTGTAGAAAGGTAGCAGAACTTCCTCTGGTTGGTGGTACGATTGAGGTATGGGGTGATGGAGAACAGACTCGTTCATTCCTCTTTATTGATGAGTGTATTGAAGCAACTCGTCGCATGATAGATTCTAACTTCATCGGACCAGTAAATATTGGTTCTGAAGAGATGGTTACCATTAATCAACTGGTAGATACCGTTGCTAAGGTTGCTGGCATTCCTGTAAAGAGGCAGCACAAACTTGATGCTCCTCTTGGTGTTCGTGGTCGCAATAGTAACAACGATATTATTAGAAAAGAGTTAGGATGGGATTACTCCATGACTCTTGAAGAGGGAATCTCTAAAACTTATGCATGGATTAAAGAACAAGTAAACGCAATTATTTGATTATCATGAACCGCATTACAGATTATTCAGAACTTGAAACTCGTATTGTTTCTTGGTTAAAAGATTACGCACGTAAGTACAGTATTAAAGCATTTGTAATTGGTGTCTCTGGAGGTATTGACTCTGCAGTATCATCTACTCTTGCTGCTAAAACAGGTCTTCCTGTTTATGCTGTGGGTATGCCAATTCATCAGAAAGAAGAGCAAGAAACTCTTTCTGATGCCCATCTTGAGTGGCTTCAATCAAACTTTAGTAATGTCATCACCAATAAGTATGATCTCACTAAAGTATTTGAAACATTTAAGTTTACCATGGGGGAACTTGGTACAGATACTCATGCACTTGCTAATACTCGTTCTCGTCTTCGCATGGTGACTTTATATCAAGTTGCTACTTCCGTTGGTGGTATTGTTGTTGGTACTGGAAATAAAGTTGAAGATTATGGTGTAGGATTTTATACTAAATATGGTGACGGTGGAGTTGATATTGCTCCTATCGCAGATCTCTATAAAACTGAAGTATGGGAACTTGGCAGGCATTTTGGTGTAGATCAACGCATTATTGATGCCTCTCCTACTGATGGTCTTTGGGATGATGGAAGAACTGATGAAGATCAGATCGGAACTTCATATGAAACACTTGAGTGGGTAATGGATTCTGAGATTATGAATGGTGGAACTGAGTTTGCACAAACTCTTACACAGTGGAAAGGTATTACCATTACCGAAGAACAAAAGGTTGCGATCAGGCAATATGCAAAGTTTAATCAACAAAATCAACACAAAATGAATCCTATTCCTACATTCAAACTATGAAAATTGGCGTAATTGGTGCTGGCAGACTTGGTATTTGTTTTGCTCTTTTGTGTGAAGCAGCAGGGTATGACGTTCTTGTTTCAGATATCCGAGAGGATTATGTGAATGATTTGAACGAAAGAAAAATCAAGACCCATGAACCAGAAGTAGAAAATCTTCTCAAGGTTGCTAAGAACTTTAGAGCAACAACTAACAACAAAGAAGTGATTGATGAGTGTGATCTGATTTACACTCTTGTTGCAACTCCCTCTCTTGAAGATGGTTCTTATGATGTTTCATCAGTCTGGCAAGTCGTAGAAGATTTTCGGGACGTAACTAAAACAAAATATTTTGTTGTAGGATGTACTACAAATCCTGGAGATTGTGCTAACTTTAAAAAGCAACTGCCAAGTAATGTAAAAGTTTTCTACAATCCAGAGTTCATCGCACAAGGATCAATCATTAATGATCTTCGTACTGCTGACATGGTTCTTCTTGGTGCAGATCCATTCTCCGATAATGATCAGATTATTTCTGATATTCGTAGACTGTATGAAAAGATTCAAACAACTCGTGCAATCGTATGCTCTATGTCAACAACAGCAGCAGAGATTACTAAGATTGCAATCAATTGCTTCTTAACAACTAAGATCAGTTATGCAAACATGCTTGGTGATGTTCTTCATCATGCTGGTTGTGGTGATGAAGTTAGCACTGTACTGACTGCAGTTGGAACTGATAGTCGTATTGGTAGAAAATATCTTGGGTATGGATTTGGATATGGTGGTCCTTGTCTTCCTAGAGATAATAGATCCTTTGCTGCATTTGCCAAGAAGGTTGGATTAGAATATAATCTTGGTACAGTAACTGATGAGATCAATAATCAACATGCAACATTTGTATGTGATTATTTTGAGATGATGAATTTAAACAACAAACCTTTTTACTTTGATTCCATCACTTACAAAAAAGGAACTGATATTCTCACAGAAAGTCAGCAATATCGTTTATGTTTAGATCTTCTTGATCGTGGATATACTGTTTATATTCATAATGACAAGAAAGTTACTGATCAAATTTATGATTACATGACAACTTCTTATGGTGAAAGAGTTAAGTTTGTAGATAAACAAGAAAACATTACTGAACCATACTTTGTAGTAAATCTATGATTGGATATAATCGACTGGGAGTAAATGGAAGATTTGGAAATCAACTCTTCCAATATGCTGCTCTCCGTGGTATTGCAGCAAAACATGGATATGAATGGTGCATTCCTGAAGATAGTGCAAGAACTGCAAACTATGGAATGCATCATCCATTCAAACTCAAACATTTAAAGAATGTTGGTCAGGTGCCTTATCCTACTCGGGATGAGGCTCATTTTCATTTTGATGAAGATCTGTTCAACACGTTTCAAGACAATATGAATTTGGATGGATATCTTCAAAGTGAAAAGTATTTTAAACATATTGAAGATCAAATCCGTGAAGATTTTGAGTTTATTGATGAGATTCAAAAACCTTGTAGAGAATTTCTCGAACAGTTTGAAAAGGTAATCTTCCTACATGTTCGTCGTGGAGATAATGTAGGTAGAGAACATCTTCATCCAGTTCCAACATTTGATTACTACTCAAAGGCACTTGAGTATTTTGATGATGATGCTATGGTTCTTATCTGTAGTGATGATGTTGCTTGGTGTAAGGAGCAAGAGTTTTTCTCTGGAGGGAGATTCTTAATTAACGAGAGTGTAGAGCAATATTCTCATAAGTGCATGGAAGGTGATGGTGTTTATAGAAATTCGTTCATTCCATATACTGACTTGTGCTTGATGAGTTTATGTAATGGTGCTATTATTTCACCAAGTACTTTAAGTTGGTGGGGAGCTTGGTTACAAAATCCTCGTACAAATCCTGTGGTCGCACCTGATCCTTGGTTTGGTCCTCAACTATTGAAAGATAACGACACGAAAGACTTACTTCCCGATGATTGGATTAAACTATCTTGGTAGAATGGGACAACTGGGAAACCAGATGTTTCAGTATGCTGCTGTAAAAGGAGTTGCAAGGAATAAAGGATATCAATTTACTATTCCTCAACATGATAATGCTGTTAAAGATTCTTTAGGAAACACTCTTAAGATTGAGTTGTTTGATGCCTTTGAGATCCGACCAGATAGTGTTGGATTTCTCTTGGCAGATGCTGCTCGTAGTGAAAGAGACTTTTCCTTTGATGAGGATTTGTTTAACAACTGTCCAGATGGAGTTTCCTTAGTTGGATATTTTCAAAGTGAAAAGTATTTCAAACACATAGAGGATGATATTCGAAAAGATTTTATCTTTAAGAAAGAGTATTATGATGCATGTGAAGAAGCAAAACCCTTATTGGATAATCCAATTGCCTTGCATATTCGTAGAGGTGATTTCTTGATTAATTCTGGCAATCACTATAATCTTTCTCTTAGTTATTATGAGAATGCTTTGAAAGAGTTTGATTCCGATAGACAGGTAGTTATATTTTCTGATGATCCTAAGTGGTGTAAGCAACAAAAATTATTCGAAAGTGATAGGTTTTTAGTTGCTGAGACAGGTCACTCTTACGTTGATATGTGTTTAATGACTATGTGTTCCGATTATATTATTGCCAACTCTACATTCTCTTGGTGGGGTGCTTGGTTATCTGAAAATAAAAATAAGACAGTTATCTATCCAAATAAATGGTTTGGTCCAAACAATATAGATAAGTCTACAAAAGATTTGTTTCCTGAAGAATGGAGAATGATTAATGAAAACTGATTTAAAGAACACTACATTTATTATTCCTCTAAGGATTGATACTGGAGATAGGCTTCGTAATGTGATCCTTACAACATCATATCTTCTTCATAACTTTGATACTAATGTGCTCATCAAAGAAGTTGATTCTGAACATAGATTTGAAGAGTATGCACTGCCAATTATCAAAAGGTTAGTCGATACAAGTAATCTCCGACATATTTTTGAGGAAGAAACCAGAACAGATGATTCGTTTCATCGAACTAAAGTTCTGAACGATATGGTGATGGAAGCATCTACTGAAATAGTAGTGAACTATGATACTGATATTATTCTTCCATTAGATTCATACACTCAAGCAGTTGAAATGCTTCAAGGAGACTATGATGTTGTCTATCCTTATCGTTTTGGAAATCATGGAGAGAGGAAAGTGAATCTTGGATTTACGATTGAAACCCAAGAAGATATGAATAACTTTGAGAATGATGATTTCGTTTCTCGTTTTATAGGTTCTGGATATAACTGCACTTGTTTTGATGATCGATTCTTTTATTATCCCAGCAATCAAGGATTAGGTTGGGCTGAATATGGAATGGTTCAGTTCTTTAATCGTCAAGTCTATATTGATGGATATTTGGAGAACGAAGGATTTATTGCTTATGCTCCAGAAGATGTAGAAAGGCATCACAGATGGAAAGTTCTTGGTTATAATATTGGTAGAGTTGATAATCATGCATATCACTTAGAACATCAAAGAACTCAGAATTCTTGGTATCACAATCCCCATATGCAAAATAATAACCAGTTGTGGGAATACCTGAAGAATCTTACCAAAGAACAGTTGATTGAGTATTATGAAAACCAGGAGTATGTGAAGGAGAGAATCAAATGAATTGGCATCTTGTAACGTATGCGGATGAAAACTTTGCCGACCAGCAAAAGTTCCTTCACCAAACTCACAGTGATGGGTTTATTCATGTTCCATTCAATAGGGAAAATCTAGAAAAAACCGATTTTTATCAGGAGAATAAACAAATTCTTGATGAAGAGACTGGTGCTGGATGGTGGATCTGGAAACCATATTTTATTCTGGAAACTTTAAAGTCTGCAAATGAAGGTGACTTTGTTATCTACTGTGATTGTGGGGATATGTTCTCACCCGGACTTAAATCATATGTTGAGTCTACAGTTTCCGAAGATGATGTTTGTCTGTTGCTTGTAGGAAATAATAAGAATGGGCACTATACTAAGAGAGACTGCTTTATCAAAATGAATTGTGATGAGTCAGACTACCATGATTCCAATCAATTAGAAGTTGGGTTCTTAGTTTGGAAGGTTTGTGAAGAATCTATTCGAGTTGTCTCTGAATGGTTGAAGTATTGCACTGATTATCAAATCATCAATAATGAACCCAGTGTTCTTGGTGATGAGTTACCTGGATTTGTTTCACATAGAAATGACCAGAGTGTTTTAACCAATCTTGCAATTCGTGATGGACTTACTGTGGGTGGACAAGAGTATAGAAATTATGTAGAATGTGATTATGACTATTGGTATGAACGAGGTGGAAGAGGTTTTGGTAGGGAAATTGATTCATTCTTGATGAGGATCAAAGATGCATAGTATAGTTCTCACCGTTCATAATAAGGAGTGGTTAATTGATAAGGTAATTGAAGGTATTGTTCTTAATACAACTGAACCCTATGAATTGATTGTCGTTATTGATGGATGTACTGATAACTCTGAGAAAGTTATTTGGGATACTCTTAGTGGAACTCCAGTTAATAGAAAGTTTATCTATGCGCCAGATGTCTTTGAGACGACTGCAAATAATCTTGGAATGAAAGCATCAAAGGGTGATAAGATTATCATCGTTCAAGATGATATGATTATTAAAGAGAAAGGTTGGAATGTAAGAATGGAAAAACCATTCAAAGTATTTGATGATGTCTTTGCAGTAACTTCAAGAACTGCACATAACTGGATCTCAAATCCAAACTCAAATCACCTGGGAATGGAAGAGGATCTAGATACTTGTTGGTGTGATATTGTAGATCATGTTGACCATGCTGATAGAAAACAAGGACTTCCGAGAGATGTATTTGCTGTTCGTTGCTCAGTAAATCGTGGTCCTTTGATGATTGATCATGAAGATCTTAAGAAATTAAACTACCTCGACGAAGCATTTGCACCTCAAGATATGGATGATCACGATCTTTGCTATCGTGCATATAAAGAACTTGGTAAAGTTGTTGGTGCATACTGGATTGATTATGAAAGTGAGGATTCTTGGGGAGGCACCAGAGTAGAAACTGGATCTCCTGCTCCGTGGTTGTTGAAAGCACATCATAAGAATACTAAAATCTTTTATAACCGTCATAAGGATCTAATAAATACACGAAGGATTATTGAAAATAGGGAATTGATTTAATGAAGATTGATTTGGATCGGTGGCAGATTGCCCAAGACACAGAATTTACACATCATCAAGATCTTAGATTGGAAGCATATAGTCATGCATCTATGATTATTGCAAAATATCTTGAGATTAACTATGAAGAGGACTTTAAAGATAAAGTAATTGTAGAAGTTGGTGGTGGTCCAAGAGGATCTATTCTTCATACTAAAGGAAATTTTAAAAGAGGTATTCTGATTGAACCTCTGATTGATCGATGGCCTGCCGAGATTAGAAAAGACTATGAGGATATTGGAGTGGAGATTATCTCTGCTGCGTATGAAGACTTGGAAATAGATGAAGAGGTTGATGAGACTTGGTTCTTTAATGTTCTTCAGCATGTGATTGATCCACAAGAGCAACTCAGAATTGCAAAGGAAACATCCAAGGTAATCCGTGTTTTTGAAAGTATTGGAAGTCCAGTAGACACTGCTCATCCTCACCTAATCACTGAAAGAACTTTCACTGAAGTTCTTGGAGATTTTGGTAAAATTTATGAAGGTGGATCTGAACCAGGATTCCACGGTGCTGATTGTTATTATGGAACATGGTATGCGTTTGATAACGTTTAGTCTTTTTGGTGATAATCCTCTTTATTGTGTTGGAGCAGTAGAAAACGCACGTCTTGCAAAACAAATCTATCCAGATTGGATTGCAAGATTTTATGTTGCTGAAGATGTTCCTGAAGAATACGTTTCTCAACTTAAGGATCATGATGCTGAGGTATTCATTTGTCGTAGAAATAATTCTTATGATGGTTTAAATTGGAGATTTAGACCATTCATCGATGACTGTGTAGACTTTTGGATTAGTAGAGATTGTGATAGTAGATTAAGTTGGAGAGAACGCAGAGCAGTTGATGAGTGGATGCAGTCTGATAAGTCCACTCATCTTATGAGAGATTGTCATAATCATGGATACTCCATTATGGCAGGCATGTTTGGTATAAACAATAAGTTATTTCACGAAAGATATGGTAAAATAGATCTTGATAATCCATCTGCAAATAGAAGAGAAGATGATCAAACTGTTCTTCATAATTTAATTTGGCCTGTGATTAAATTTGATCACTTGTGTCATGATCACTGGAAAAACTCTAAGATTGTAGGTCAACCAACATACCAAGAAGGGGATCATGTTCACTGGCAAAATGCTTATGGTGTTGGATTGATCAACTATCTCGAAAGAGAAGTGTATAATCAACTTAGAGAAATCTATCCAACTCATCAAGATAGTCGTCCATTTCCAGAGCATGAACCTATGGAACATGGGATATTCGTTGGGCAGATTATAGAAGCAGATGGAACACCAAGAATGAATACCGATGTTCGTTGGGAATATGAATTAAGAGGATTGTCTTATGAGTAAGTTTCATATTATTGGATCAGGTGCATGTGGATTCTTGAGGATTCATTATATTCTCAAGAATTTTATGCCAATCAAATATAAAGGTGGTGGTCCTAAGTATCAGAATAGTTTTGAAACTTGGAATGATAATGGTTTGATTTGGGACTCAGAATCTTTATCAAAAGAAGAAAGACTTCGCAGAGTTTCTTTACAGGATACAACTACAAATATTACTCATTCATATCTGAAATATATTCCAGAGTTTCTTGAACTTCACCCAGACATGAGATTTTTATGTCTAAGAGGGAGAAGAGAACATTCAATCAAATCTCTTGCAACTTCATGGGGATATCGTAATCCATGTTATGTAAAGGATAGATCCATAGGTGTTGGACATAATCGATATGCAGTTGATCAGTTTCCAGATCTGAGTGATTCTAAGGATGAGTTTGAAGCAACTGAAAGGTATTGGGATGAGTATTATCAAATTGCAAATGAAATGCAAGAAAAGTATCCTAATAACTTTATTATTGCAGATTCTCCAGAATTCTTTTCTAATACAGAATATCAGTTATGTTTGATGGGATTTGTTGGTATTGATGTAAGTGTTAATAGTTCTCCCAAGTCTCTTGCTCTTCCTATTAATTTTAAAGAAGAAACTATTACAACCTCACTTCATGGTGGGTTGGGAAATAATCTTTTCCAGATGGCAGAAGTTATTTCTTTCTGTAAGAAGTTTAATCTACCAGAACCAAAATTTGGAACTTGGGATCTTCTGAACGGTGGAGGTAAGTATCCTTCATCGTATAATGCAGATAGATTACTTGGTGGGCATGATGGATCTCATAGGGATATTGCTTCTTGTTTTCCAAACTTAAATTGGATGGGTAATTTGCAAGCAAACTTTGATACTAAGTTTGTTGTAAATGATATGTTTAGGTTTGGTGATGTTGATCAACTTGAATATGTAAGAGAAAAATTATCTGTAGGAACATATACAAAACCAAATACAGTTTCACTTCATCTTAGATTCTGCACACGTCCCGCAGATGATCATGTAAATGGTTATGTGGACGATGAGTTTTATTTGAAAGCACTATCAACCATGCCTATCGATAGTACGGTTTATATCTTCTCTGATGATAATCGAATGGCAAGGAATAAGTTGAGTTGGTTTAGAAGTAACTTCGTACAAAACTTTGAGATCTTTGTCGGTGATGCTTTTCAATCACTTAAGAAGATGGTAGAATGCGAATATCATATTCTACATGTATCTACTTTTAGTTTCTGGGCTGCATTTCTAGATCCTAATCAACCAAATAATAAGGTAGTTTATCCACAATCTTTTACTCAAACTCACAGTAATAATATGATTCCGTATAAAGAGTGGCAGATGTTATGAATTGTATAGTTTATCTAGTTAGATCATCTGATCAAGACATAGAGGATTTTAATAAATCTCTAAGATTAGTAGAAGAAAATCTTATACCTTATACAACTAGTATTGATGTATTGGTATTTTGTGAAGAATCTTTTGAAGATTACAAATCTAAGGTCCAGACAAATTTAAATCTTAGGTATGAGACCATAGAGTTTAAAGTTCCTAATTACCCTCAAGAAATCCTAGATCAAATCCCAGAATTCTTCCCACATCCTACTCATGGAAATGGTCCTGTGGATTGGGGTCATCCTGGATTCTCTATGGGATACCGTCATATGTGCAGATTTTTCTCCGGGGAACTTTACAATCATAGTGTTATAAAGGAGTATGATTATTACTTGAGATTAGATACTGATTCCTTTATTCACACTCCACTCAATTATGATATTTTTAAGTGGGCAGAAGAGGTTGGATGTTACTATGGATATATTGAACCTGCTATTCAAAAAGATAATCCAAAAGTAATTGAAGGGTTATGGCAAACAGTTAATGATCTCATTCCAGAAAACTTTATTGAAGAGGGAATGATGTTCTATACTAATTTTGAATTAGGTAAAGTGTCATGGTTCTTGACAAGTGAATACATGAGATTCTATAATGAATTGGATAAAACTGGTGGGTTTTATACCAAGAGGTGGGGTGATGCTCCAATCAAATATCTTGGAGTAAATCTTCTCATGGAACCAGAACATGTTATTCCAGTTAAAGGTTTCACATATCAGCACGGTGCAGTTTATACAGTCTAATGGATAAAAACAAATCAACATTTAAACTTAAAAACTTTGGACCCATCTATTATCTTAATCTTGATGGGCAACCAGAAAGAAGAGAGTACATGGAAGACCAGTTTAAATACTGGGAGATTGAAAACTATACTCGCATCTCTGCATATGATGGTAGAGAAGATGACTTAAGTGACATCATCAAAGGTAGGTATCCTGAGATGATGTCTTCAGGTGAGATTGGATGTGTTACATCTCACCTGAAGGCTATCAAACACTGGTATGAAACTTCCGATTCTCCTTATGCAATCATTATGGAAGATGATTGTAATTTAGACCTTGTAAGATATTGGAATTTTACTTGGGATGATTTCTATTGTCGTATTCCTTATGACTGGGATGTAGTTCAGATTGCAATCATTTGTACTGGAGATATTCATATCAAAGTTCATAAGAGATTTGTGAATGAGTTCTCTACTGCTTGTTATATTATTACCCGTCATCATGCAGAGAAATTGTTACGTCTTCATGTAAGAGGTGATAAGTATAAACTGGATAATGGAGTTAAACCAAGACCTGTTGCTGATGATTTGATTTACAACTCGGGTAATACTTACAGTCTCCCTCTTCTTCTTTATCGAATTGAACTGGGTTCTTCTATTCATCCGGAACATATTGATGCATTTCATAGAGGAAACTATGATGGTCAAATGAACTTCTGGAGTCAAAAAGGTGCTCAATTGGGTATTGATGAACTGATGGATTATGATCCTTATCTTGGTAGAGTTGTAGAGAGTTCGGTTCCCTCACCGAACACTTGACACCTCTCTGGTTTCCCTTTATACTAAATAAGTACTTAAGAATTCTGTTGTAATTCTTAATCTTTGTCCTATAGTACAAACAAAACAAATCTATGAAACTCAAACAACTGATGCTTGCACCTGTTGCTCTGGGTATGGTTGCCCCTGTTGCTGCGAATGCCGCAGATCTTAATATGGCAGCAGTCAACCAATACTCTTCTGAGCAGGTTACAAGTGTTACTCAATTTTCTGACGTGCAGCCTACCGATTGGGCATATCAAGCACTGTCGCAACTGGTAGAGCGTTATGGTTGCGTTGCTGGTTATCCCAACGGCACCTTCCGTGGTGGTCGTGCTCTGACTCGTTATGAAGCAGCTGCACTTCTGAATGCCTGCCTGGATCGTGTGACTGAAGTTACCGATGAACTCAAGCGTCTTCTGAAGGAGTTTGATGCAGAACTCGCAGTTCTTAAAGGTCGTGTTGATGGTTTGGAAGCACAAGTTACTACACTTGAAGCACAACAGTTCTCTACCACTACCAAACTGCGTGGTGAAGCAAACTTCGTAATCGGTGGTGTTGATGGTTATCAAACCAAAGATGGTGATGTAACTCGTGCTGCATTCAACTACGATTTGCGTCTGAGCTTGGATACTTCATTCACTGGTAAGGATTTGCTCAAGACCCGTCTGCGTTCTGCTAACTTCAGCAGCGATCCTTTTGGTTCTAGTTCTTCTCTGTTTAAGCTGGATAAGGCAGATGGCACCACCAGTGAAGTTGGTAACAACGTAGTTATCGATCGTCTGTATTATTCCTTCCCTGCGTTCAATAACACTACTACTATTACCGCTGCTGCTCTTGCACGTAATACTGAAATCGCTTGGGTTCCTTCTGCTTATAGTTCTAAGATCCTTGACTTCTTCCAAGTTGGTGGCACTCCTGGTGTCTATAACAAGGCAACTGGTTCTGGTTTCGGTATCCAATATGGCAAGAAGACAGGTCTTGTTGCTGGTGTAAACTATATTGCTCAAGCTGGTCAAGATAGTTCCCGTGGTGAGTTTGATCGCTCTGGTGCTCTAAACACTCTTGCACAGATCGGTTATCGTGGTCAAAACTGGGGTGTTGCTGCTGGTTACCGTTATGGTACTGAAGGCACCCGTGTTCGTACCTATAACGGTCTTGATGGTGCTTCTGGTACTCTGGTTCCTGGACAAACCTCTAACGGTTATGCTATCAACGCATACTGGCAACCCACTCAATCTGGTTGGGTTCCTTCTATCTCGGCAGGTTATGGTTGGAATACTGTAAGTGGAACCAAGAGTGCTGCTACCAACAGCCAGTCTTGGATGGCAGGTCTTCAGTGGGAAGATGTATTTGTTGATGGTAATACCGCTGGTGTTGCTATCGGTCAAGCACCTACTGGGCAAAACCTTGAGAAGGCAACGATGCTTGAAATCTTCTACAAGTATCAAGTGTCTGATAACATCAGCATCACTCCTGCTATCATCTATGGTAGCGACAATCAGCGTCTTGCTGGTAACTCTTCAAATTGGGGAGGAATTTTACAAACAACCTTTAAGTTCTAAGGTATAAATAATGATGCCTTAATTGGTTCGCATCTTTAAGGTAGAGATTGGAGGGCAGAAATGCCCTCTTTTCTTTTATAAATAGTATTGCGAACCAATTTAAGAGCAGATGAAAAACACTAATATGTTTTATACTTACGCATACTTGCGTGAAGATAGAACTCCTTACTATATTGGTAAAGGAGTTAAAGGTAGAATTTACTCTTCCAATAGAAAAATAAAAAAACCAAAAGATAAATCCAGAATTATATTTCTTAAACAAAATTTGACAGAAGAGGAAGCATTCAATCACGAAGAGTATATGATTTCAGTTCTTGGTAGAAAAGATTTAGGAACTGGAATATTAAGAAATAGTACTAATGGTGGTGAAGGTGCTTCTGGTTCTTTGAAAAGTGAAGAATTCAAAAGAAGACATAGTGAAAGAATGAAAGGGAAAAATAATCCTAGTTATGGTAGAAAACAATCAGAAGAACATAGAAGAAAAAATAGTGAGGCAAATAGAGGAGAAAATAATCATTTTTATGGTAAATCGCATTCAGAAGAAACCAAGAAAAAAATTAGTATGAAGAAGAAAGGAAAACCTCTTTCAGAAGAAACTAGAAGAAAACAGAGTGAAGCAAAGAAAGGCAAATATATTGGAGAAAATCATTCTCATTATGGAAAGAAATGGTGGAATGATTGTAAAGGTAATACTACACTATCACTAGATTGTCCCGGTGAAAATTGGGTTCTTGGTAGATAACTTACTTTAATAAATAACTAAAAAGTATTTGTAAAATGGACGCACAAGAACTTCACAATCTTAAAGAAGCATATATGGAAGTTGTTATGAATGAGTTGGATGAAGGTATGAATATAAAGCAATTTGAAAAGAAGAGAAGACTTCAAAAACAAAAAGAAAACAAAGCATTAGAAAAACTTTCTCCTACTCGCAGAGCAGGTATTCATAATCCAGAAAAAGCATCAGAAAGGGCAGAAAGACGATGGATTCGTTCTGGTAAGATGGGCGCTGGTGGTGAGTTAAGAACAAACAAAGTTCGTAAAGCAAAAGCACTTGGAGAACTTGGAGAGCAGATAGATATTTACGACATCATCCTCTCACATCTTCTTGATGAAGGATATGCTGAAACACCAGAAGCAGCAGAGGCTATTATGGTGAATATGAGTGAAGAGTGGAGAGATAGTATTGTTGGTTGATAAATTACTCATAAGTTGAGTGAAAGCACTCCATTCTGGGGTGCTTTTTTATTAGGTAATCAAAACCTTAACCAAACCTTAGTGGACTTTAAGGTTTCTTTCCAGTAGTATTGATTACGAAGTCAATTCACTTCTAATAACTTTTTATGAAACTGAAACAAATTTTTGCTGCTGGTCTAGTTTCTGCTGTTCCTACTGCTGCTCTTGCTGGTCCTGCTATTAACGGTGCAGGTGCTTCATTCCCTGCTCCAATTTATCAACGATGGTTTGCTGACTATGCACGAGATACTGGGAATCGGGTTAATTATCAGTCCGTTGGTTCTGGTGCTGGTGTTCGTCAATTTATTGCGGGCACAATTAACTTCGGAGCAAGTGACGAAGCAATCAGTGCAGCAGATGCCGCCAAAGTAAAGCGTGGTGTCGTTCAAATTCCTATGGTGGGTGGAACGATTGCTGTTGCATATAACAAACCTGGATGTGCTCTGAAACTCACTCAGAAGCAAACTGTTGATATCTTTGTTGGTCGCATCAAGAACTGGAACCAAGTTGGATGTGCTGCTGGTCCTATTACTACGGTGTATCGTTCTGATGGTTCTGGTACTACCTATGCTTTTACTAACTCTCTGGAAGCATTTGGTGGTTGGACTGCTGGTGCTGCTAAGTCTGTAAAGTGGCCTACTGGTATTGGTGCCAAGGGTAATGAAGGTGTTGCTGGTCGTATCCGTCAAACTCCAGGTGCTATTGGTTATGTGAATACCGGATTTGTAAAAGCAAATAAACTCCAAGCAGCAGCAATTCAAAATAAAGCAGGTAAGTTTGTTCTCCCCACTGCTTCTTCTGGTTCTGCCGCACTGAATAGTATTAAACTGAATGCAAACCTTGCTGGTGAGAATCCAAATCCTGCCGGTGCAACTGCATATCCAATCTCTACTCTGACTTGGATCCTTGCATATAAGACTGGTAATGGTGCTAATGCTGCTGCTATCCGTGAAGCAATCAACTATGCTCTGAGTACAAAAGCACAATCTATTGCCGATGATCTTGGATATGTTCCTCTGAGTGGTTCTATCCTCAACCGAGCACGACTTGCAGTAAACCGAATCGGTCAGTAAATCTAAACAAAATCTTAAGAGGGTCTTGACAGACCCTCTTTTTTACTATATAATTGTGTAACAATTCGTAATAAAACGAAAAATGACTGTAACAAAAAATGAGTTTGGGCAAATGAATATGTTTGCTAAAGAACCATCGATGTACATGACCAAGGAAGACCTTGAGCGTTATGGTATCGAACCCTATGCTGAGAAAGCGGAGAAAATGAATGGACGTTGGGCTATGGTCGGTATTGTTGCTGGGGCTATTTCTTATGCTCTCACTGGCAACCTCTTCTTTGGAGTAGTTTGACACTTGACTATGACCCCAATTATCTTTACAATAACATCTGTTGCCTTCTTTGTTTTGTTGGCAATTTCCGTAGAAAAACTTTGTGAGACTTACTAATGACCATTTTTAATGTCACTCTTCAATCTCCCGATGGTGCAGAAACTACTATTGAATGTGCCGATGATCAATACATCTTGGAAGCAGCAGAAGAGGCAGGTGTTGACCTCCCTTCATCGTGTAAAGCAGGTGCTTGTTCCGCCTGTGCTGGAAAACTCATCTCTGGCACAGTCGATAACGAAGAACAATCATTCCTTGATGATGAGCAACAAGCAGAGGGTTGGGTCCTCACTTGTGTTGCTTATCCTACAAGTGATTGTGTGATTCTTACCGAACAAGAGGAGAACCTGTGACAGCAATTCAACCATCATCAGTTTCTATGCTGGGGCAGTTTGCAATTGCTCTTGAGAAACTTGGATGGGATTCTCATGACGAACTCTCTGTAGAGATTGGTGGAGTCGCAGTAACAGGAACTGCTACTAGTCCAAACGCAAATCCCAAATGGGCAAAACCATTTGGAACTATATCCTATCAAAATGATGCATTTATCGTCATCAAAAACAAGTCGAGGAACCCTGTAGTTCCTTCACAACCTAATCCTGAACTTAATCAAAAACACCCTTATCAAGGAGAAAACAAATGAACGAACGTGCAGAACGTATTAATGGTTGGGCAGCGATGATTGGTATCGTTGCTGCTATGGGATCCTATGCCCTGACAGGTCAAATCATTCCTGGTATTTGGTGATGGAGGTTTCTATGCGTAGAGAACAATACACTATTCCTAATGTCGAATTTGTATTTCGTGAGAATGGTGAGTTCGTAACTAAGACCACCGATGATCTTTTTGCTGCCAAGCGTGTGGTGATCTTCTCACTGCCTGGTGCATTTACTCCTACATGTAGTGCATATCAACTACCAGGTTTTGAGGAAAAGTATGAAGAGTTTGATGCTCTTGGTATTGATGCTATCTATTGTATTTCTGTGAATGATGCTTTCGTTATGAATGCATGGGCAAAAGATCAAGGAGTTAAGAACGTACAACTTATTCCTGACGGAAATGCATATTTCACACGTTCTATGGGAATGCTTGTCACTAAGTCCAACCTTGGTTTCGGTGATCGGTCTTGGCGTTATGCTGCAGTCGTGGATAACGGACTCATCGAAAAACTATTTGTTGAGGTGGGACAACGGGACAACGCAGACACCGACCCTTACGAGGAGACTACTCCAGAAGTGGTTCTTGAATATGTAAAATCAACTGCTCGTGAAGTAGCAACCGTCTGAGTAAAGGAGGGTTTATCCCTCCTTTTTTAATAAATAGAGTGTCGCATAAATAATAACGATGAGAGTAGATCTGCATAATTTCTTTAAGTTTTATGATGAGAATAACCCCAAGCACGTTGCAGCAGTAGAGCAACTTGAGGTTGACTTAGCAGAAAAAAACCCAGAGTTAGTGGATGACTCGGCAAACTGGGTAAGAATTTATAGAACAAAAGCAGAACCAACAGTTCCTGGAGTTCTCAACGTTCCTTATTTTCCACAGACAGACAATTACAGAGACGCAAACAGAACCTGTAATTCTTCTTCCTGTGCCATGGCATTAGAGTATTTCAAACCTGGCACTCTAGTAGGACCTAAAGGCGATGATGCCTACGTTAGAAAAGTTTTCTCGGTCGGTGATACAACTGACCACTCAGTTCAGACAAAAGTTCTGGACTCTTACGGTATCAAATCACACTTCAGTTACAATCTTTCTTTTGCTGATCTTGATCGTGAGCTTGCCGCTGGAAGACCTGTTGTTATTGGCATTCTTCATAGGGGGACTTTATCTAATCCCACAGGCGGACACATGGTAGTTGTGATTGGTAAGAAAGGTAATGACTATGTGGTGAACGATCCATACGGTTCACTAAATGATGGGTACACAGGTCCAGTAACCAACGGTAAAGGTGCTGTGTATAAGAGATCTGACCTTGAGAAAAGATGGACTCCTGACGGTCCAAAGTCTGGTTGGGGCAGAATATTTGATATAAAAAAGTAGAATCGACATCACAAATTCCTAAGTGTGGTGTCGATTTAATTAAAGAATTTGAAGGATGTCACTTGGAATCTTATCCTGATCCTCTTACTGGTGGACTTCCAATCACTATTGGTTGGGGATCCACTCGAAAGAGAAATGGTCAACCATTCAAGTTAGGGGAAAAAATTACTCAACTTGAAGCAGATGATTTATTAGAGTATGATATTGAGACAAGATTCTTACCAGCACTTAGAAAGATACCTTATTGGAATGAGATGAATGAAAATCAACAAGGAGCTCTTCTATCTTTTGCTTATAATCTTGGTGCTAATTTTTACGGGTCTTCCGGTTTTAATACCATAACTAGAGTTCTTAGAAACAAAGAATGGTCTAATGTTCCTAATACTTTAAAGATGTATAGGAATCCTGGTAGTAATGTTGAAGTTGGATTGTTGAGAAGAAGAGGTGCTGAGGGTAAACTCTGGAGTTCTTAACGTCCTTCTTGTTTATGAATCCAAGTTTTAAGTTCGTGAAGATATTTTCTTAAGTTGTCTGCTTTTTCCAAATGCCAAGATTCACCACTCTTGAAATATTCTTGAGTGTGATTGTCTATTGCTTTTAAAATATTATGTATCGGTGCATTCCAAGGTTCCCGTTTGGGTGTATTCCATTCCCTTGGCATCTTGGGAAAGCAGTTTTAAATATTTAGTCAGAAACCCCTTGACAGGATTTGCTGACAGTGTTATGATAAATACATCAACAGGTTAAGGAATGTAACAGTTCTTTAATCTTTGTAACTCCCGTTAACCGAGACCTATGGGAGTATAAAAACGTCTCTCATACCCACACTGGAGGGTGGTGTGGGAAATAATGTAACATCCAGAACCCCCTGGACTTTTACTTACCCTTTAACGAAAATGACTGCTTCTATTGCACAACGCAATCTTACTAACCCATGGGAATCTTTTTGCCAGTGGGTTACTTCTACCGATAACCGCATTTATGTTGGTTGGTTCGGTGTTCTGATGATTCCAACACTGCTCTCTGCAGCAATTTGTTTCATCATCGCATTCGTCGGTGCTCCCCCTGTGGACATCGACGGCATTCGTGAACCTGTTGCTGGTTCACTCATGTACGGAAACAACATCATCTCTGGTGCTGTTATTCCTTCGTCCAACGCAATTGGACTTCACTTCTATCCCATCTGGGAAGCTGCCTCTCTCGATGAGTGGCTATATAATGGTGGACCATTCCAACTGGTCGTCTTCCATTTTCTAATCGGTATCTATGCCTACATGGGTCGTGAATGGGAACTTTCTTACCGACTTGGTATGCGTCCTTGGATTTGTGTTGCCTACAGCGCACCCGTTGCTGCTGCTTCTGCAGTGTTCCTGGTCTATCCCTTTGGTCAAGGATCCTTCAGTGACGCTATGCCTCTTGGGATTTCGGGAACTTTCAACTACATGCTTGTTTTCCAGGCAGAACACAACATTCTTATGCATCCTTTCCACATGCTGGGAGTTGCTGGTGTCTTCGGTGGTTCTCTTTTCTCTGCTATGCACGGATCTCTCATCACCTCTAGTCTTGTACGTGAGACGACAGAAAATGAGTCACAGAACTACGGATATAAGTTCGGACAAGAAGAAGAGACCTACAACATCGTTGCTGCACACGGATATTTCGGACGACTGATCTTCCAGTACGCTTCGTTTAATAACTCCCGTTCGCTGCACTTCTTCCTTGCTGCTTGGCCTGTCGTTGGTATCTGGTTCACCGCTCTTGGTGTTTCCACGATGGCATTCAACCTCAACGGTTTCAACTTCAACCAGTCCATCATCGACTCACAAGGTCGTGTGCTCAACACCTGGGCAGATGTTCTGAACCGTGCTGGTCTGGGTATGGAAGTAATGCACGAGCGTAATGCCCACAACTTCCCTCTTGACCTTGCTGCTGCTGAGTCAACTCCTGTTGCACTCACCGCACCTGCAATCGGTTGAGTTAGTTAAAACTTAATCACTAGGGGTCTTCGGACCCCTTTCTTTTTCGGAGGATATAAATGGTTTCATCTACGTTACAACAACCAATTACACAAAGGGGATGGTTCGATGTTCTCGATGACTGGCTTAAGCGTGATCGGTTTGTTTTTGTCGGTTGGTCTGGCCTACTTTTATTTCCGACAGCTTATCTCGCTCTTGGCGGGTGGATTACAGGGACCACCTTCGCAACTTCGTGGTACACCCATGGAATTGCGAGTTCATATCTTGAGGGGTGTAACTTTCTTACTGCTGCTGTATCTACTCCTGCTGATGCTCTCGGACATTCTCTTTTACTCCTTTGGGGTCCTGAAGCTCAGGGAGATTTCGTCCGTTGGATCCAACTTGGGGGACTCTGGACTTTTGTGGCACTCCACGGGGCTTTCAGCCTGATTGGATTCATGCTTCGTCAGTTTGAGATTGCTCGTCTGGTAGGTATCCGTCCTTATAACGCAATTGCATTCTCTGGTCCAATTGCCGTATTTGTTTCCGTATTTCTAATGTATCCACTGGGACAATCCAGTTGGTTCTTTGCACCTTCTTTTGGAGTTGCTGCAATCTTCCGTTTCCTTCTATTCCTTCAGGGTTTCCACAACTGGACCCTCAACCCCTTTCATATGATGGGAGTTGCTGGTATACTGGGAGGAGCACTGCTCTGTGCAATTCATGGTGCTACTGTAGAAAATACC
>JACCDX010075495.1_pt1 | contig 31630 bp, 33 predicted proteins | sample 7449681 | NCBI WGS metagenome assembly JACCDX01 (sample SAMN15323450, study PRJNA562643) | freshwater metagenome | isolation source: river surface water | place: USA:Blue River Watershed | collected 2017-08-18
CGACGGACGAGGCAATTGCATCGAGAGCCGCCGCCAAATCGCGCTCGGCAGATTCGCGCAGCAAACCGGCATCGATACGCGTCGACAGTGCACCCGTTTCCGTTTTCTTGAGGATATTGGCGATGCGCTTGTTGGCAGCAGCGAGACTTTCCGCCTCCGGCAACTCACGGAACCGACGCAATGCCTCGAGGCGCGACTGGATATCACCCGGCTTCGTGGAGCCGGTGGCTTGTACGGCATCGAACGCTTCGCTGCCATGACCCGCTTCGAGCTGGATCGCGCGCAGTCGATCCATCATGAAACCTAAGACTTCGCTTTGGGTATCGGTCGTACTCACTGGCTGCAACGCAACTGCGTGCGCAACGAGATCAGCAAGATCGAGCTCGAGACGACGCTCGAGCAAAATTCGCAACACACCGATCGCTGCGCGACGCAGCGCGAACGGATCTTTGGTGCCGCTGGGCTTTTGACCGATGCCGAAGATGCCCGCGAGCGTGTCGAGTTTGTCGGCCAAGGCCACGGCGATACCGCTCGGAGTCGAGGGCAATTCGTCGCCGGCACCACGCGGCAGATAGTGCTCGCGGATCGCACTTGCTACTTCGGCCGGTTCGCCATCAGCGGCAGCGTAGTTGGCGCCCGTGATGCCTTGTAGTTCCGGAAACTCGCCGACCATGGCGGAGAGCAGATCACATTTACAGAGTTCCGCCGCTTGCACCGCGAGCGCGGCGTGGCCGCCGACGAGCGGGGCGATCTGGCTCGCGAGGCTTGCGATACGGCGGACTTTATCGCCGATCGAACCGAGCTTGGCCTGAAAGGTGACTCGGTCCAAGCCCTCGCGCCAGCCACGTAAAGGTGCGCGGCGATCTTGTCGTTGGAAGAAAGCCGCATCCGACAAGCGTGGGCGTACGACGCGTTCGTTGCCCTCGCGCACTCGCGAAGGATCGCGACTGTCGATGTTGCTGATGGTGATGAACCAAGGCGTGAGCTTTCCGGCAGCATCTTCCACGGGGAAATAACGCTGGTGTTCCTGCAGCGTGGAGATCAGCACTTCACGCGGTAGTTCCAGAAACTCGTCGTCGAAGCGACCCTCGACCGGCACCGGCCATTCGACCAGTGCAGTGACCTCATCGAGTAGCGCGTCGTCGAAGACGGCCCGACCACCGAGACGCACAGCCGCAGATTCGACTTGCTCGCGGATACGCTCGCGACGCTCACCGAAGTGCGCAATCACGTGACCGGATTTTCGCAACACGTCGGCGTAATCAGCGGGTGAGGGTAACGACAATTCCCCTGGTGCGTGAAAACGATGGCCTCGCGTGGTGCTGCCGGCGCGGGTATCGAGCAGTGTGGCATCGAGCACGTCATCACCGAAGCGGAGTACCACCCAGTGCACGGGCCGAACGAACTCTGCTTGGCTTGCACCCCAACGCATACGCTTTGGAATCGGCAACGCATCGAGCGCGGTTTGCACGATCGTCGGAAGCAACGTCGGTGTCGGCGCACCGGGCTTGCTGCCTTCGAAGTAAAGAAACTCGCCCTTGCCTTCGACGACACGACCTAGCGAGCCGATGTCGACGCCGCAGGATTCGGCGAAGGCGGTGGCTGCACGGGTCGGTTGACCGGTCTTGTCGAAAGCGGCCGATACCGGCGGGCCGCGACGTTTCAATAATTGTTCGGGTTGCTGCTCGGCAAGATCTCGCACGAGCACGGCGAGTCGTCGCGGTGCGGCATACGAGACGAGATCACCGTGCGGTAGACCGGCGCTCGCCAAGCCGTTGCGGATCCCTTCCGACAGCGCGCGCTCGAGTTCGGGCAGCGCGACCGGGGGCAATTCTTCCGTGCCGAGTTCGAAGAGAAAATCACGGGTGTTCATCGCGCACCCTCCGCAGCAGAGCCCATCGGGAAGCCGAGAGCTTCTCGACTTTCGTAATAGGCTTGTGCGACACCGCGAGCAAGCGTGCGGACTCGAAGGATGAATCTTTGACGCTCCGTTACCGAAATCGCGCGACGGGCGTCTAGCAAATTGAACGTATGTGAGGCTTTGAGAACTTGCTCGTAAGCCGGTAGCGCGAGCTTGGCTTCGAGCAAACGCTGGCAGGCGGCCTCGTGTTCGTCGAAATGACGGAATAGCGAGGTCGTATCGGCGTGCTCGAAGTTGTACGCGGACTGCTCTACTTCGTTCTGGTGGTAGACGTCGCGATACGTGACTTTGCCGCGCGGCCCATCGGTCCAAACGATGTCGAAAACGCTGTCGACACCTTGTAGATACATGGCAAGGCGCTCGAGCCCGTAAGTGATTTCACCCGTGACCGGACGACAATCGATACCGCCGACTTGCTGGAAGTAGGTGAATTGCGTGACTTCCATGCCGTTCAGCCACACTTCCCAACCGAGGCCCCAAGCACCGAGTGTCGGTGATTCCCAGTTGTCCTCGACGAAGCGGATATCGTGGGTGAGTGGATCGAAACCCAACATCTTCAACGAGCCGACATACTTATCGAGGATGTCGAGTGGCGAGGGCTTCAGCACCACTTGGAACTGGTAGTAACGCTGCAAGCGAAATGGGTTATCGCCATAGCGACCGTCGGTCGGCCGGCGGGAGGGCTGCACATAGGCCGCACTCCACGGTTCCGGGCCGATCGAGCGCAGGAAGGTCGCCGTGTGAAACGTACCCGCGCCCATCTCCATATCGTACGGTTGCAGAATGACGCAGCCCTGGTCCGACCAGTACTGCTGCAGGGCAAAGATCAGTTCTTGAAAAGTACGAGGCATGGAACCGGTGACTGGCAGCGTTGAGGGGCTCGAATCGGCGCGCAAGTATAGCCCTGTCGTTCATTCGAACTGATTGGGGTTAGGTTTCGGGCTGGGTTTAAGAATCCGCCAAGGATCATCCGTGCCGGATCGCTAGTTGCGCACGATGCCCACCCCTATAAAGCACCGATTTAGTGCAATCAAAAGCAGTTTGCCCTAAAATAGTGCGGTTTTAGGCTGTCGATAAGGCAGCAAAGTACCGTAAACCCTTGAAACTGCAATTGAACGCGCCTCAGGCACGTTTTCTGCATCAAGATTGGGCGTTAAGTTTCCCATTCCAGATATTTGTACGGAGCGACTATGACCACCGCCAGTGACGTCATTCAGATGATCAAGGACAAAGAAGTGAAGTGGGCCGATCTGCGCTTCACCGATACCCGTGGCAAGGAGCAACACGTCACCATCCCGGCGAAGGCGGTCGACGAGGGTTTGTTCCGTGACGGAAAGATGTTCGACGGTTCGTCGATTGCTGGCTGGAAGGGCATCAACGAGTCCGACATGATCCTGATGCCGGATGCCGGCACCGTGGTCCTCGATCCTTTCTTTGAAGATGCCACCGTCAACATTCGTTGCGATGTCATCGAGCCCGCCACCATGCAGGGCTATGAGCGCGACCCGCGTTCGATCGGCAAGCGCGCTGAAGCCTATTTGAAGAGCACCGGCATTGCCGATGGCGCGACTTTCGGTCCCGAGAACGAGTTCTTCATCTTTGATAGCGTCCGCTGGACCAACGAGATGCACACCGCTTCTTATGCCATCGATTCGGTGCAGGGCGCGTGGAATAGCAACACGGCCTATCCCGAAGGCAATATGGGTCATCGCCCTGGTGTGAAAGGCGGTTATTTCCCCGTCCCGCCTGTCGATGCCTATCAAAATATTCGCAATTCGATGTGCAACGCGTGTGAAGAACTTGGCCTGACGGTTGAGGTTCATCACCATGAAGTGGCAACCGGTGGTCAGTGTGAAATCGGTGTCGGCCCGGGCGGCCTCGTCAAAAAGGCCGATGAAGTCCAGATTTTGAAGTACGCAGTGCACAACGTCGCGCACGCCTACGGCAAGACCGCGACCTTCATGCCGAAGCCTCTTGTCGGTGATAACGGCTCGGGCATGCACGTGCACCAGTCTTTGCAGAAAGACGGCAAAGCCTTGTTCGCGGGTGACAAGTACGGCGGGCTCTCCGAGCTCGCGCTCTACTACATCGGTGGCATCATCAAGCATGCCAAGGCTTTGAACGCCTTTACCAACGCAGGCACCAACAGCTACAAGCGGCTCGTGCCGGGCTTCGAAGCGCCGGTGATGCTCGCCTACTCGGCACGCAACCGTTCGGCTTCGATCCGCATTCCGTTCGTTGCTAACCCGAAGGCGCGTCGTATCGAAGTGCGTTTCCCGGACTCGTCTGCGAACCCGTACTTCGCTTTCGCTGCCATGATGATGGCGGGTCTCGATGGCATCCAGAACAAGATTCACCCGGGCGATCCGGCTGACAAGGACTTGTACGATCTCGAGCCGGAAGAGGCCAAGCACATCCCGACGGTGTGTCATTCGCTCGACATGGCGCTCGAGCATCTCGACAAGGATCGTGAGTTCCTCACCCGTGGCGGTGTGTTCACCAACGACGTGATCGATGCCTACATCAACCTCAAGATGCAGGAAGTCACGCGTTTCCGAATGAGCACGCACCCGGTCGAACTCGACTTGTACTACAGCTGCTGAGGATGATCGCGTGATGCGCAGCAGAGCCTATGGCCGCTGAACGCCTCTTTGAGTCGTTCGCTGCGCATCACGATTCCGCCGAACTCCTCGATGCGTTGGCGACCGGCGTCGTACTGCTCGACGCCGGTCTCCACGTTCTGCATGCCAACATGGCTGCGCAGGGATTCATGGCCATCGGCCTCAATCAGGCGCGAGGCAAGCCGTTCACCGAGCTATTTGCCGATACCAACGGCTTGCAAGGATTACTGACCCGCGCCTTGGAGCACGGCGAGGCTTTCAGTGAATTCGAATTGTCGTTGCGGCCCGCAGGAACACTGCGAGAACCGCAGTTGGTCGATCTGAGCATCACTCGCATCGATGCGGCGAGCGGTCAAAAACGTTTATTGCTCGAGATGATCGATGCCGTACCGCGCACCCGACTCAATCGCGACAACGAACTTCGCGCCCGTCTTGAAAGCAGCCGCATGATGACCCGACAACTGGCGCACGAAGTCAAAAATCCGCTCGGTGGTTTGCGTGGTGCAGCGCAATTATTGGCAAGACAGTTGCCGGATCCTTCGCTACGCGAATACACGGATGTGATCATTGCCGAAGCCGATCGGCTGACGGCGCTAGTCGATACGATGACCCATTCAGCCCGCCCCTCACAAAAAGAGCGGCTCAACATCCACGAAGTTTGCGAGCACGTTTATCGCTTGATCGTTGCGGAAGCCGATCATGGCGTGAGCGTGGAGCGCGATTACGATCCGAGTGTCCCCGAGGGTCGTTTTGATCGAAATCAGTTGGTACAAGCGCTGCTGAATCTGAGTCGTAATGCATTACAGGCCGTCGGTCGTGGCGGTCGAGTCGTGTTACGGACACGTGCGGTTTCACACGTCCATATCGGACTCGTACGGCACCGCTTGGCTGCACGCATCGAGGTGCTGGACGACGGTCCGGGTGTCCCCGATGCCATCCGCAGCAGTTTGTTTTTCCCGCTTGTGACCGCTCGGCCAAATGGCACTGGCCTCGGTTTGGCCGTTTCACAGGAACTCGTAAACCGAAACGGCGGCGTCATCGAATTCGAGAGTGAACCCGGCCGTACGGTGTTCCGCATGTTGCTACCGTTGGAGACGTCGCCATGAATTCCCCACTGCGCGTCTGGTTGGTCGACGACGATGCCTCGATTCGCTGGGTACTGGAGCGTGCACTCAAAAGTGGCGGGATGACACCGCGCGTATTCGAGGCGGCAGAACCTGCGCTCGAAGCATTGCGTGGCGACGCGCCGGATGTTCTGTTGACGGATATCCGTATGCCAGGATTGTCCGGTCTCGATTTGGTGCGCCGTCTGCACGAGACCCGCCCGCAGTTGCCCATCATCGTCATGACTGCGCATGCCGATCTCGATAACGCGGTATCGGCTTACGAGAGTGGTGCTTTCGAGTATCTGCCGAAGCCCTTCGACATCGATCAGGTTGTCGAACTGGTTCGTCGCGCTGCCGAGAGCGCAGCGAAGCCGACCTCGGGTCGAACCGACGATACGCCGATGCCCGAGTTGCTCGGAAAGGCGCCGGCCATGCAGCAGGTGTTTCGCGCCATCGGCCGATTGTCGCGGTCCGCCGTGAGTGTCTTGATTACCGGTGAGTCGGGTACCGGCAAGGAGCTCGTCGCCCGCGCGTTACACGAACACAGCCCGCGCTCGGGAAAACCCTTCATCGCACTCAATACGTCGGCGATTCCATCGGAGTTGCTCGAGTCGGAGTTGTTCGGTCACGAGAAGGGCGCTTTTACGGGCGCGGATGCGCTGCGTCGAGGACGTTTCGAGCAAGCAGATGGCGGGACGCTCTTCCTCGATGAGATCGGCGATATGCCGACCGGATTGCAGACCCGCTTGTTACGGGTGCTTGCGGAAGGCGAGTTTTATCGCGTGGGCGGTCAGTCGCCGATCCGCGTCGATGTGCGAGTGATTGCCGCGACCCATCAAAACCTCGAAGACCGAGTCGCACGCGGGCTTTTTCGCGAAGACTTGTTCCATCGACTGAACGTCATTCGTATGGAGTTGCCGCCCTTGCGCGCGCGACGCGAGGACGTCGCCGATTTATTGGATCATTATCTCGGCATCGCAGCGACGGAGCTCGGTGTCGAGCGAAAACGGATCGCTGCGGATGCACGCACGGCGCTCGAAGCTTACGCGTGGCCCGGCAATGTCCGCGAGCTCGTCAATCTTTGTCGACGATTGACGGTTTTAGCGCCTGGCGGTGAGATTCGTCTCGAAGATCTGCCGAGTGAAATCCGCGGTGCAAACTCGCTTGCCGACGCCGATGGTTGGTCGCAAGTCCTAGCGGCTTGGGCCGAAACGGAGTCGCTGCGACGTGGCGCCGCGCCGCTGCTCGATACCGCTTTGCCCGAGTTCGAACGCACGCTCATTCGGGTAGCCTTACGTCACACGAGCGGTCATCGGCAGGAAGCTGCCAAGCTGCTTGGTTGGGGTCGCAATACCTTGACGCGCAAACTTAAAGAACTCGCGATGGAAGAGTATGCTGCGGAGGGTTCAGACGACGCAGCGGCGTAATCGATGACGGACTCCATGGACTGGCTGAATCAGGTTCTATACGGCAACCCGCTGTCCCAGTGGGCTTTGGCGGCGTTGGCTTTTGCCGTCACCTTCACGGTGCTGCCATTTCTGCGACTTTTCTTGTTGTCGCGCGCACGCAAGCTGCGAGGCTTGACCGAGGCGGGCGCGATCGAGCTCGTACTTTTACTGATCAAGCGGACGCGCAGTTTGTTCCTGTTCGTCGTGGCTCTGTATTTCGCCATGCGATTCCTTGAGCTGCCGCCGCGACTCGATCGAATTTCCACGAGCGTCATCGTATTCGCCGGCTGGTTCCAGGCAGCTTTGTGGGGTGTTGCCGCCGCGGGTTTCTTCGTTGAACAGCGCAAGCGTCAGGCGGCAGAACGCGCGGGTGGTGCCTCCGAAAACGCGGTTCTCGATATCGGTTTGTTCGTCGCGCGAGTAGTGATCTTTGCAGTGGCGATTCTGCTCGCCCTCGATAATCTCGGCGTCAACATCACAGCGCTCGTTGCCGGTCTCGGTGTCGGCGGTATCGCGATCGCGCTCGCCGTGCAGACGATTCTCGGCGACTTGCTGGCGTCACTGTCCATCATGCTCGACAAGCCGTTCGAGGTTGGCGATTGGCTGCGTATCGATGACATCGACGGCACGGTCGAAAAAATCGGCGTCAAGAGCACTCGTCTGCGTAGTCTCTCGGGTGAGCAAATCGTTCTCTCGAATGCCGACATGCTCAAATGTCGCATTCGTAACATGGGCCGCATGCCGGAGCGTCGATCCCTATTCACGCTCGGTGTCGCCTACGAGACCACACCCGAGAAATTGCAGCAGTTACCGGGCATCGTCGAAGCAGCCATCTCTGGCGTACCGGGTACGCGCTTCGAGTACTGCGTATTTCGTCAGTTTGGTGCTGCAGCGCTAGAGTTCGAGGTCGTGTATTTCGTCCCCGAACCAGCGGATGCTCGCTTCAAGTTTTTGAAGATCGTCGATGCGGTGAATCGACGGATCCACGCAGACTTTACTGCCAACGGCATCGAATTTGCGTACCCGACCCAGACGGTCTACGTCAAATCTGCAACGAACCCACGAGCTCCGTGACGTTCGAATAACCGTGGGTCTGCAGATACTCGGCAATGCCCGTGTTGATCTTCTTACAGCTCATCGGATCGTAGAACAGCGACGTGCCGATACCCACGGCACTGGCGCCGGCGATGATGAATTCGATGGCATCGAGCGCCGAGGTGATGCCGCCTTGGCCGATGATCGGTACGTTGTGTTTACGGGCCACGTCGTACACCTGATGAACCTTCAGCAGCGCGATCGGCTTGATCGCCGGACCTGATAATCCACCTTGCACGTTGCCGATGATGGGTCGGCGAGTTTTAGCATCGATGGCCATACCCATGATGGTGTTGATCACCGACAGACCGTCGCTACCAGCTTCGATACAAAGCCGTGCATTTTCTTTGATGTCCGTCTGGTTCGGCGAGAGCTTCGTGATGATGGGCTTTCGCGTCACAGCCCGACAGGCCGCCACGACGCGCGCCGACATCTCGGGGTAGTTCCCGAAAGCGACACCGCCTTCCTTGACGTTCGGGCAGGAGATGTTGATCTCGATGGCGTCGATCGGCGAGTCGTCGAAACGTCGCGTGACCTCGGCATACTCCTCGATGGTCGAACCCGAGACGTTGGCGATGAAACGGGTTTCGGTGAAATCGAGTGTCGGGAGAATCTGGCTCACCACATGGTCCGTGCCTGGATTCTGCAGTCCGATCGCATTCAGCATCCCCATCGGCGTTTCGTAGACGCGATGAGGTCGATTTCCGAGGCGCGGCTCTAGCGTGGTTCCCTTCAGTACGACACCGCCACAGTCGGCGTTTGAGAAGCCCTCAATACGGGTGTACTCCTCTCCGAAGCCGACACAGCCCGAGAGCAGCACGATGGGCGAGGCAAAGTCGAGACCGAGAAAGCGATAGCGCAGTGAGGCGGCGGGACTAGACATGCAGAGATTATAGAGTCACGGCGTTACCATGCGCGCATGTTCCATATCGTGCTGTTCGAGCCGGAGATCCCACCCAATACCGGCAATGTGATCCGACTCTGTGCCAACACCGGCGCCGAGCTGCATTTGATCAAGCCGCTCGGATTCGATCTGGATCGCCGCTCTGTGCGTCGCGCCGGTCTCGATTACCGTTGGATGGCTGCCGTGCACGTGCATGAAAATTTCGCCGCATGTCGCACTGCCCTGGCCGTGCAGGGTGCAGGACGCTGGTTCGCGATCGAAACCGGTGGCGCGGGTCGTTATGACGAAATCGCCTGGCATCCGGGGGATGTGATGATTTTCGGATCCGAGCGGCGGGGTTTACCGACAGCGATCCTCGAGGAATTGAAGACCGAGTTTGCTGCGGATGCCATCGCGAGCATCCCGATGCGCGAGGGAAACCGCAGCCTCAACTTGTCGAACTCCGTCGCGCTCGTGCTTTACGAGGCTTGGCGGCAAAACGGCTTCGCGGATCCGACTACTCGAATTCCGCTTTGATCGGTCTCGACATCAGACTTTTGACCACCTCGCGCGGCGGCAACGCTTCATAGAGCGTGCGATAGATGCTCTCGCAGATGGGCATGTTGACGCCGTGTCGTTGGGCCACGAGTCGGACCGCGCGGGCGGCGAGATAGCCCTCCACGACCTGACCGATCTCGGACAAGGCCGCCTCGACACCGCGACCGGCCGCCAAGAGCAGACCGAAACGACGGTTGCGCGACTGATCATCCGTGCAGGTCAGGACGAGATCGCCGAGTCCTGCGAGGCCCATGAAAGTTTCTTTTTGTGCGCCGAGTGCTACACCGAGGCGGGTCATCTCGACCAAACCGCGCGTGATCAAGGCCACTCGCGTATTGGCGCCGAAGCCAAGGCCATCGGCAAGACCCGCGCCGACTGCCAGTACGTTCTTCGTGGCACCACCGACCTCGACACCCACGATATCGGTCGAAGTGTAGGCACGGAAGTTCGCCGAGGAGAGACTTTGCGCGAGCGAAATCGCGAAGGATTCCTCGGTCGCCGCGATCGTCATCGCCGTGGGCAAACCGGCACCGACTTCACGCGCGAACGTCGGACCCGACAGCACGGCGAAAGCTCGGTCGGAACCGAGTTCTTCGCGTGCAACTTGGTGCGGTAGCAAACCCGTCTCGAGCTCAAAGCCTTTGGTCGCCCACGCGAGACGCGCATCCGGCGGCAGGATGGGCGCTAATTCTTTGAGCAGCGATCGTAGCGCGTGGCTGGGAACGGCGACGAGAATATCTTGGGCGCCTTCGATCGCTGCTGGCAGCGTATCGACCACCCGCAATGTGTCGGGGAATGGTGCGTCTGGCAGGTATCGAGCGTTGCGACGCTCCTGCGCCATCGCTGCCAAGAGCGCGGCGTCACGAGCCCAGAGTCGCGTATCGTGACCGGTGCGGGCGAACTGGATCGCTAGAGCCGTGCCCCAGGATCCAGCGCCCAGTACGGCCAGCGGCGTGCCCGTGGCCGTCATCGTCTTCAGCTATTCAGCGGTTGCTGAGCGGCTTGAGCCTGCGCTTCGGCTGCTTCGGCACGCGAGCGTGCGTACAACAGCTCGAAGTTGACCGGCGGCAGCAACAACTGCGGGAAACCACCCTGCGTTACGAGGTTGGCGATCTGCGCGCGCGCGTATGGGAAGAGTACGTTCGGACCGATGCTGGCAACCGCACGGCGATAGTCTTCTTCGCCGAGATTACGCACGGCGAAAATGCCACCTTGCTGAACTTCGACCAAGAAAGCCGTGGCATCGCCGTTTTTGGCGGTGACGCTGATACGCAACACGATTTCGCGCAAATCCGGCGAGAGGATTTCGGTCGCTGTATCGAGCTCAAGATTGATATTCGGATTCCACTGCCCTTCGACGCGCGGACCTTTCGGCGCCTCGAAAGAGCAATCTTTGAGATAAACGCTTTGCAGTGAAAACTCGGGCGCGTTCGGGTCAGCTTCGGTGCCGGCAACGCCATCTGCAGTTGGATTCGGATCAGCCATGTCGATGAGCCTCTGTGGAAGACGATAAGTTCAGGAGTCAGGTGTGGGGGTGATCGTGGTGGTCAGACGAGCAAGGGGTCGAGACCGCCACGGGCGTCGAGGGCATGCAAGTCGTCGCAACCGCCGACATGGACCTCGCCGATGAAAATTTGCGGCACCGTACGACGACCGCTACGCGTCATCATTTCTTCGCGGCGCGCCGGCGCAGCCTCGATGTCGATTTCCTCGAAGGCGACGCCCTTGCGGGTCAGCAGGGCCCGTGCCCGATCACAATAAGGACACCAGCCGGTCGCATACATGACGACCTTGGCCATCAAGCTTTGCTCTTCTCACGAGCGATGGGCAGGTTTTCGGACTGCCAACCGCTGATGCCGCCACGCAGATTGAAAACTTGGGTGAAGCCTTGGCCGTTCAACACGCGTGCAGCCGAGGCGCCGGTGCTGCCGGAGTGGCAATAGACCACCACCGGTTTTTCCTTGTACTTCTTCAAATTGTCGCCAGCCTTGACGAGTTCGTGCGAATCCATCTGTCGCGAGCCGGCGATGTGACCGGCGGCGTGGTCTTCCGGCTTACGGATATCGAGCACCAACGCGCCTTGGTTCTGTAGTCGGATCAGATCCTGCGGTGAGATGGCCGCGAAAGAGTCACGCCGGGCGCGGATCTCGTAAACGAGTACCAATAGGGCGGCGAGCGCAGCCATCCCGACCAACCAAGGATGGTTGGCTATGTATTCCGGCAACTTTTCCATGCGGGAGATTATACAATTTCGCCGCATGCGCGGCCGAACCCTTTGTTTTTCGTTGCTTTTTACCCTGCTGGCGGCAGTGCCCGCGGGCTACGCTCAGGATGCGGCCAAAACGGAAGCCGAACTGCGCCAACTGCGCTCGCAAATCGAACGCATCCGCAGTCAGGTAGCCAAAGACGCAGCCGAAAAGGATCGTCTTGCGAAAAGTTTGCGGGCCGCCGAGCAGTCCGCTTCAGCCGCGCGCGTCGTACTCGGACGTCTACGGGGTGAGCGCCAGACTCGCGAGCAGCGTTTGCAAGAGCTCGGGGAGCAAAAGCGCGCACGCGAAACGGAGTTGGCGAGTGAGCGAGCGTCGCTGGCAGCACAGATGCGGGCGGCACACCAGATCGGTCGTGAAGATCCACTCAAGATGCTGCTGAATCAGCAGGATCCTGCACAGGCCGGTCGGCTCGTTTCGTATTACGCGTATTTTGGTCGGGCGCGGGCCGATCAACTCGCCGCCATCGAAACGAAAGTCAACGAGATTGCCGCGCTCGAACGCGATCTGGAAACCGAGAAGGAGCGTATTGCGCGTCTTGAGCGCGAACAGTCCGGTGAGGTTGCCAAGCTCGACAAGGCGCGCCAGGAGCGAGGTGCGGTCCTCGCGCAATTGAACGCCGAAGCCAAAGAGCGCGCAGCGACTTTGCAGCGTTTGCAGCGTGAGCAAGCCGCTCTACAAAAATTACTGCAGCAACTTCGACGGACGACGCCGAGTTTCCCGAGCGACAACAAGAGCCCCTTCGCCCGCATGCGCGGCAAGTTGGCTTGGCCCGTCTCCGGCAAAATCGTCTCGCGATTCGGTCAGCAGCGCGCCGGATCGATGAAATGGGAAGGCGTGCTGATCGGCGCCGAGCGTGGTGCACCGGTGCGAGCGGTTTATCGTGGCCGCGTCGTGTATGCCGATTGGCTCGCGGGCTTGGGATTGCTCGTGATCGTCGATCATGGCGGCGGATTCCTCAGTCTCTACGGTCACAACGAACAGCTCTATCGCCAAGTGGGCGATACCGTGGTGGCCGGCGATACGATCGCAGCGGTCGGCGATACGGGCGGGCGTCCCGCGCCGCAGCTGTATTTCGAGATTCGCCAAGCGGCGCGTCCCGTCGATCCCGCTCCTTGGTTCAGTACTCGTCAGCCGTGAGCCTCGCGCATTCTCATCGCCTCGTCTGGTTGGCTGCCGCCGCGGGCTTGGTCGTGGGTGCGGCTGCCATGTGGTTCGTGTCTCGGCCTGCCGACGAGGCGCTCGATGTGACGCCTCCGTCAAAGAAATCCAACGTCGAAAAGCCATTGACGGTACGCGAATTGCCAGCGAGTGAATCGCGACGAATCGCCGAGATCATCGCCCAGGTGCAGCGAGAGTACGTCGATGACGTGACACCCGATCGCCTGCTCGAGCAAGCGATGCGCGGTATGGTCGGTGGCTTGGATCCTTACTCGGCTTATCTCGACCGACGCGAGTACGAGGAGTTGCGTCGCGGTGCAGCAGGGAGTTATCCGGGCATCGGCATCGAAGTGTCCGCTGAAGGCGAAGGCATCAAAGTCGTACGCTCATTGGCGGATTCACCCGCTGCACGAGCGGGTATTCGTGGCGGCGACGTCATCCTGCAAATCGATAACGAGCCGGTGGGCAGTAACGTCAGTGCAGCACTCGAGCAGATGCGTGGTCCACCGGGTTCGCTCGTCCGTTTGACGTTGCGTCGCGCCGAGAGCGCCGAGCTTGTCAGCGTAGCGCTCGAGCGCGCCAAGGTCGAAGTGCACAGCGTCTCGGGTGAGATGCTGGAGTCGGGCTTTGCGTATGTCCGCATCGCCTCCTTTAGCGAGACGACGCGAAAAGATTTCGACAAGGTATTACGTGAGCTTTCGACGTCGGGATCGTTGCGTGGCGTCGTGCTCGACGTGCGGCATAACCCCGGCGGTGTTCTCGAGGCCGCGGTAGAGGTGGCCGATGCTTTGCTCGATTCGGGCAACATCGTTTCGGCAACGGGCCGTACGGCCGAAGCCAACTTCCGTATGGATGCCTCGCGGGGGCAGCTGCTTGAGGGCGTACCGCTCGTGCTCTTGATCAACGGAGCATCCGCGTCTGCCGCCGAAATTTTGGCCGGTGCCCTCAAAGATAACGGTCGCGCGCGTTTGGTGGGTAGACGCACCTATGGCAAAGGCGTCGTACAAAGCGTCTTGCCTCTTGCCGATGGCCGCGCACTGAAACTCACGACGTCTCGATATGTGACGCCGGCAGGCGTATCCATCGACGAAACGGGTATCGAGCCCGACGTTCTTCTTCCGGGCGCAGATGTCATGCCGATCGCTGCGCGTGAGGATGCTGAAGTCAAGTTGGCGCTGCGTACGCTGCGTGAGCCGACGGTTACTCGAGCGAAGGAACGCCGATGATAGAGTTGCTGCAATTTTTCCTGAATTTCATTCTGAATCTCGACGAGCACCTCGTCGAGTTGTTGCAGGCTTACGGCGTTTGGATCTACGCCATCCTGTTCGTCATCGTCTTCGCTGAAACCGGTCTGGTCGTGACACCGTGGCTGCCCGGTGATTCGTTGTTGTTTGCCGTCGGAACCCTCGTCGCCATCGATTCGAGCGGAACGCTCGACATCGGCGTCGTTGCGATTTTGCTGATCGTCGCAGCGATTTTGGGCAATACCTGCAACTACGCGATCGGCAAATGGATCGGTCCGCCTGCGTTCAGCGGGCGATATCGATTCCTGAAGGTCGAGTATCTGCGACAGACCGAAGCTTATTTCGCCAAGCATGGCGGCAAGACGGTGATGCTTTCGCGCTTCTTGCCGATCTTGCGAACCTTTGCGCCCTTCGTATCGGGAGTCGCGCGTATGCACTACCCACGGTTCCAGACGTACAACGTGCTCGGCGCGCTACTCTGGGTCACCGTTTTTTTGGGCGGCGGCTATCTGTTCGGCAACATCCCGATCGTCAAGGACAACTTTGGCCTCGTCACGCTCATCATCATCGGCGGCTCGCTGATTCCGGTGGCGATCTTGGTTTGGCGTCGTCGTCGCGATTCAGCCGAGTAGCGAGCGAGCGGCACCGTAGATACCACCGAACAGCAAGAAGAGCGTGGGAAAGAACGACAGTCCGAAGCCGAGGCTGCGCTTGTTGGCCGCTTCGACGTAACCCTTGAAGTAGAGCGCACGGCCGACGATGAAGACTGCGCCGAGCAACACCGCCCATGACTGGTCGACGAACAGCGCAAAACTCCACAGCGCGGGGATGAACAACGCCAGCGATTCGAGCGTGTTCATCTGCGCTCGATAAACACGTTCGAAATTTTCGTCGCCTGTGGTGGCCGGCGCCTTGACCCCGTATCGATGACGAGCACGCCCGACAGCCATCGTGAAGACGAAGTACTCGAACAAGGCGAGCAGCATGATCAAGTGAACGGCAGCGTAATCGGTCGACATGATGGAACCCCCTAGCGATGCTGCGGTCGGAAGACCGTACACAGAGGATAGCGCGGTGGCACAATCTTGCCGAGGAGGCTGAGTCGATGACCGGTTTTGTATTGCGCGCCGTGATTGCCGCCTTCGGGCTTTGGTTAGCGACCGAATGGGTGGATGGCGTCGTCATAGACGATGCGGCGACGTTGTTGCTGGCAGCTTTGCTGCTCGGTGTCGTCAACGCATTTGTGCGGCCCATCGCCATCGTTCTGACTTTGCCCATCAGTGTGGTAACCCTCGGCTTGTTTCTGCTGGTGGTGAATGCCGGCATGCTCGCCTTGGTCGCCTATCTCGTCCCGGGATTCGATCTGCTGGGATTCTGGCCAGCACTTTGGGCTGCCATCGTCGTCGGCCTCACGAGCTGGGTCGGCTCCTGGTTCATCGGCCCGCGCGGTCTTGAGCGATTGAATCGGCTATGAACAAACTTTTCCCTTTGACACTCTGCATCTGTTGTTTGGCGATGCTGGTGGCGGCGTTGCCGGCTCAGGCGTCGCGCGAGCTCGTCAAAACGGGCTACGCCCGCACCAAAGAATCCGGCCGTCTGCTCTACATCGAGTCGCACTTCGTGCGTGAAGCGGGTACGAACGCGGAGAATCGTATCGTGCTGTATCGCTGCGGTTTCGGCGGCCCGGCCTTTGCCCGCAAGGAGTTGAGTTATCAAAGCCAGCGCCACACGCCGGATTTCAACATGATCGATGCGCGCTCCGGTTATGCCGAGGGCGTGCGTCGGACAGCACAGGGCTTGCGAGCCTATTCGCAGTTGAATGCGACTTCTCCGCGTCGTGAAGCGACCTTGGCCTTGCGACCGAATCTCGTCATCGATGCCGGCTTCGATGACTTCGTACGTCTGAACTGGAACGCGCTCGAGGCTGGCAAAACCGTGAGTTTTCCGTTTCTTGTGCCATCACAGCTCGATACGTTCAACTTCAAGGTTCGCAAACATCGTGAAGTGACGATCGAGGGTAGTACGGCGAGCGTGATTCGTCTGAATTTGTCGGGCGTGCTGGCGTGGTTTACGCCGTATATCGAAGTCTCGTATCGACAAGCCGATCAGGTGTTGATGCGCTATGAGGGACTGACCAACATTCGCAACGCCGATGGGCAGTTACTCGAAGCTGTGATCGATTTCCCATCGAACGAACGACGATTGTTGCCGCAACTCGATCTTAGGGGTCCCCGGATCGAACCACTGGTGTCACGCTGCCCTGCTTCCGTGGCCAGTTCATGAGAACCATGCCAAGCAACAGCACGATGGTTCCGATGATTTGCGATCCCGTCAGTATTTCATCGAGCACCCACCAACCGAGCAGCGTTGCCACCACCGGATTGACGAAGCCGAAGGTACCGACTTGCGCAGGTGACACGTTCACCGATAGCCACGCGTAAGCCGTGTAGGCGACACACGAACTGACGATAGTCATGTAAGCAAGCGCAGCGAGACCGCCCGCGTTCCAGTTCCATCTCGTCAGATCGCCATGCAGGATGGCGGGAACCAACAGCATCAAGCCACCGCAAAACATCTGCAGTGCCGTGAAGCTCATCAAGTCCAGAGAGGTTACGGCATTGCGCAGGTAGATCGTTCCTGCGGACCAGCCGATACAGCCGATGACGATGGCGACCGTGGGCCAGTAACCGTACGGTCCGGTACTACCGGGCAAAGGATCGGGGCCGGGCCACGCGACGAGCACCGTGCCGCCGAAGCCCACGGCGAGTCCGATGGCGACGCGCGGGGGAATGGCGTGAGCGCGTGCGCCGAACAAGCCGATTAGCGGGATCCAGAATGCGGACGATACGTTCAGGAGTGCCGCTTGATTGGAGGGCACGTACTGCAGTCCCCAGATGGCACCGCCGTTCGACACTGCCACCGACAACAAACCAGCGATCAGCACCGTACGCCACTCCACGGGTGTCAGCCGCGTCATCGAGAGTCCGCGTCGGCGTTGGAACCAGATCGCCACCCACCCAAGCAGGATGCCGCTGACGATGAAGCGCACTGCGCCGAACAGAAACGGTGGCAGCGTCGTGACACCGATTTTGGTGACGAGGTAGGTGGAACCCCAGACCAGATAAACGATCGCGAAACAGGTGACGATCGTCGCGCGACGCGAGCCGGTCACGATTTCGGCGACGGATCCGCTGTCATAGCCGTCTTGAAGAGCAGGCCTGCCAGCACCGCGAGAACCACGAGACCGAGCCACTCACCGAAATGCCACAGCGATGGCAACGCGAGCACGTCCGCAGAACCGGAGGTGACGATCGGCACTGCAATGGCAATACCCATCAGAGCCTCACCGGTGATCATGCCGGCTGCGAACAACAGACCTTTGCGATGGCGACGCTCTATCTCGGCCGCCTCGAGACCTTGGCGACGCAGGCGTCGTTCGGCTACCCAGGCGAGCAAACCACCGAGGAAAATCGGCGTCATCAATTCGAGCGGAAGATAGATGCCGACCGCGACCGCTAGCACCGGGGTGCGGAACGACGAACCGCGCGCTTTCAAAACCTCATCGAGCACGATGATTCCGACGCCGATGACGGCGCCGACGGCGATCATGTCCCAAGGCAACTGCCCACCGAAGAGACCTTTCGATACCGAAGCCATCAACGTCGCTTGCGGTGCGAGCAGCGGATTCGGATGAGCCTCACTCGGCACACCGATGCCGTAAGCCTGCGCGAGCAAATTCAGCACCGGCGCCATGACGAGCGCGCTGCTTGCGGCACCGATACCCAGCATCACTTGTTGACGCCAGGGTGTCGCACCCACGATGTAGCCGCACTTGAGATCTTGCAGATTATCGCCAGCGATACAGGCGGCGCAGCAGACGACGGCACCGATCATGATGGCGGCAACAGGGCCCGCTTCGCTGTCTTTACCCATCAACACCAACAGCACGACCGCAGAAAAGAGAATCGTCGCGATGGTGATACCCGAGACCGGATTATTGGACGAGCCAACGAGGCCCGCCATGTAAGCTGATACCGAACAGAACAAGAAGCCCGTGATGATCATGATGATCGTCATCGGCAGACTGACGGCGAGTGACCCGACGATTGCTTGGTAGAGCGCCCAGAGCGGCAATGTGAATAACAAGATACCGAGCAACACGGACTTCATCGGCAGATCTTGCTCGGTGTGCGCGATCGTTTGTCCTGCGGCGCTGGCACGCGCTGCGGCAAGACCGCTACGCACGCCCGACAATAAGGAGTGACGCAATGATACGAGCGCCCAGATACCGCCGACCAACATCGCACCGACACCGAGATAGCGAATTTGTTTCGACCAGATGAAGCCGGCGAGATCTTCGGGGTCGAGACCGGCCGCCGCTTGCGTGAGTTCTGCCTGGTGGGGCAACACGTTGGCGACGTAGTACGGAATGGCGATGTTCCAGGACAGCATCGCACCAGCGAGCACCACGATGCCGACGTTCAAACCGACGATATAGCCAACGCTCAGTAATGCAGGCGAGAGGTTCGTACCAAAGAACGCGAGGTACTTACCCGCGAAACCCGCGCTTGCCGCAGTATCGGGGATCAGACGCAAACCGCTGCCCGCAGCGAGTTTGGCAAACGCGCCACCGAGTGCGCCGACCCCCAGAATGCGGATACCTTGTGACGGATTTTCACCCGCTTTCAATACTTCGGCTGCAGCCTGACCTTCGGGGAACGCCAATTTTTGATCGACGATGAGTGCGCGGCGCAACGGCACCGAAAACAACACGCCGAGCAAGCCGCCGAGACCTGCAATTGCGAGCACCCAGCTGTAGCGAAAGTCTTGCCAGAAGCCGAGGATGACGAGCGCTGGAATGGTGAAGATCACGCCTGAGGCTATCGAGGAGCCGGCCGAAGCGCCGGTTTGTACGATGTTGTTCTCGAGGATGCCGCCGCCGCCCAAGAGTCGCAGCACCGCCATGGAAACGACAGCGGCTGGAATCGCCGACGCGATTGTCATGCCGGCGAACAAACCCAGATAGGTATTGGCCGCGGCGAGAATCATCGCGAGCACGATCGCGAGCCCTACCGCGCGCAGCGTCAACTGCGGCGGCAGCGTCGTCTCCACGGGCGTACTCACTTCGTTTCGCCCGTGAGTTTCTTGAGCCAGGGCGAGGTGACGATCAGCAGCAAGCCGGCGCCGCCCGCGATGAAGCACATTTGCAGGAACTGTGACGGCATGGCGGCGGCGTCACCGCTACCGACGTGACCGCCGATGAGCCCTGCGAGCGCATTACCGACCGCAGCGCCTAGGAACCAAGTGCCCATCATTTGACCTTGATAGCGCTTGGGCGAGAGTTTGGTGACGTTCGACAGACCGACTGGTGAGAGACACAACTCGCCGAAGGTGTGCAGCATGTACGTCAGCAGCAACCAGGTCGGTGCGACTTGACCGCCCGACGACACGACGAGCTGCGCCGCCCACATCATCACGAGAAAACCGAAGCCGAGCAGCAGCAAGGCAAGACCAAACTTTGCTGGCGAAGACGGATCGAGATTGCGCTTGCCGAGCGCGACCCACAACCACGCGAAGAACGGCGCGAAAATCACCACGAAAATCGGATTGGCGGATTGGTACCAGGCCGCCGGATGTTCGCCATCAGCGAACAGGTGGCCGAGCCAGGATCGGTCGGTGTAGTCCTGCGCGAAGAGATTGAAGGTCGTCGCCGCTTGTTCGAAGCCGGCCCAAAAGAGCGCGGCGCACAAAAAGAACACAGCGATCATCAACACACGCTTCTTTTCGTCGCCATCGAGACCGCCGAGCAGCAGCACCCAAGCAAAGAACAGGAAGCCTAGAGCGACCATGCCGGTCGCAAATGCCTGCGCGAGACCCGTGATGGTGACCGGAATGACGCCCGTGTAGAGCAGCGCCGAGAGCACACCGACGAGAGCGCCACCCACTCCGAGCCACGTCCAGCCGCGCTTGCGCTCGGTATCGCTCACACCTTGCGGTGGCAAGCCTGCGTCGCCGAGATAGTGCTCGGTCATGCGGTATTGCAGAACGCCAATCAGCATCGCTGCACCTGCGCAGAAGAAACCGGCACGCCAGTTCCAAGACTCACCGATGGTGCCTGCGATGAATGGCGCGAGTAGTGCGCCCAAGTTGATGCCCATGTAGAAAATCGAGAAACCGGCATCGCGCCGTGCGCCCGATTGACCTTCGTAGAGCGCGCCGACGATGGCCGAAATATTGGGCTTGAGCAAACCCACGCCGATCACGATGGTGGCGAGTCCCAAGTAGAACACCGCAGGGCCAGCCGGAACGGCGAGCAAGAAGTTGCCAGCCGCGATGAAGATGCCACCCCAGTACACGGCGCGTCTTTGACCGATCAATCGATCTGCGATCCAGCCTCCTGGCAACGAAAACAGAAAGACGGCACCCGTATAGAGACCATATATCGCACCGGCTGTTTCGCGATCCATGCCGAAACCCGGGTTGGCGTCACTCGTTGCGGCCACGAGGAACAGCACAAGCAGGGCGCGCATACCGTAATAGGTGAAGCGTTCGAAGAATTCGGTCATGAACAGGGTGGCAAGACCCCGTGGGTGGCCGAGAAAGGTTTTTTCGTTAGAGTTGTTCATGCAGTCTCCCCCGAGTCTGTTCTGCGCATGCGATTCATCAGACGCGCCATCACGATGCCACCCTCATAGAGGAGATACATCGGGACGGCCATGATGGTTTGTGAGATGGCATCCGGCGGCGTCAGCAGCGCCGCGATGACGAAAATGCCGATCAAGACATAGCCGCGTATTTCCGCGAGCTTCTCGACTTTCACGAGGCCGGTGAGCACCAGCAGTACGACCACGACAGGCACTTCGAAGGCGAGGCCGAAACACAGGAACATCGTCAGCACGAAGTCCATGTAACTCGTGATATCCGTCATCATGCGTACGCCCGCTGGTGTGGTGTTCGCAAAGAATTCGAACATCACCGGGAATACCACGAAATAGGCGAAAGCGATGCCGCAATAAAAGAGCACGATCGATGAGACGAGCAGCGGGAACGCGAAGCGCTTCTCGTGTTTGTACAGACCTGGCGCGATAAAAGCCCAGACTTGATAGAGCACATACGGCATCGCGACGAAGAGCCCGACGAAGAAAGCCAGCTTGAACGGCGTCATGAACGGCGAAATGACGCTGGTGGCGATCAACGAGGAATCTTTGGGAAGCTGGGCGATCAGCGGCGTGGCTACGAAAGTGAATACTTCGTTGGCGAAGAACGCCAACGGAATGAATGCCACGAGCACGGCGATGAACGCGCGCAGCAGACGATCACGCAACTCGAGTAGGTGCGAGATCAGGGTGCCTTCGGCTAGTTGTTCCGAGTTGTCACTCATCCGCGCGGAGGATCATCCGGGTGGCGATTGACGTAGTCTTCGACGGCAGAGGGCGTCGGAGTCGTTGCGGCTGCGGCGCTCTCACTCGATGCGGTCGTAGGCGAGCTAGTCGTGGGCTCACCCTCGGGCTCATTGGTCGGCGACGTGGAGTTCGCCGCATTCGTTGAGGTGGTCTGCTGGTTTTGGCGACGCGCGGTTTCCTGCGCTTCGATTTCGAGTTGTTCGCGGAATTGTCTCGCCATCGCGCGAGCGCGACCCATCCATCGGCCGATCTCGCCAACGACCTTGGGGAGCTTTTCGGGGCCGAGCACGAGCAGCGCGAGCCCCATGATCAGCAGCAGTTCGCTGAAACCGACTTCGAACATATGGACAATCTGGCCCGCAGTCGGCGGGCGGCCTCAGCCGTTCCGGTCGGCGGGCTTCTGGTCGTTCGTGGTGGGCGCCGTCTTGGCGGTATCGCCAAAATCGGCGTCAGCCGATTCCTGCTTGATCTGTTTCAAGCTCTCGGCCGCATCGCCCTCGTCCATGCCCTTCTTGAAGCCGCGTACCGCAGCACCCAAGTCTGAACCGATGGTGCGCAACTTCTTGGCGCCAAACACCAACAGGACCACCAACAAGATGATGATCAGTTCGCGCATTCCGATTCCCATGACGACCTCGCGAATCCAGCGTATTCAGGAAAGCCTGATGATAGGCCAAACCGGCTCGAGTTAGACGGAAACTTCCGTTGGTTCGTCCACCTGCAACCAGAATGTCACCGGCCCTTCGTTGACGAGCGCGACGGACATATCGGCGCCGAAACGGCCAGTCTGCACGGCGGGATGGGCTCGGCGCGCCAGCATACAAAGGTGGTCGAATAACTCGGCTGCTCTCGCGGGTGGCGCTGCTGTGCTGAATCCCGGCCGATTGCCCTTGCGGGTGTCGGCGGCGAGCGTGAACTGCGGCACCAGCAGCAGACCACCGCCCGTGTCCGATAAGGAGCGATTCATCCGACCCGCTTCGTCCGGGAACACCCGGTAGGCGATCAGCCGCTGGAGCAACCGCTCTGCGGTCGATTCGGTATCAGCTGGCTGAACGCCGATCAGGGCCAGTAATCCGCCCTCGATCGCGCCGATTCGCTGGCCGGCCACGGTCACGCTGGCAGAGGAGACACGTTGGATCAGGGCGATCATGTGGGTATGTCGACGACAGCTGCGGTGGTAATTCCGGGCGCGAAACCTTAACATTCCGGCCGGTTTTACGCTTGAATCGTCTAGTTTTCAGGGGGTTGCGGTGAGGAAGTTCGTTCTGGCGCTGTCTTTGGTTGCGGCCTCGGCATTTTCTTCTGCGTGGGCGCAAACGGCAGATGCCGAGCGCGGTGCCCGCCTCGCCTACACCTGCCTGGGTTGCCACGGCATCCCCAACTACAAAAATGCGTATCCGAATTACCGCGTTCCGAAGTTGCGCGGTCAGCATCCCGAATATTTGGTGATCGCACTGCAGGCCTATCGCAGCGGTGAGCGTAGTCACGCCACCATGCATGCGAATGCGTCGTCGTGGAGCGAGCAGGATCTGGCCGACATGGCCGCATTCCTCGCGGGCCCAGTCGTCGCGTCAGCCGCGACACCGAAGCCGATCGGCAAGGCTCCTGATGTGGCAGCGACTTGCGTCGCCTGTCATGGCACTGATGGCGTCGGCATCACGCCGCAATATCCGACTCTCGCCGGTCAGCATGCCGACTACATCGAGCGCGCATTGACGGATTACAAGAAGGGCGGTCGCAAGAACGCCATCATGGCGGGCTTCGCCGCGCAGTTGTCGCCGAAAGACATCAAGGCGCTCGCCGCCTATTACTCGGCGCAGCGACCGGGCCTCGCCACGTCGCTCCGCCCGACGCGAAAGAAATAACGCCTATTCTTTGAGCTTCTCCAGAAAAGTCACCGCGGTCTTCAGATAGAAGTCGCGGTTGGCTTTTTTGCGAAAGCCGTGCCCTTCGTCCTTGGCCGCGAGGTACCACACCTCGCCGCCACTGCCACGCACGCGCGCCACCAGTTGTGTGCTCTCTGAAGCCGGAACGCGCGGATCGTTAAGGCCTTGCACGACGAGCAAGGGTTTGCGAATGGTTTCGGCGCGATTAAGCGGTGAGATGCGTTGCAAGAAGGCTCGCATCGAGGGATCGCGTTCATCACCATACTCTGCGCGTCGCAGATCGCGACGATAGCCCGAGGTATTGTTGAGGAAGGTGACGAAGTTACTGATCCCAACGACGTTGATGCCGCCACGCAGACGGTCACCGTAATGAACGAGCGAGGCGAGCACCATGTAGCCGCCATAGCTGCCGCCCATCACCACGACACGTTTCGCATCGAATTGCGGGTTCGCGGCGATCCATACCAGCAAGGCGCCAATATCCCGCACCGAATCCTCGCGCAGACGTCCGTTGTCGAGTTGAGTGAATGTGCGTCCGTAGCCCGTCGAGCCACGTACGTTCGGTTGAATCACGGCATACCCGAGCTCGTTAACGAGATACTGGATGTAGGGGCTGTAGCCCGGGCGTGACTGACCTTCCGGGCCGCCGTGGATGTCGATGACGACGGGATGGGGTCCATTCCCGCGCGGCGTATACACGAAGGCCGGGATTTGCCGTGGCTGCTTACCGAGGCGATCCCACGTCGGATAACGCACGAGTTCTGCAGCTTGCCAGCGTTGTGTATCGACCGGACCCGACTCGCTACGAGTCCAACGCAGTGCCGCATCTTTGTCGATGTCGTAGCTCCATGCATCGCGTGGCGATGTTGCCGATTCGATGGTGAGACCGAGTTGGGTACCGCGTGCATCGAAACGTAGATTGGAGATGAGTCCCGCCGGTAAACCGCTCGGACGGCGGGTGGTGTTGCTACCGAGGTCGCGCAACTCGAGACGGCTGTAGCCGTCGACATTCGCAACGTAGGCGATGTACCGACCGCTAGGATCGACCTCGAAGTCGTCGATATCCCAAGGTAGATCGGCCGTCAGCGTGCGCGGCTTCGTATCGGCGAGATCGAGGTAGCGTAGTTGCAGAAACTCCTCGCCAAGATCAGCTGAGAACCACACCCCGCGGCCGTCCGCGGAGAAACGCGCACCACCGATACCACTTTTCGGCAACGGCAAACGGGTTGTCGTGCCCTTTGCGATATCGGCGATATGCAGATCGGCATCGGTGACGGATCGATAATCGAGCAGTAGCAAGCGCGTTCCATCCGGCGACCAATCGAGTGGCTGCCAGGTTTGGCCCTGTGAAGACACGACGAGGCGCGCTGGTGTGGAATTAGCCACCTCAAGCACATAGACATCCTGATTGATGCCATTACGGGCATTACTTTGATACGCAAGGAAGCGACCATCGCGAGACCAAAGAGCGCCACCATGACGCGATTTTCCGTCAGTCAGCAGGCGGGTCGATCGCGTTTGCAAATCGTGTAGATAGAGCTGTGCGTTCTCATCACCACCGCGATCACGCGCGTAAAGAAATTGCGCAGGTGCCGCGGTCGGGTTGGCGAGCGCCAATGAAATGGGCTCCGCCTCGAAGGTGATCTGTTCGCGAGCAGCGAGCGGTCGTTCGACGCGATGGATTTGTTCGGCGTCGCCAAAGCGGGTGCTGATCAACATGCTGCCATCGGGCAGAAAATCGCGGAAACTCGCGCTGCGTCCGGCCAGCCAGTTGTCGAGTGTTGCGGCAACGCGAGCCGAATGTGCCGGAACGCCGTCCAGCACCAGATTGCCGATTTCCTGGCGCGGTTGTGCAGAGGCCACAGTGGTTGCGCATGCCAGCAGCAGCGCGATGTAACGGATGTTCATGTCTGATATGTTGCCGCACTCCGGGATATCCCTCCACGGCTTTTAGGAAGTGCCATGGCCGATGCGCGTTTGAAGAACAAATTGGATGCGGGTGAGTTCATCGTTGCGCCCGGTGTCTTCGACATGATTTCCACCATGCTGGCCGAGAGGGTCGGCTTCGATGCTGTCTATGCCTCGGGCTTTTGGCTGACGGCCTCTTATCTCGGTATTCCGGACGCTGGTCTTGCGACCTACACCGACATGCTTGCGCGAGTCAGCAAGGTCGTCGAGAAATCCTCGGCACCCGTCATCGCCGATGCCGACACAGGTTTCGGTGGCTTGCTCAACGTGCAGCATACGGTGCGCGGCTACGAGCGCGCGGGCGTGAGCGCCATTCAAATCGAAGATCAGGAGTTTCCCAAGAAGTGCGGCCACACCCCGTACCGTCGCGTCATACCGATCGAAGACATGGTGGCCAAGATTCGGGTCGCCGTCGCTTCGCGCCAGGATCCGAACTTCCTGGTGATCGCTCGTACCGATGCCCGCACGGGACTCGGCTTCGATGAGGCGTTACGACGTGGGCAGGCTTACGCTGAAGCGGGTGCCGATGTCGTATTTGTCGAGTCGCTGCAATCGGAAGATGAGATGCGACGTGCTTGCGCCGGAATTCGCGCGCCATTGATCGCCAATATGTCTGATGGCGGCAAGACGCCCATTCGATCCAAGGCGGAGCTGAAGGCCCTCGGTTATCGCATGGCGATCTGGCCCGCGCTGGCTGCTCTTTCGGCGAGCGCAGCCATCGAGGGTGCCATGCGTCACCTCAAAGAAAAAGGCACCAGCGTTTCTCCGGAGGTGGCGTTGTTCGGTTTCGACGATTTTTGTCGCATGGTCGGCTTCGAAGAAGTGTGGGCTTTCGAGGAGCGCTGGAAAGACGTCCTCGACAAGAGAGCGTCTCCGTGATCACGTATGAAAACGGCATCCACGCGATCGATGCCGAGTATGTGCGGCCCATGCTTGATGCGGTGCATCTTGTCGTCCATGAGGGACGTGCGGCCTTTGTAGAGACGGGCACCTCTCGTTCGGTGCCGCGTCTACTCGCTGCACTGGCGTCTCTGGGTTTGTCTCGTGATGCGGTCGATTGGGTATTCATCACGCACGTGCATCTCGACCATGCGGGCGGTGCGGGTCAGCTGATGCAAGCCCTGCCCAACGCGAAGGCCGTGCTGCATCCTCGGGGTGCGCCGCACATGATCGACCCGCGCAAGCTTGTCGATGCCTCCATCGCAGTCTACGGTGCTGACGCTTTTGCCGAGTTATATGGAGAGATCGTACCCATCGCAAGCGAGCGCGTCGTGTCGACCGAGCCCGGCCAACGTTTTTCTTTGGCGGGTCGCGATTTTGAGATCCTGCATACACCCGGGCATGCGATGCACCATCAGGTTTTCTTTGATCACTATGCCAAAGCCGTATTCACCGGCGATACCTTCGGGCTTTCTTATCGCGAGTTCGATATCGACGGTCGTGCATTTGTCTTTCCGACCACGACCCCGACGCAGTTCGACCCGGATCAGCTCATCGACTCGATCCACCGGATACTCGCCTTGCAACCACGAGCGGCCTACTTCACCCATTACGGTGAAGTTCGCGACCTGCCGCGTCTCGCAGTCGCTCTTGAACGCATGACTCGTGCCTTTGCCGAGGCGGCACGGGAAGAGGCAGCTGATGTCGAGCTCGAAAGCGGTCTTCGCGATCGATTGCTGCATCGCATCAGCCGGATTTTGCAAGTCGAGCTGCAGGCGCATGGTTGTACGCTGACGACTCAACGAATCGACGAATTACTGGGCCTCGACATGGGCTTGAATGTCGATGGCCTGATCGCCTGGCTCGCGCGAAACCCGGTTGCTAGGCAAGCCGTTGCCAAAGGAAACGCATCATGACTTTCAAGGCGTATCGCATTCACGAAATCGACAAGAAAATCGTCGCTCGCTTCGAGCAATTGACGCTCGATGAGCTTGCTCCGGGTGATGTCGTCATTCGAGTTTTGTACTCGGACATCAACTACAAAGACGCTTTGGCGGCGACGGGTGCCGGCAAGATTCTTCGCAAGTACCCGCTCGTCGGTGGCATTGATCTGGCAGGGGTGGTGGAGTCGTCTGCAGATCCGCGCTGCAAGAGCGGCGACCACGTGCTCGTGACGGGCTGTGGTTTGTCGGAAGTGCACGATGGCGGCTATGCGGAGTACGCGCGTGTCAAAGGCGAATGGGTGATCCCGATGCCGGAAGGCTTGGGTGCGTTCAGGGCCATGGCGCTCGGCACGGCAGGCTTCACGGCGGCACTCGCCATTCACCGCATGGAGCACAACGGCCAAACGCCGACGAAAGGACCCATCGTTGTGACAGGTGCCACGGGTGGTGTCGGTAGCATCGCGATCGACATGCTCTCGAGTCGAGGTTACGACGTCATCGCCGTCACCGGCAAGGCGGAGTCAGCCGACTATCTGCGTGCGCTCGGCGCGTCTGATGTTTTGTTGCGAAAAGAGATCGACTACGGCAAACGACCACTCGAGGCAGCGCGCTTCGGCGGCGCCATCGACAATGTGGGTGGTGACACGCTCACTTGGCTGACGCGTACCGTCGACACCTGGGGCAACATCGCCTGCATTGGCCTTGCTGGTGGGGCCGAGCTGCACACCTCGGTGATGCCTTTTATTTTGAGAGGTGTGAATTTGCTCGGTATCAACTCGTCGGCGACGCTGCGTGAGATGCGACTCATCGTGTGGAATCGGATCGCCACCGATCTCAAGCCGCGACATCTCGATAAGATCGTCACGCAGACGATCGACTTCGACGCGCTGCCGGGTGCGTTCCAATCCTATCTCGATGGTACGGTGACGGGACGGACGGTGGTCAAGATCGGCAAGTGACGAACTCGTGAACGAACAGTCTTTTTTGATATCGAGCGCGAGCCGACTCGGGGTATCGCTCGATGTCGCTGCGGCAAAGCGGTTGCTACAGTTGCTCGATGAGCTCGAGCGCTGGAATCGTAGTTTCAACCTCACCGCAATTACACACCGCGCGCAAATGGTGACGCATCACTTGCTCGACAGCTTGTCGATCGCTCCGTTGTTGCACGGGGAGCGCATCATCGACATTGGCACCGGTGCCGGCTTTCCCGGTTTGCCTTTGGCGGTGATTCAGCCCGAGCGACAGTTCACGCTGCTTGATTCGAATGGCAAGAAGGTGCGCTTCGTGGCTCACGCTGCGCGCACGCTGGGGCTCTCGAACGTAGTTGCCGTACACGCGAGGGCCGAGCAGTGGCAAGACGAGCGCGGTGCATTCGACACGGTGGTGACGCGCGCCTTTGCGCCTTTACCTGAACTCGTTGCGATGGTGCAGGGATTGTGTGGTCCCGACACACGAGTTCTGGCGATGAAGGGTCGACGCTCCGAGCAGGAGCGCGCCGGCTTGCCTGTCGATTGGGTCATCGAGAAGGACGTCGATCTGACGATACCGGGCCTCGATGAAGAGCGTCACGCGCTCGTCCTTCGGTTAGACTCGCGCCCATGAGCCGCATCATCGCCGTCGCCAACCAGAAAGGTGGCGTCGGCAAGACCACCACCGCCGTGAATTTGGCTGCGTCGCTGGCCGTGACGCGTCGTCGAGTGCTGCTCATCGATCTCGATCCGCAAGGCAATGCCACGATGGGTTGCGGCATCGAAAAAAATCAGATCGAGCGAGGCGTTGGTGATGTGCTGATCGGCGCTTGCACGGCACGTGAAGCGATGCTGCGTATCGAAGCGCCGCCGATGGATCTGTTGCCCGCCAACCAGGATCTCACCGCAGCCGAAGTTCAACTGTTGTCTTTGTCGGTAGGTCGTGAGACCAAGTTGCGACAGTCGCTGAAAGCCGTGCGTGACGACTACGACATCATCCTGATCGACTGCCCGCCGTCCCTCAACATGTTGACGGTGAACGCTTTGGTCGCGGCGGACAGCGTGCTCGTACCGATGCAGTGCGAGTACTACGCCCTCGAGGGGCTGACGGCGCTGATGAGCACCATCGAGCAGATTCGCGAAGCGGTGAACCCATCGCTCGAAATCGAGGGTGTGCTACGCACGATGTTCGATCCGCGCAACAATCTCGCCAACGAGGTCAGCTCGCAGCTACTCGATTATTTTGGTGACAAGGTGTTTCGCACGATCATCCCGCGCAACGTTCGTTTGGCTGAGGCGCCCTCCTTCGGCAAGCCCGCCTTGTTGCACGACAAGGAATCTCGCGGTGCGCTCGCGTATCTCGCCTTGGCCGGCGAGATGATCGGGCGAGGCGAAGTTCCGCTCGCACAGCCACTCGCTGCCGCCACATGACCCTCGAGCCGCGGCAGGCGGCTCCGGGGGCGTTGCGGCGCTGGGTGCTCTCTGCATTGCAGTTGCTGTGGCGCGGAGCGGGCGTTTGGCTCGCACTCGGTCTTTTGATGTGTCTATGGATTTTCTTCGGGCATCGCTTGCCCTTGCTCAGCGCCATGTTGGCCTTGTCCGCATTGCTCGGGAGCATCCTGATCGCGGCACAGGTCGATCGCAGTCCGCGCATCCGTCTGGCCGATACGCTCACCATGCTGAAGGTGCATGCGCCGATCACGTTGCGTTTTTCGGCTTTGATCACCATTGCGGGTGCGATCATTTGGGTGGTGTTACTCGCCAAGCCCGGAGTGGCCTGGTGGAACATCTTCTACACTTCGCGTAATGCGCTCGATGTGTTGAGCCCTGACGGATTCGTCGCTCTGCGCCAGATCTTCGTCTATTCGGCGTTCGCCCTCGGACTCTGTTACTTCGGGCTCAACATTCCGGGTTTGACCTCGATCTTTCAGTTTCCCTGTATGACCTTGCTCGGTCTGCCCTACCGGGATGCATTACGTCTCGGCGCCGCGGGTCAAATCCGCAATCTCAACTCCGTGCTCGCGATCGGCGCCCTATTCGTGGTGCTACCGGTGCTGTTCGGTCTGCTGCTGCCGATGCTGGTCCCGGTGCTCTACTGCTTTTTCGGGGCGCTGACCTACGTCGCTTTCCGCGAGATCTTTCTCGGGGTGTCCGAGAATCGGCCGCAGTTAAGCGCCGAGGCGAGGGTGGCGGCGACTCCGCTATCATCGCGCGCATGAATCAGAAGAAGCCCAGCCTCGGGCGCGGACTCGACGCTCTGCTCGGACAGATGAGTGCAGCGCGCCCCGCATCGTCGGCCTCGACGACGACAGGAGCCGCGCCGATCGCGGGTGACGAGCTGACCCGCTTGCCGGTCGACGTCTTGCAGCGCGGGCGTTACCAACCCCGTGTCGACATGCGCCAAGAGACCCTCGAGGATTTGGCCAACTCGATCCGTGCCCAAGGCGTGGTGCAGCCGATCGTCGTCCGCCCGATCGAGATGCCCGGTGCAGCGCCAGGCAGCCGACCCTCGCGATACGAAATCATTGCCGGTGAGCGCCGTTGGCGGGCCGCCCAGTTGGCGGGGCTTAGCGAGATTCCCGCCATCATCCGGCGCGTTCCCGACGAGGGCGCCATTGCGATGGCGCTCATCGAGAATATCCAGCGTGAGAACCTCAATCCGCTCGAGGAGGCTCGCGCGCTCGACCGACTGATCCGTGAGTTTTCCATCACGCATCAGCAGGCCGCCGATGCCGTGGGGCGCTCGCGCGCAGCGGTCAGCAACTTGCTGCGCTTGTTGGAGCTCGCCCCCGAGGTTGCCGAACTCGTCGATCGCCGCGAAATCGAGATGGGTCATGCCCGTGCATTGCTCGGTCTGACCCAGGCCCGACAGCAGGTTGAAGTGGCCCAATTGGTCTCGAAAAAAGGCCTATCGGTTCGTGAAACTGAGGCATTGGTTCGCCGGCTGATCAATCCGCCCCCGAAGGACGATGGTTCAGCCGAGGCAGATCGCGCTTTCGGGCGCAGCAGTGGCGCTAGTGGCAGCAGCGACCCGAACGTTCGCGAACTCGAAACCCGCCTCTCCGATACCCTAGGCGCCACGGTCCTCATTGAGCAGTCGGGTAAAGGTGGCAAGGGACGTTTGATCGTCAGCTACAACTCGCTCGACGAACTCGACGGAATTTTGGCTCATATCCATTGATGGTGCGGGGTCGCACATCTACAATGCGCGCCCGACA
>JACCDX011232522.1_pt1 | contig 31625 bp, 18 predicted proteins | sample 7449681 | NCBI WGS metagenome assembly JACCDX01 (sample SAMN15323450, study PRJNA562643) | freshwater metagenome | isolation source: river surface water | place: USA:Blue River Watershed | collected 2017-08-18
CTTGGAGACGACCGCGTTAGAACCCAAAGACGGTCGTATCTTCATGATTGGAGTAAAAACAAATAAAGGGTTCAGAAAGGTTATTGAGTGTGCAACACCTGACGACGAAAGAAGAGGACTTGTTGAGTTCTTTAACTTAATCGACGAACACAAACCATCAATCCTATCGGGATACAACTCATTCAACTTCGATTGGTATTGGATTTATGAAAGATGTAAGGCGTTAAACCTTGATATCAAAAAAATTGCCAAGTCATTAAATCCTGAGAAATCAATCTCACAAAAAGAGTCAATGTTGAAATTGGCAAATGAAGTTGAGAAGTTTAACCAAACTCAAATGTGGGGTTACAACATTATTGATATCCTACATTCAGTTCGTAGGGCACAAGCAATCAACTCAAACATTAAGGAAGCGGGTTTGAAGTATATTACCAAGTATATTGAGGCTGAAGCTCCTGATCGTATTTATGTTGACCATGACAAGATTGGCCCAATGTATGGAGACAAAGAAGAGTATTGGTTGAATGTTGAGAATGGTAAGTATAAGAAAGTGGGTGTAGACCCAAAGATTGATGATGTTTGTGGAAGACATTCTAAAGTTTATATCAAAACAAAGGGGGACGACATTATTGAGCGTTATCTTGACGATGACTTGGAAGAAACTCTATTGGTTGACGAAGAATTCAACCAAGGTTCATTCTTGTTGGCATCATTACTTCCAACAACGTATGAAAGAGTTTCAACGATGGGTACCGCAACATTATGGAAAATGTTGATGTTGGCTTGGTCTTATAAACATAACTTGGCAATTCCCGCTAAGAATGATAAAGGGAACTTCGTAGGAGGACTTTCTCGATTGATCCGAACAGGATACTCGAAGAACGTATTAAAACTTGACTACTCGTCTCTATATCCTTCTATTCAGTTGGTACACGATGTATTCCCCGAGTGTGATGTTACAGGTGCGATGAAAGGTTTATTATCCTACTTCCGTAACACTCGTATCAAATACAAACAACTTGCTGAAGAATATGCGAGTATTGATAAGAAGAAATCAACATCTTATGACCGTAAACAATTACCGATTAAGATCTTCATCAACTCGATGTTTGGTGCCTTGTCCGCTCCACAGGTATTCCATTGGGGTGATATGGATAAAGGTGAGATGATTACTTGTACAGGTCGTCAGTATCTTCGTATGATGATTCATTTCTTTATGGATCGTGGTTACACACCTCTTGTAATGGACACGGATGGTATTAACTTTTCGGTTCCTGAAGGAGTAGAAACAAGAAGATATGTTGGTAAAGGTTTAAATTGGAAAGTTGTTGAAGGTAAAGAATATGTTGGTGAAGAAGCTGATGTAATGGAGTTTAACGATTTTGCAATGAGGGGTGAGATGGCACTTGATACTGATGGTCAGTGGCCTGCGTGTATCAACTTAGCTCGTAAGAACTACGCTTTGATTACTGCAAAAGGTAAGATCAAACTCACAGGTAACTCAATCAAATCCAAAAAGATGCCGATCTATATTGAGAAGTTCTTAGATAAAGGGATCAAGTTACTTCTTGATGGTAAAGGACAAGAATTTGTTGAGTGGTATTATGAATATGTACAACAAATCTTTGATCAGAAAATTCCTTTGATGGATATTGCAAACAAAGCAAAGATCAAACAGACTATTGATGACTATATTATTCGTAGTAAACAAACAACTAAATCAGGAGCACTTATGTCACGTCAAGCACATATGGAGTTAGCAATCAAAGACAAATTAAATGCAAATCTTGGTGAGGTTATCTTTTATGTAAACAACGGTACAAAAGCGTCTCACGGTGATGTTCAGAAAGTTAATAAACCAAAGAAAGGTTGGTCTCAAGAACATATCGATAATTACATGAGGGATTGGGGAACTACAATACCTGAGAATGTCGATTCAATAATCCAATTAAATTGTTATCGAATTAATCCTTCAGATATCGAAACTAACCCAACTATGACAGGTGAATACAATATCCAAAGAGCAATTGCGACTTTTAACAAAAGGGTTGAGCCTTTGTTAGTTGTATTCAAACAAGAAGTTAGAAATGGATTGTTAGTTAAAAACCCTGAAGACAGACCTTTCTTTACTAAAGACCAATGTGAATTAATTAATGGACAACCATTTGATGAAGGTGATCAAGATAAATTAGAAGATGTAATGGAGATATCTGACGAAGAGATGTCTTTTTGGAATAGAGTTGGGGAAACCCCTTACCATATGTACAAGGAGGCAGACCCATATATGTGGAAATATTTACCCGATAAAAACTTATTCAATCTTGAGTCCGTCTGATGAAAGGATATACCAAGATCCTGAAACAAACCTGAAATTGACACAAGCACCTTTAGATAAAGATATTTCATCCCAATCTTCATCTATTCTACCAATGTCAGGGACAATAATTAAATTTGTTAAAGTTTTTATCCTAATACTTTCTGTTGTCAGAGAATTCAATTTTATTTTTGAATGGTCGACATCTTTAACAATAATTAATTCTTCACCATTTGTTGAGTAGAAGTTATCGGTAACGATCACGGTTTCGTGTGTATCAAAAACAACGGACCTGTCTCCTCTTATAACCGTTTTTCTTGTTGGTTTTCCTGTAAAAATTGGCATATTAAATTACATATATTTGTCTTGGCATCGCTCTAAACTTAAGTTGTTTGTTTAGATTTTCAGCTAGTAGTGCTTCTCTCTCCATCATTTTTTCAGGACGAAGTCTTGTTAATCTTCCATCAGCACCTGTTAATTCCTCAACTAATTTTGCCTTCTCATCTTTACCTTCAGTTGCCAAGGTTGTGTAATCCATAGTTAAATCTCCGTCAGGGGTTTTCAAACTACCACTAAATTTACCTCTAACTCTTGCTAAGGTTTCTTTACAATATGCGGTAAACCATCTTCTTACCCAAATCTGTGCCGGATTGTTTAAATCATACCAACTCATTTTTTCAAAAGGAACATCAGATGGTAATTTAATGATATCAGGATTGTCTTTTAAACATTGATCTCTATCACCATCTCCTGTATCGTAATACCAATACCAAACTTTACCTTGCATTAATGATGAATTACCAAAATCGAATTTACCACCTGGTGTGTTTAAAAGGTGTAACGCTTTTTTACCGCCAGGTAATGCTGTAACATAATAAGTTAAATCTCCCGCAATAATCCTTTTTTGGATGTTAATTTCTTGCATTCTAAGTAACATATCAAATGCCGGCATCAAAAAGTAACTACCTGACATATTACCAACTTGTGCATAACCTGCAGGACCTGAAATACCTCCACCTGCAATTCCACCAAAAGCCCAAGGATCAAAAAGTAAGTTGTTCATTTCTGCAGGTGTAAACCAAAGTATTTCATTTAGTTCTCTGTTTGCAGGAATTTCATATATCTGTTGATTTGGTACTAATTGTACATAATCTTTTTTTATAACCCAATCACCACCTGCTTGTAGACCAACAATTTTTGAATAAGCATAAGTGTATCTAGTTTCCCAATCTAAACTTTTTGTCACAAAAGCTCTAGATAAAGACTGAGTATCCAAATTTAAATTGTATAGTGATGTCCATTGAGACTCTATCAACCAATCTTGGACGTATTGAGAATAATCATCAATGGAGTACTCTAATAGAGTATCCATCATCTCATCTTCTAATTCTACAGATCTTAAAGGGGCTCCAAGAAGATGTCTTACTTTTTGGTAGAATTTACTTCTTTCTGGTTCATTAATTATTGCCATAGGATTTTATTCTATAAATATCTAATAAAATAAATTATTAAATAGGACAAATTACATATTTCTTTTCGTCAGGAGGCATTGATAAATCAATATTTTCCAATGTATCCTCATCAACATATTTGTAACCATTAACAACATTAAATTCTGGGTTAATTCTAAATCTTATTGCCAACCTTTTTTCATCACAACCTCGTTGTCCTTTGTTTGACCAATAAAGTTCGATGTATTTTGTTGGTACGATAAATTCTTCATCATAAATTATCCCACCCATTTGATCTTTAACTTTTTTTAAATATTTTTTTGCCTGAACATTAGTATCTAACCAAGTGTAAATTTTATCAATTAATTCATTATAAAGTTTACCAATAACTTCTTTTTGACCAATGTTTTCGGTTTGTTTAAAAATGGAAAAGAATTCAGATAAATAACTATCAATAAATGGATCTAATTTTTTTATTTCAAAATTTGTTCCTGATGGAAAAATAACGTTACCTTCTTTGTCTTTTAAATCTTCGGTCGACTCCACATCCGCCTTTATGTAATACGTTCCACTTTTGAACGAGTTAACAAGACAATTTGTTATTCTAAAGAAAAGAAAATTTAAAGTTTGTTCTTTGTTATGAATTTTTAATAATGTATCAACTAATTTTTCTTTTGCGTCATCACTACAGTGATAATTTAATTGTAACCTCGTTGATTTTTTTTTGAAGTGTTTCCCCTCAAACCTTTTCTCATATTTGGCGTATTCTTTGGCTCTTGCAGCGGCCAATAAATCTTCAGTGTTACTTGGTATTGATTTAGTATTTTTTTGTTTTCTTAAAACTTTTCTTGTTTCATCCTCAGTAAAATCTTCATTATCAATGAAGTCTGAAATTAATTTTAAAAATTCAGCAGTTTTTTCCTTACTGACTAAAGAAAGATTAACGATCGTTGGGAACATACCAACATTTTTGTATCTATAAAAATTATTTAATCTATCTATTGATGTATCAATGAGTTCTGTTACTTTCTCGTCTTGAATTGAGTTTCTAAACGACAGTAATTTACAAAAAGAAGAATCTTGATTTTTTGATTTTATACATAAAGATTCTAAAGTTGTATATTTTTTTGTTCGATTTTCTGTTATAGATTCTTTGAGTTGTTGTTTTTTTGTGTGTAAATTATAAAGTTCCTCAACAAAATTCCAATTAACTGCATCCCAAAACTTTTTAATATATTCATCTCGTTTGTTTTGGTATTTTAAATAATATGCGTGTTCCCAAACATCCAAACCTAGTAATGGATAACCACCACCTTTTACAATATTCATTAGAGGATTATCTTGGTTTGGAGTTGACATAATTTTTAATTTGTCGTCTTTTGTTAAGTATAACCAAGCCCAACCAGATCCAAATCTATCTTTAGCCGCTTCGTTAAACTCATCCTTCATTTTTTTTATATTACCAAAATCTGAAGTAATTTTTTTCAATATATTACCTTTTGGTAATTGTTTATTCGGTGATAACATTTTCCAAAACAAGGCATGATTAAAAGCACCACCAGCGTTATTTCTAACTTTGTCGTCAAATTTACTAATGGACTTAACAATTTCTTCTAAATCTAAATCTCCGTTTCTATCTTTTAACGCTTTATTTAATTTGTCAACGTAACCTTTGTAGTGTTTATTGTAGTGAACGTTCATTGTTTTGGAGTCAATAAATCGAGATAAAGAAGAATAAGAATAAGGTAACTTCTCGATTCCAATTTTTTTCATTTCAAGAATTAAGTTACTATTAATATTTTCTTTTTCTAATAAAAGAATTGATTCGTTAAGTGTTTTTAATTTGGATTCTATTTTAGACTCATACATTTTAATTTCTAAATGAGGGTAATCCTTTTCAAACATTTTAATTAACCTACCAGCATACGCATTCGCTTCGTCTTCATTTTGACCACCAATGTCAGGACCTTGATCTCTTTTTAAAACAGATCTTTGGTGTTCATGAACCCATTCGTGTGCCAAAGTCCTTAATATATCTCTATTAAGTCTACCATCGACTAATACTTTAATTAATGATTTGTTAGTTCTTGACCCCGTAGACATTTTACCGGTTTTTGAACTTAGAAAATGAATCCTTACGTCATCATTAAGCGGGAATTCTTTTTGTAAAAACTTAATGAATTTGTTTATTAAGTCCTTGTCTTTACCCTCAAATTTTTTATCTAAAAAAGAAACATGTGCCTTCATTAATGATAAATATCACTATCGTATTTTATTTATCAGATTTAATATTTCTTCGGCAACATCACCAACATTTTCAGGTGTTTGGTCACCCATTACAGTTCTAATGATTTGTTTTTTCTTATTTAATATATCATAGATAACACCCTCAATTGTATTATCAAATAAAGGATAATATACAAGAACATTTGATTTTTGACCATATCTGTATGCTCTATCCTCGGCTTGTGCATGTTCTGCGGGTACAAAAGATAAATCATTCATTATTACTACTTCAGCAGCAGTTAATGTTAAACCAACACCTGCGGCTTTTAAATTACCGACAAATATTTTTATTTTTTCATCGTTTTGGAATTGGTCGACAGCTTGTTGTCTTACAGAGTTAGAACAACTACCATCAAGGTAAACCGCTTGTTTTCCAAAATGATGGTAGATACTTTGAAGTGTGTCAGTAAAATTTGTAAAAATGATTACTTTTTTTCCCTGATCGATAATATTTTCTGCAAATTCTATAGTTTGTTTTACCTTTTCATTTGCAATTACTTTTCTAACTTTCATTAATTTTGAAAACTGAACTGTAAGTGACGAGGCTTCTTCAGGATTTTTATCATACCAATCATAATACTCACCCATTAAGTTTTCATATTCTTTAGATTGTAACCTTAAGTAGACAGGAGTAATAATTTTGTCAGGTAAATCTAATACATCTTCTTTTAATCTTCTCAAAATTTGTTTTGAGGTCCTATCCCGTAATTCTTCTAAATTTGATGCACCAGATACATTCCAAACTTTTCTATTACCCGCTTTGAATTGATATCCCTGACAGTATCGGATAGCATAAGCCATCCAATTCTGAGCTACGGGACTTTCGATGATACTCAAAAGATTGTAATAATTCATTGGTCTTGATGTCATAGGTGTACCTGTCAACAACCAAACTCTTTTTATATTTTTAACAAAACTATTAATGATTTTAGTTCTTTGAGCTTGGACGTTTGAGATCATATGTGCTTCATCCAAAATAACCAAATCAAAATTTGATTTTAATAATAAGGAATTTTCTTTGTCTTTTGTGTCGTGGAAATTTTTTAATATATCATAGTTTATTATGACAAAATCGGATTCAGTTGAAAATTTCTTACCTTCAGCAATAAAAACAGATCTATCTGAATAATTTGCAATTTCTCTTTCCCAATTTATTTTAAGTGATGCGGGACAAACAATTAATATTTTTTTAGCCTTTGTTTCTAATGCCGCTATTATTGTTGAAGTGGTTTTACCAAGACCCATGTCGTCGGCTAAAATAAATCTTTTAGACCCAACTAATTTTTCTATTGCTTCTTTTTGATGTTCTAACGGAGGTCTGTGACCATAAATTGAATAATCAATTTCTACCTTTTCAACAGTATGTGATTTTATTAAAGCTGATTTAGGAACCCAAAATTCTGATAAATTATCTTTCTCGAAAAATTTACCCCATACATGGTATGATTTTTCTTTTTCAACAAGAAGTTTTTCAATGTATATTTGTTCAGGAACTTCCAATAGATATCTTTCTTCTGAAAACTTTTTTGCAAAATAAGTATCTAACTCAACCCACTTCCTTGCTATTTTTGGTATGACGTTATGATATGTTATGATATATTCGGCCTGAGATCTTGTAGGGTAAAACTTTTTTGATGATATTTTTTTATTTTGTAAATAAAGAATATAGTTGTTTGCACCCGTATATGAATCGAGCATCTCAATCGCTTTGTGTTCCAATAGTGTTTGTATATTTTCCAAAACTACCTTTTAATAAAAATACTAATAAAAAAGATATTTATCAATAAAAACACAAAATGGCAAACAAAGTTCCAATAACAAGGTTAGGTAAATTTTTTGGTGAAGAAGATTTTAACTTAGAAATTGACATGGGTCAAGAATGGTTAGTAGGTGATATGAATTTTACTTGTGTATTATACAGGGTGGATAAAAACAAAGTTAAAATTGATGATGTATACGGAGAGGCCCTTCAAGACGGAATTAAATTTCTACCTCCTATTGAATTTAATGCTTATGTCCAAATTGTCGCACCTACAAATCAAAAACTTGGATCAACTAAAATACAACAATCTGAGCCAGGTAATATTACTATGTCTGTTTATTTAAAAACGTTAGACGATCTTGGTATTGATATTAATTTAGGTGATTATGTTGGTTATTATGATTCTGAAAATTTTGTAAGGTATTATACGGTAGTTGATGATGGTCGTGTGTATTCCGATTTAAAACATACTTATAAAGGATATAAACCATTTTTTAGAACCATCATAGGATCATACGTGACACCTGATGAATTTAGAGCACTTTAATTATGGCATTACCAAAAAAACAAGTTAAACCATATCTACCGTTAACTTACCCAAAAACACTTTTGGCTAGAAGACACCAGATTGCAGATATGATATCAAATGATGGTACGTATCTTCCAAAGTCTTTATTACACGCCGATTTGGATAGGGGGTTTTTAGATTTTGTAAAAGAATCTTTAGAAACTATAGTTGAAGGAGTTAAAATTCCTGTTGTAGATATTCTAATTACTTCCCAAAATTGGAGTCAATTTGTTGAAACATGGAATTTCCAAAACATAGATAAAAATGTTGAGCCTCCTTTTATAACAATTATAAGAATACCTGAAGTTAAGTATGGTAACAATCCTGCGGTTATGTACAACATTCCTAATAGAAGAACATTTTATTACATGCAAGTCCCAACTTGGGATGGTCAAAGAAACGGAATGGATGTTTATAAAATACCACAACCAGTACCTGTGGATATTAAATTTACTGTTGCAATTGTTTGTAATAGAATGAGAGAAATAAATAAATTTAATCAAGTAGTTAACCAAACATTTGCTTCGAGACAAGCGTATCAAGTTATTAAAGGTCATTATATTCCTATTATAAATGACGGAATAACCGACGAGTCTGTAATGGATGTTGATAAAAGAAAGTATTACATTCAGAAATATGATTTTACTATGATGGGATTTTTGTTGGATGAAAACGATTTTGAAGTTAGTCCCGCAATATCAAGAACCTTTTCAATGTTTGAGGTCGATTCTAAAACAAGAAAGAAAAAGCAAAGGAGACCAATTCCGAATGACCCACCAAAAACAATTTTAAATTATGAAGTTGGTACCACTGGTTTAACCAAAAATTTTGAATACACATGTAATTTATCTTTAACTAATTCTGAAAACGTAGATACCTACGAAGTTTATATTAATGACATGTTTTATGGTAATGACATTTTTACAATTCAAATCAATACAAACGACATTTTAAAAATAACAATTATTAGGGATGATAATACAAATTCTTCTTTATTAGAATTTACCGAGGATTTAATTTAATCACTCACCATAAACATCCTTTTTTTCCGAACACTTTTCAATTATTAAGTTCTCTAAAAACTTATACATTTTGATCCCTCTTTTATCGCAATATTTTTTAAGGACTTCGTGAACTTCGATGTCTATTTTCAAATTTTTTATCTTCTTTATCTTTTTATCCATAATGGTAGAAAAAAGGCAGAATAAAATCTTACCAAAATATAAATAGTTTTTGTTTTGTAAAGTTTTTACAAAAAGAATGAATATTTATTAGAAAATAAAATAAATAATAGGAAAAAATAAATTATGGCAACTAACAGTAAAGTTTTTGTTTCACCCGGGGTTTATACTTCAGAAGTTGATTTAAGCTTCGTAGCACAAAGTGTTGGAGTAACTACTTTGGGTATTGTTGGTGAGACTATTATTGGTCCAGCATTTGAACCAATTTTCATCACAAACTATGATGAATTTACTCAGTATTTTGGAGGTACTTCACCTGAGAAATTTGTTAACACTCAAATTCCTAAATATGAAGCGGGTTATATCGCTAAAGCATATTTACAACAATCTAACCAATTGTTTGTAACAAGAATATTAGGATTATCAGGTTACGATGCAGGTCCTTCTTGGTCTGTAACAACAACCGCAAACGTAAATCCATCAACAATTGATGTTTGGTGTTTGACTGGCACAACTATTGATTGTGTACCTGTTTGTTTGGTACCAAGAGAAGAAAGTTATACAATCCCTTTCACAGCTTGTACTAATTCATCTACATCAGTAGGGTTTACATTATCAGCGTTTCCTAATGACTTATCTCTTAAATTGAATGAGTCTTATGAAACCCCACAAGGAGGTACATCAACTATATTAACCCAATTACAAAATTTGGTTTATAACGTTATTACTGATGACACTCCATTTATCGCTGAAGATCAAAATGTTTATTATTTTGGTTCAGTTGCAGATGATGATTACCTTGCATTATTAAGTACTGGTTTCACTGCAACAACAAACGTATTCCAAGTACCTGCAGTACCATTCACAGAAAACAACCTTTCTTCAGGATTTAATGATTCTTGGTATTACGCATTGTTTGATCACGAATTAACAGGTTTCGGTTATACAGGTTACTCTTTCTTCGGATTAGTTCAAAATTTACAGAACTTTAACCCAGTACCAACACCTACACCTACATTTGCTGTATCACAAACACCTACACCAACTCCTTCGGCTCAAAATCCTTGTATTACACCTTCGGCTCACGTAAACCCAACACCAACACCTTCTCCAGTTCCTTTGAATTGTTACTCGGGTAATTTGGTGGTTAAAATGTATTACTACACAGGTACATCTTATACTGAGTATGATAATGTTGTTGTTGGAACTTTAAGATCAAGAGGTTTATCAACATATACAAGTAGTCAAAACCCTACTTACGAAGTAACAGGAACAACTGACGTTACGGTTGATATGACAGGTCAATATTCTTCAGTACTTAAAAACCCATACGCAACTTTTGCTGTTAACGCAACAAACAGATATGGTCAAAAATATACATTCGAAACATCATTCACACAAAATGATCCTGAATACATAACAAAAGTATTTGGAGTTACTAACTTCCAAAAACCAAGATTAGAAGTTCCTTTATTCTGTGAAGAAAGATTCCAATCATGGTTAAACTATTCATGGAAAAAAGGGTACATCAGAGGTCTTAATCCAAACTTAATAGAATTAGATTCAGCACAAAGTGGTGATGTTCACTCTATTGGTTGGTATTTGGATAGATGGCAGACCCCAAGTTCACCATGGCTAGTTTCAGAATTAAGAGGTAATAAAGTATACGACTTATTTAGATTCTATACTGTTTCTGATGGTGATGGTGCTAACACATTAGTTAAAGTTTCCATTTCAGATGTATCTTTTGGTAATGGAACATTTACAATACTTGTTAGAGATTACTTTGATGTGGATTCTAACCCTGTTGTTTTAGAGAAGTTCACAAATTGTGGTATGGATCCAGGACAAAACAACTTTGTTGGAATTAAAGTTGGTACCCTTGATGGTGAATACGCACTTAATTCAAAATACATAATGGTAGAAATCAATGAAGATGCTCCGATAGACGCACTTCCTTGTGGATTTAACGGATATAACTTTAGATTATACCAAGGAGCACAATCACCGTTCCCTATTATTAAAGCTAAATACGACTACCCTGGTGAACCAATTTGGAATCCACCATTTGGTACAAGTACGGGTGTTGATGATATTATTGTTAGTAATGGTGATAACATAAGAAGAACTTACTTAGGTATAGGAAACTTCTATGGTTGGGACTCTTCTTTCTATGAATATGTTGGAAAAAGAAATCCTAATAATACTTGTGATATCGATGGTATTGATTGGAATTATAGATCAGCAGGTTTCCACATGGATAAAAACGCATCAGGTATCACGATAGGTGCTGGATTTAGTACAAGTGGTAACCCAAGATTCGTATGTGGAGCATGGCCGTTCATTACAGATCCACAAGATCCTGCTAACGATTATTACAGATTATTCGCACGTAAGTTTACATTATTAGTACAAGGTGGATTTGATGGATGGGATATCTATAGAGAATCAAGAACTAACACTGATAGATTTGTTTTAGGTCGTCCAGGTTTCTTATACGGAGCTTGTCCTTCAGATAGATACCCTAACGCAACAGGATGGGGAGCATTCAAACAAATATCAATTGGCGACGGTACTCAAGATTTTGCAAATACTGACTATTACGCATACTTGTTAGGTCAACAAACTTTCGCAAACCCTGAGGCAACTAACATCAATGTATTTGTTACACCTGGTATTGATTTCATGAATAACGGAGATTTAGTTGAGTCAGCTATTAATATGATTGAGTTTGATAGAGCAGATTCACTTTATGTTACAACTTGTCCTGATTACAATTTATTCTTACCTACAACTACTGGTGGTGATGGATTTATTTACCCACAAGAAGTGGTTGATTTATTAGCAGACACAGGAATCGATTCAAACTATACCGCTACTTACTATCCATGGGTGTTGACTCGTGATACTGTAAATAATACACAAATTTACATTCCACCAACAGCTGAGGTTACAAGAAACTTAGCGTTGACTGATAACATCGCTTACCCTTGGTTTGCAGCGGCAGGTTACACTCGTGGTATTGTGAATTGTATTAAAGCACGTAAGAAGTTAACTCAAGAAGATAGAGACATTCTATATGGTGGAAGAATTAACCCAATTGCAACCTTCTCTGATGTTGGTACAGTAATTTGGGGTAACAAAACTTTACAAATTAGAGAGTCCGCACTTGACAGAATTAACGTAAGAAGATTGTTACTTCAAGCTCGTAAATTGATTTCAGCAGTATCTGTAAGATTATTGTTTGAACAAAACGACGCACAAGTAAGACAAGACTTCTTAAATGCGGTTAATCCAATATTAGACGCAATCAGAAGAGATAGAGGTCTATACGACTTTAGAGTTACAGTTTCAAGTGACCCTGAAGATATCGATAGAAATCAATTGACAGGTAAAATCTATATCAAACCTACAAGATCCCTTGAATTTATTGATATAACATTCTACATAACTCCAACAGGAGCGTCATTTGAGAATATCTAAAAAATAAAAAAATAAGAAGAGGGGGACATTGTTCCCCTTTTTTTATTTAACACAATATTTATTGTTATGAATTATAAAAAAATTGTCAGAGAAATTATTTCGGAAATCATTCAGGATAGAATGATGAAACCAACCATGAAGTATTATGCTTTTGACTGGGACGACAATCTTATGTATATGCCAACAAAAATTTATTTAAAAGATGAAGACGGAGAAAGTGTTGGTATGTCAACTGAAGATTTTGCAGAGTATAGATCAGAAATTGGTAAAGAACCATTTGATTATGAGGGACATACTATAGTAGGTTTTGATGATGACGCATTTAGAGACTTCAAAGTTACCGGAGATAAAAAATTTTTAGTAGATGCAATGAAAGCACCTATAGGTCCTGCATGGGACGATTTTGTTGAGGCGATAAATAATGGATCAATTTTTGCAATTGTTACCGCTAGAGGTCATACACCAAGTGTTTTAAAAAATGCGGTATACAATCTTATTAAGAGAAATATGCACGGACTTAATGAAAAAGAGATTGTAAAAAATTTAAGAAAGTATAGAGAAATTGCTGACGAAGAAGATATGACGGACGACGAACTTTTGAGGACTTATTTAGAGATGTGTAAGTATCATCCTGTGACTTTTGGCGAAGGTTCAGCTGCTAACCCTGAAGAATTAAAAGTAAGTGCAATGAGACAATTTATGGAGTACGTTAAAACACTTTCACAAAGACTTCAAGAAAAGGCTTATATGAAAAACAAGATTAGTAATTATTTTACGCCTTATATTGGTTTTTCAGATGATGATTTAAAAAATGTAGAAACAATGAAAAAACATTTTGATGATGAATCTGGTTTAGATATTTATCATACAGGAGGAGGAAAGAAAACTAAATTTTAATTAAAACTAGGCCTAGATAAGATATAACTTGAAAAATTATTGAAGTAAATAGAAAAATTTTTATTTCATAGTATTTATAATAAAAATAAAAGAAAAAACAAATTAAAAAGATATGGCTGATTTATTAATGAAAATGCCGATTCCTTACGAACCGAAAAGGGAAAACCGTTGGATTGTAAGATTTCCATCATCACTTGGAATTAACGAGTGGTATGTTGAGACATTCTCCCGTCCTAAAATGACCATCGGGTCTACAGAGATACAATTTTTAAATACTTCAACATATGTTGCAGGTAGATTTAAATGGGATCCACTTTCTATTAAATTCCGTGATCCTATTGGTCCGTCAGCATCTCAAGCAATTATGGAATGGATTCGTCTATGTGCTGAATCTGTAACAGGTCGTATGGGTTATGCTGCAGGTTATAAGAAAAATGTTGACCTTGAAATGTTAGATCCAACAGGAGTTGTTGTTGAGAAATGGATATTAGAAGGGGCTTTCCTTTTAGGATATGATGGAGGTTCACTTTCATACAGTAGTGATGCTATTGCGGGTGTGACTTGTCAAATCCAAATGGATCGTTGCGTATTAGTTTACTAAAAAAATATTTTTTCATAATAAAAACCGTTTACTTTACTGTGGACGGTTTTTTTTTATTTTTAATTTAAAAGAAAAATTATGGAAAAATACGATGAATATACTGCAGGACAACAAAACTTTAATCTACCACATGATGTTGTTCCACTCCCTTCAGGTGGTGAATTTTATAAATCAAAAAAGAAAAGTGTTAAAGTTGGTTATTTAACAGCAGCCGATGAAAACATCATATCAAATGTTGAGGTTAGAAAAAGTATAAAAGAATCTATTATACTTCCGTTATTGAGAAATAGACTTTATGAAAAAGATTTAAGACCTGAAGATTTATTAGAAAGTGATATTGAAGCAATATTAATATTTTTAAGAAATACTTCTTTTGGTCCTGAATACAACATAACATTAGAAGATCCGTCAACAGGTAAGAGATTTCCTCATACTTTTTTATTGGATGAATTAAATATTAAAAAGACTCCCGTTAAACCTGATGAGGATGGAACTTGGACTATAGATTTACCATTATCAAAATCAAAAGTTAAAATTAAACCATTGACTCTTAGAGATACGATGGAAATTGATAGAATCATAGAATCTTATCCGGCTGAAAGGGTACCACCATCAGTTACTACCAAATTAAATAAACACATAGTGTCGTTAGATAATTCAGAAGACAGAGTAAAAATCGCAACTTTTTGTGAAAACATGCCAATTGCAGATTCTAAATTCATTAGAAAATTTTTAAATGATAATGACCCAAGATTAGAGTTAATAAAAGAAGCAGTAGCCCCGTCAGGAGAAAAGGTATCGTTTTCGATAACCTTTGGGGTTGAATTTTTTCGGCCTTTCTTTGGCGTATAAAACATTCTTATTAGACGAATATTTTGTGTTGTCAAAACAGATGGGTATGCAGTACTCTGAGTTTTGGAATATACCAACTTATGCTAGAAAATACCTAATCAATAAAGTTATTGAACTTAATAAAAACACCTAAGTTGGGTATTTATCTTAAAAAAACCAAATGACTGAAGAAGAGTTAAAAAAAGAATTAGAACGTATTCAGAAAGAAAACGACGCTTTAAAAGGATCTGCTGCAACATTAGACAGAATTAAAGGTTCTTTAACTGAAACAACAAGCTCATTTAACCTTAACGCACAATCTTTTACAAAGTACACACAAAGTATTTTTGTTGGAGTAAGTGGACTTCAGAGTGCAATAGATAACATGGTTAAAAACATGAGTATTCAGGATGCTATGGGATTTTTGGATACTGAGGCAACATCTATTCAAAATGCGTTTGGAGTATCTAAAGAAAGAATTAATGATTTCAAACAAGCGATTGCTGACGCGGCACCTGAACTTGTACAATTTGGTTTATCACAAGAAGATGCATCAAAAATGATTACCGAATTTGGTAATGCTTTAGGTACTACAGGTGTTGTTGGTCAAGAGGCTTTAAAAGAAATAGGGGCCGCTTCACAAGTAACAGGTCAAGGTTTTGGTGAATTGGCAACCGCATTTAGAGATGTCGGAGTTTCAATATACGATGTTGGTGACAGAATGAAAGAAGTTACTGACTATGCAAAAAGTGTTGGAGTATCTGTCCAAGCAGTGTCAAAGGGCGTTGTTGGTAATTTAGATAAAATGAACATGTATAACTTCGAGGGAGGTATAAATGGACTAACCAAAATGGCAGCACAAGCGGCAAGATTAGGTGTTAGTATGGACACGGTATTTACTTTTGCAGAAAAAATATTTAACCCTGAAGGTGCGATAGAAATGGCCGCTAGTTTACAAAGATTAGGGGTCGCTTCAAGTGATTTATTAGATCCGTTAAGGGCTATGGATTTGGCGGCAAACGACCCAAAAGAGTTACAAAATGAATTAGTAGAACTAACAAAAACTTTTACCAAGTTTAACGAAAAAACACAACAGTTTGAAATAATGCCTGGTGAAAAAAGAAGGTTAAGAGAAATTGCCCAAGAAATGAACATCCCTATTGGTGAATTAACAAAAATGTCTATTAAGGCTGCTGAGTTTGATGAAAAATTAAAAAAGATCCAATTCCCAAGTTTTGCTGCCGATGAAGAAACAAAAGAATTAATTGCCGGTATGGCACAAATGAAAGAAGGTAAGGCTGTTATTGAAGTTAAAGATCCTGAAACAGGTGAAAGAATATTAAAGGAAATAAATCAATTAACACCTGAAGATTTAGATAAACTAAAAGAGTCTGAACAAGAGTCTTCTAAAACAATAGAACAATTGGCTATTGACCAATTAGATCAATTAAAACTTTTAAATTCTCAAGTTGCCGCAGCGGCAGGAAAAACCGTTTTAGGACTTGCGAGTGCTAATGAGGTTTTAAGAGTTTCACAAGCAGGTGCCGCTATAACAAGAAGTTTGGCGGTTGAGGCAAACAAAAAATTTGGAACTGAAGATGTTAGAGGAAAAGTTTCGAGTATTGCAGCCCCTTTAGAACGAGGAGGTATTGAGGCAATTATGAGTGGTGACATAAATAAATTTACGGACCAACTTAAAATAGTTGGCGAAAATTTAATAAAATTAGAAGAAGACGTTAAAGTGGGTGTACAGGATGTTGCTTCCGAAGCATTTAAAAATACTATGGATGAAGTACTTAGAATTTATAAAGAACCTATTAAACAGATAGAAAAGAAAGAAATAGACTTTAATTTAAATACAACCATAAAATCAGAAGGTAACGTTAATATGAAACCAGAAGATTTGTTTAAGATAATGGAAGACTTTTTGAAAACACAAATTGGTATTAATACTGTAAAAACCGCGGTTAACTCAGGGCAGTTACCTGAATAAAAAAAAAGATTTTTTGTATTTATAAAATAAAAGAATGTCTGATAGTACACTTTCATTTGCGGGTTCTGAGGTTTTTAGAAAACAATTATTAGTTCGAAATTTAGAACCATATAGTGTGCCGGGCGCATATACACCAAATCAACCTGCGGTAAATTACGAAACAAACTTAACCGTGAGCAACGTAATTGACTCACCAAACGATTTAGTTTCAACAAACGTTTTTGCCGAAACTCTTTATCCTTTGAATGAATACGGACCTGAAGGTGGTTTTGGTGAACCAATAGGTGTTAATAGTATTGCATCAACAAATAACCCCGAAGGAACAAATCAAGGACCTTATGACCCAAACGATACGGTACTTGATCTTGTCAACGAATTTTATATCGAGGCTGCTTACTTAAAAAATACTTGGGGTCCTGAAGGTGGTTATAAAGATTTGGTTATTATTACTGACGTACAATTACCGGCTCAGTATTTTTCACCATATTCTTTCATACCGTATTGGAATTGGTCAACCTATTCAACATACAATATAGTATTCCAAGACGACCCATTAGGTAGTAATGGACTTTTATCAACAGACAGCCCTTTAATGAAAAAAGGTGCCTTCTATTTAAAAGAATTATTTCAAGATAGGATAGATCAAGAAATTGCGTCAAATACAATTGGGTTAATTAATTTAGATACAATTACAGATCCTTTTACGGCTACTTTAATTGCAACAGGACAACAACCTTTATTTACAAAAAATTGGAAAATTACAGTTCCTGAAAATCCTGCATTGGCAGCGGTGTCATTAGCAAACAGACTAACAGGTACTTATTTTCCTGCATCTTTTATTCCTGGTGATTATTTTGATGAGGTAAATCCTTATAATAATCCCGGACAAACAAGTGAAGCACTAAATGTTGCAAATAACTTAACAGGTGGTTTATTATCACCAATATTAAATAAAACTAGAAACCCATCAGAAGTTTTTGTTGCTAATACAGGTGGTGGTACAAGATCAGTTTTATTTGCCTCTTTAAATTATAACAAATATAGACCATCATATAACACTGGTTTAATACAAGGTATTTCAGCGTTATTTGGTAATTTAGTACAACAAGATACACCCGCATCAGGTGGTTTTTATGTTGGTAGTAATAATGCCGACCCAAGTTTAATTGATTCACCACCAAATGAGGTTCCTGTTAATGAATTTGGACAACAAGAGGCCGCTATAGTTTATGGACCTCAAGAGTTAGGTATTCTTTATGAAGGAAATATAGGACAACTACAATTTGGTTTAGCAGGTAAATCATATACAAATGATGGTGGTATAACAGGTCAACTTGTATGGACATCACCAAAATATAACCCTAATGCCGGATGGAAAGTAGGTAAAGGCGCTGACCCTAAGTTTGTTGACGAAGAGTTCAATGAAATACAAGCTGATTATAATAGATACAGATCAACAGACATTGACTTTAAACCGGGGTCAATTTTAGATAAAACTCAGAGGTTAGTTGAATCTGCAGATCAAGTACAAGGACAAACAAGATTAAAACACGTTGGAAACGCAATAAATCAAATTTCAAAAGTTTTCAATGATGGATATAAAGAGATTACAAAAGGTTCACAAGTTTTATCCTACTCTGATCAAGCGACAGGACAAGAAGCGGGAATTGAGTATTGTAGAATTTTCCAAAAAGACACACCATATTTTACCTACGCAGATTTACAAAAAACAGATGGTATTACAAATGCAGGTAGAAGATTTACATATTCGGTTTTTGACAACACATATAATTTAAATATTGCTCCACTGAGAGATCCTGGATCAACAAATATTGTTGATGGTAAAGTAAAAAAATATATGTTCTCTATCGAGAACTTAGCTTGGAGAACATCAAATAGACCGGGATATACTTATGATGATCTACCATCTTGTGAAAAAGGTCCTAACGGGGGAAGAATTATGTGGTTTCCACCATACGATTTAAAATTTAGTGATGATTCAAAACCGGATTTTAATACAACAACATTCTTAGGAAGACCTGAACCAATTTATACTTATAAAAATACTAGTCGAAGTGGTCAGTTAAGTTGGACAATTTTGGTTGACAATCCATCTATGATGAATACCATAATTGAAAAACAACTTGCGAATGTTGCAAAAGAAAGAATAGACTCGATCATCGATTCATTTTTTGCTGGTTGTACTAAATATGATATTTACGAATTAGGTATTAAATTTAATACCATCCCGACAAAGGATTTATACACATATCAACAAGTTTTAAATAACCCAAGATTAACAACTGAAGAATACGTACAAACATTAGAAAGTATCGGATCAAACTCTTCAGGAATTGACAATTCCTCAAGTTCAACAGGCGGAGACGGTGCATTGAATATAAACGGATCTAGTAGTAGTGTAAATACGGATTCAGGTAATAGTCAACTAAGTAATCAAGATTTTGAAAAATATGTTGGATATGGTTTTTATTTCCATAACGACTTACCTGACCCAAATACAGAACTTACTGTTGCAACCCAACCTTTTAATGTGTGGTATAATCAATACTTGGCGTTACAAGGTACTAAATATGTTACAAGTGCCCCTGAAAAAGTTTATGTTGGAAACGAAGAGTTTGAAAAATCAGGTATACCACAAATGTTTAGTAAAGTTGTTCAAGGAAACTTCAACAAGATACAATCTGAATTACTAAAATTAATGGACGAGGCGATTGTTGATAAAGGTGGAACTGTGTCAATACAGTTGGTAGGTTCTGCATCCGCACCAAACACACCTGAATATAACGTTAACTTATCTGAAAGAAGAATAAGTTCTGTTATGCAATGGTTTGACGCACAACCAACAAAAGATGGTAAAACTTTTGGTCAATACAGAACTGAAGGTAGATTAAATTTTGTTGACAACCAAGCTGAAGGTGAGGGAATTTCAATTATAAAACAGGCTAATGATGTTAATGACCAAAACGCTGAAGATGCAGAAAGTACAATTGCAGCATCTGTTGATTGTACGGTTGATATAAAACAAAAACAAGGAAATAGTCTTGTAACAACTTCAGCTGCACAAATTTATAGTGTACCTGCAATGGCTTGTAGAAGAGTGGTTTTAAGTAAAATTGATGTTGTAATACCTGAAACTCCTGACGAAGAAACAATACCTATTGAAGATGTAAAAATAGATATCAATGATCCAGGATCTGATAAAGATGTATCTACACCAACAACAGGACTAACAAGAAATATTAAACCACAAGCCGAAGTAAATATTGAGGCTAAACTTAAAGATGGTATTTCTAAAAAAATATTGAGAAATCTTTTTACAGAATGTGATTACTTTGAGGTTATAAAAGAAACTAACCCAATGATTTATGACACAATAAAAGAAAAGATTAAGTATTTTAATCCTGCGTTTCACTCAATGACCCCTGAAGGTTTAAACGCTAGATTAACATTCTTACAACAATGTATGAGACCTGGTCAAACTATTCCTGTTATAGGTCCTGATGGTAGACCAAAATATAATGACGCTTTAAATACTGCCTTTGGTGCACCACCTATATTGGTTTTAAGAGTTGGGGATTTTTATCACACCAAAATTGTACCAACCAATTTGAGTATTCAGTATGATCCATTAATTTTAGATATTAATCCTGAAGGTATTGGTATACAACCGATGCTAGCAAAAATTAGTATAGGGTTTAATATTATTGGTGGTATGGGATTGAAAGAACCAGTACAAGAATTACAAAACGCATTGTCATTTAATTATTATGCGAATACAGAAATATATGATGAGAGAGCGACGGCTACAGATACAAAAAGTAGTGAAGCTTTAGACAAATATGTTGTTGAAAAGTTAGGATTAACTTTACCGCCTGTCTCATCTACAATAGTAAACACACCACAACCTAAAAAAGGTCAATCAGCTATTGGTACATTAGCCGGAGCATCTTCTTTGGATTATACAGTTTTAGTAGACGAACTACAGTCAAACACTAAAGCTTATATTGACGCATATTTCAACTACATGAAACAAATTGAGCAACAAAACAATTTTGGAATATTACAATTGACAAATAAAGAAGTTAGTTTCAATAGTGGAAAAATTGCTGAATATACAACACCAACAGATATTAAAATATATGGTAAACCAAATAATTTTGAGTCACTTATTAATACTTTAATTGATAGAGTTAAAAATGATGTTTCAGAAAGAAAAGACCCAATAATGTTGGCATTAAAATCAGACTCGGCAAACTTTAAAAATAAAACTTTACGTGAGGTTGAGAATAAGTTGAAAGAAATTGTTGTAAATCAAAATAGCATAATTTCAAATTCTGTTAACTCTACAATTAATGATTTTGTATCTGTTGAACAAAACTTGAATTACACTTTAAGAAAGATGGATGTTGTTATCAATAAACTAGACGGATTATTAATAGATACTAACAATCCATTAATATATGACTTGAGCGGTGATACATTTTTTGGTGACTCAAGTTCTGATCAATCAATTAATTATGTGTATTTAAATACAAACCAACCTGAAGGAGGAGTTGCCAGTTTCTTTAAAACCATGGAAAGTTTTAACACATTAATGGATTCAAAAATAAACATACCAACTTCTTTCAATTCAGATGAAAGCACATTAAATGTTGATTCACCTTTAGGTGACGTTGGATCTAATGTGTTCCTTAATATTGAGGACGATAGATTTTATTTGGTTATGTCGCAAATATTCACAGACACAACAAAAAAAGATACATTGTTTACCGATTTAACTAGTGGTCCTGATGTTAAAAATGAACCTGAAATAATACCTGCAATTAAGGAGACCATAGATGGAATTGCATCAAGATATAAAACAAACTATGATTCTGAACTTAAATTATTTTCAGACTTAGAAGTTAGTGAGGAATTCGTTACAATTAAAAATTATGTATTACCTTCTATTGGTAAGGTAGTAGACTATACAACACCACCGACAGTTGATGTTGATGTTAAAACTAAAAAACTAAAAGACTTGTACTCAAGTCAGAACCTAAACTCGGAGAATACTTTCAATGGTAAAGTAACATTTAATTAAAAATTATGGCACTACAATATTACAATAGATATTCAGATTTTTTAATAAATGGTCAACAAACTGTCGTCCCATTTATTCAATTACCAACTAAAAGTAGTGACAAAGCACATATCTACATTGTTGGACAATCAAGATTGGATAAAATTTCTCAACAATATTATAATTCACCATTTTTTGGTTGGTTAATATTACAGGCAAATCCACAATATTCGGGATTAGAAACTAGTATACCTGATGGTGCGGTACTTACGATACCATTTCCATTAGTCGCTTCATTACAAGATTATAAAAATGTTTTAAATAACCACTTATTCTATTATGGCAGATAACAATGAAAATATACTTGTTGAATACGATTATGATAACATTACCTTAATAGACCCAAATAGAATTGTTGATAGTTTAGGAAATGTACAAGAAAGGCTCGTTAAACAAGAAGATTTAGTTTATTATGCAAATCTTGAGTGTAATGTTTTGCCAAGAACAAAACTTGCGGTTGGAACGGCACTTAATGATCAACAAAGAACAATATCTGTCGGAAAAATTAATTTTTTAAATCCTGGGTTTAAAGATTTCTTTTCGACTAGTTGGTCGGATGAAATTACAGGTAAAGACACTCTACAAGGTAGAGGTATGAACCAACCTAATTTAGAATCAGTACAGAACCCAAATAAATCAGATGATTATTATATCACTCAAAGCACCTATTCAAACGGAACACCGGGCGCTGTTGATAATGGACTTTTAGGTATTAAAGATATTAACATATCGATGGGTATGGATTTTTTACCTGTCGTTGAAATGACATTGGAAGATGTAAAAGGGAGAACTTTATTTGAAGCAGGTAACAATTCACCATACGCAGCATTTTTCCAACTACCATATCCATTATTTAATTTAACTTTAAAAGGTTATTATGGTAAGGCAATAAAATATCCTTTGATGTTACAATCATTTACATCAAACTTTGACCCGTCTTCACACAATTTTTTAATTAGATTAAAATTTTTCGGTTACAAGTATACATTGTTATCATATGTAAATTTTGGTGCTTTAATGGCGGTGCCTCACATGTATAACAATCTGATAACCACAGTTACAAAAACAACAGAAACAAACCAGTCAATTAAAGAGACAGGTCAAAAACCTACATTGGTAAGCCGAGGATTTGAAAAAATGAAAGAAATTTATTCGGACTACAAATCAAAAGGTTTAATAAGCGATGATTTTCCCGAAATAACTTTAAATCAATTGAGATATCGTCTTGATGAATTCATTAAAAACATTTTGGAACAATTCACCAAAGAAAACATGGGATCTTTAACTGATGTTAGTAATTTTCAAAATAGTTTGATAACCTATCAATCCAAAGTGTATTTTACTGCAGGATTATCGTGGTTCAACAAATATATGGATACCAAAAATCCATATATCACAAAGAATGGTGAGACTGTTTATACATGGTTAGAAACAATAAAATTGGAAGACAGACCAAAATGGTATAAAGAATTAGAAGGTTTAGTCTTAACTTATAATACACAACTTAAAGAAAATTCTGTTTTAGGAAATAATCCTGGTAGTTACACTGTTGGGGGAACAACATACCCTTCTTCTGTTAATGTGACAATAAAAACAGATGCTTTTATTAAAAATATAAACCCAAAGACAGATATTGATTGGGTTAAAAGTTATAAGAGTTTTAATCCGTCGGTAAACTTTGTAGATCAAGAAGATCCGAAATTTAAAAGTTATAAAGAAGGTAGACTTAATATAATTAATAAAAGTGTGACTAACACACAAATTTCATTCCCTACATTTTTATATTTTGAAGGACCTGGTTCATTTATTGAAAAAACCAATAAAATGGCGAAAGACGCTGAGGTTAAGAAAAAAGAAATCGAGGAAAAAATAATGAATAACCTTAAAGTCCAATTTAACAACAAACAAAATGGGTTAGGGTTTATACCAACAATAAGAAACGTATTGGCGGTTTTTTATTGTCAAGGAGAGGCATTTTTACGATTATTAGATGAGGTACACTCAAAGGCTTGGGAACAAAGAGAAAATCCATATAGACGTGCGGCGATATTTGGAGGATCAACAACCGCACCAAGTGTTGACGTTAAAACCTCAACGCAAAACAATGAACCAATATACCCTTGGCCTCAAGTTATTAAAGAAACTATTGGTGCAGATAAAGAAGAGAAGTTTGAAATTATCTACCCTGGTGCAGGTGATGTGGCAACACAATATAGAGCTTATATCCCTGAAATTTGGCCTGAAGTAGAATTTGTTGAGGAATTTATTAAAGGTTATACGTACCGTGACGACGATTTTGCTAAATTAGATTCAAACCAAACTAACGAAGCAAATAGACCTAAAAGAATATCATTAAACTCTATAGATTTTCCGGTATCAAACCAAGTTTATCAAAACAAACAACAATCAAAATATTTCTATGAAATATATGAAAGAGTTATTTTAAATGCGTACTACAGTAAATTAAATCGTATATCAGGGTATCCTTTCTCAATTTACAATGTTGTTGCCGAAAATGAATCTATCAACATTTTAGAAAGTTTGGGACAGACAAATCCTTATTTATCAAAAATATTAAAAGAATATCAAATTGATCAAAGTAATTTTGAAATATTTCTAAGACATATTTCTAATGAAGGTCAAGGAGAAAGTTGGCAAAATTTTATAAGAGGAAACTTTGTTACCCCTTACATAAGAACTGAAGTGGAAAATCCATCATTACTTTTTAATCAAGACATATTAAATAATACTAAATCTCAACCTGATGTAAGTTTGATAATCACAAGTAACAAAGTGAATGTTGAGAACTATGTTTCAGAAACACCTGCAAGTAATATCTTTGATTTTACTGATATCTACCCTTTAACTAATTTAAATTGGGATAAAGATTATTTGGCAAATGGTAACACTTTAAATTTTGCAACTGAAGCGTTTAACACAAATGCAGTTTTAGAATATAATGACATACAAAAAACAATAACAAATTTTGAATTTGAAAATGTTAGTACTGATAAAAGACCTATAAGTAACTTTAACTATTTTGACCTAATAAACACTAGAGAAATTACTGATTTAAAATTATTCTACGAAACAAATACAAACACAGTACAGTTAACAACAGAAGGGAACCTAAAGTACTCAAATTATAACGGACAATTGATTGCCGATCAAACAACATCAATGATGAACACACCTTATTTCATCAACGCAATCCAAGATGGTGTTTTTAAATTTAGATATAGACCAAATGAAACAAGTCCATATAAGTCAGCGGCATATTTGTTTTTAGAAAGTTTACCTTTAGCGACAACTAAAGAGAAATATAAGACTTATGATGATGGTGCTGAAATTTCGCTTAACTACATTCTTGCCACTTTGAAAAAATTTGGTGGGATACATAAGTTACCATATTCTTGGATTTTAAAATATGGCGCAATTTGGCACAGATATAAAACTTGGATTGATACTGGTGTGGACTTTTTAGATGATGTTTGGAAAGATTTTGATTATGCCAAAAATTACGACCCAATAAATTCAGATGTAACAAAACTATATCAATTATTAATTGATGGTACACAAAGAAATATTGTTTGTGACCAAACAACAGGTGTTAACCCATTCACAGATATGAATGTTGGATTTTATCCACAATTGATGAATGACTATAATGTATTCATCCAAGGAACTAATTTATTATCGGGAAGTTCTTCAGTACAAGGTGTTTGTACTATTACAGGTACAACAATGGACGTTATCTCTATTAGTAACAACAACCTGACTGCGGGTTCACAAATTACAGGTCCTAATATTTCAGGTACAACAACTATAATTTCACAAGTATCAGGTACAATAAATGGGATAGGAACCTATATTGTTTCACCAGCACAAACCGCAACAACAACTAATTTTACAATTCTAAATTCTTTTATTGCAGGACCTGGAAGTTCAGACATACAATCACTATTAAATGATGGAACATTAATAATGATCAACCCATCAAACTCAAATATAAATGAACCTCAAGGATTTTCACTATTACAACCGACAAGAACATTAAGATTGGATACTTGGTCTATGGTTGTTAAATCTAATACCGCAGAAGATTATTTTGTATTCCCTTCTTTTGGTGCGAACATTAATCAAACATATGATGAGTGTTTCAAAAACAATGAAATGAAAATTGAGGTCTCTCAAAATAAATCAGTATTCAACGGATCTGTTAGATTATATTGGAACGCATCACAATATGGTTATTTTAACAATGATAAAGTAGATAAAAGTTCTCCCGACGAATACTTCAAAACAATTTTAAAAAATTCTGAAGAACAAGAAAATTTCAGAATAACTGGTAACCAAAATGAATATTCCAAAATCGATGAGATGTTTTCAGCGTTTGATCGTAATACTTTAGATTTATTTGAAAAAGAATTTTTAAATTTTAGTAAATCTGTATACGACTATACCGATACTATACCACCAACAATAAGTTTTACTGTTGCCGATTTGACTCAAGAAAATGTAACAACACTTAATAGTACGGAAACACCAAGTGATAAGGCTTATAAGAATTTCCAACAACTCATGAGGGAATTAATGAAAATACAAACACCAACAGGAAATTCACCCGAAACGGTTTTACAAAGTATTATCACCAGTCAAAACGAAACGTTCCAAACAGTACTGAAAAACTTTTTAGAATATGATGTTGTGTTTAAATATGGTAATCCATCAGGTTTTGACAGAAGAAGCTTTTTCACCTTCTCAACACAATTTATTGAAGAACCAATAAGTATTGATCCATATATTCCACACACACTCCCTAATGACGGATTATCACCACCAACAAGTTTGGCTCAATCTGAAACACAAAATCCTGAAACATGGAAAGCCCTTAGAACTTATGTTGGTTTTTCTGAAATACCAAAACTCGCATATAACAATAACGGTTCATATATTACAGATTTCTTTATTGATATGAACGTAGGGTTCAATGAACAAAACGTGAAAGATTTTGCACCTTTAATTAAAATTTATGCAACGCAAAAATTGGCAGATTCGAATTTAGATGCGACTAAATTTTATTCTTTAATGGATGAGTACTTAACAGAAAGTAAAAATTATTTAAATAATATTTTATCAATATTGATGCCCTCAGTTAGAAAAGAACTACCTCAAGTTATTGTATCGGCACAAGAAGGTAGTGTGAGAGCTAATTTAGAAGCGGGATTTACAGAACAAACAAGAACCGAACTTTGGGAAACATTTAAAACGTTAAACGATTCTTGGATTGCTGGATATGATTTTTCAAATAAAACTTTATTTGAAGACGTACTACTTCTTGATAGAGCATCTCGAGATATTGGAAATAAAATAATTGTGGATATTTTTGAAATAAAAGATTTATTAGAAGGTTCTTTATACAAAAATACTTTATTAGGTATTGTTGAGAGTGTTTTAAAATATAACAATTTTGTAACTTACATGTTACCATCTTACATAAATTTTTATAATGTACAAGACGCTGAAAAAAATCCGGTACCTAGACCTGATGGTAGTGCTGAATTTGCAAACTCTTTGTTCGGGACATTCTTAAATGTTGATTATAGAAATAGTTCACCAAAATATGTTTGTATGTATGCAAACAAACCAAGTGAGCATTTGGCGATGAATGATAATATTGATTATAGATTCAGGGACGACGCTTTTGACTTGAGAAGATCGAGTGACAATCCTTTATTAGAAAATCAGGTAAATAAAGAAGATTGGTCACGTTCAAATAAAGTTGTAGGTTTCAATATTGACATCACACTTCAAAATCAACAGATATTCAAACAATTTGATGTCGCTCAAGATCCTGGAAAACCAACTGCAGAATCTTTGGAAGTGTTAAATCAAATGGCTAACTTATCAAGAAACAGAAGATCATCAACACAAAGTGTATCTCTTTATAATTTGTATAAAAATAGAAGTTATAGATGTTCGGTTGACATGATGGGTAACGCATTAATACAACCAACAATGTATTTCAATGTGAGAAACATACCTTTATTTTCAGGACCTTACATGATAACAGGTGTTAAACATAGAATTAGTGAAAACGGATTTGATACTACCTTTGAAGGTATTAGACAACCTTTCTATAGTTTACCAAAAATAGAAAACTTTATTCAATCATTGAATGAGAAAATATTAACAAGCATTCAGGAACAAATACAAGAAAACGAAACTAAAAAATTAAGTGATCCTAATAATGTGATTGCCGAAAAAAATAAAATAATGTCGAATATTGCGGCACAACAAACTTTAACAGCAAATCAAGATTGTAATTCTGCTATAACGGAATACTATGCAGGATTTACATTAGTCGAAACGCCAACGAAAACAAATGTCACTTTTAGTGAAATGAAAAATATGATAATACAAAAATTAGGGGCTGTTGGTTACACCACAACTATTGAACAATACTCAATTTTATTATTTTCGTTTATCCATGTAGACTCCTCAACACAACAAGGTTTTGAAAGTTATGAAAATAATTATAGTACAATAGATTTAAAACAATTCTATGGTTCATCATTCTTTGAGTTTATTAATAGAAAATACTATTGTGTTAATAGAGGAACTAATGTTAATGATCCTATTGTAAGTTTTATAAGTTTGGATAGATTTTTAGATTTCGCTATAACTAAAGTACAAGGAATTTTAACTAAAGATGTTACGGTTGGTACATTAGCATCTGAGTTGGCAGAATTGTATGTTAGATATTACCCAACAACTAAAAATGTTAACATATGGACAGATTTAACTAAAACTGATAAAGACATATTAATTGATAAATTCCAAAGAGCGATTAACCAATACCTATCATTAAATTAATGAAGTTTTCCACTTAATGATATATTTATAATAAAAAAAAGATATGAACGTAAAACTAATATTAGATAATTACTTGGGTAAAAACACAAGAGTTTCTGAAAAAGATATGGGTAACGGTACAAAACAAGTTTGTGATTTGGATACTGGTGACTGTTACACAGTAAGAATGAAAGACGGATTAATTGAAAGAGTTGATAATACTATGAAAACTTTCAAAAAAATACAAGTAGAAACCAATCATGGTATAAAAACATTATTAAACGGATAAAATGAGTGTCAATAAAAAGATATTAGAAGAAATTAATAGATATAGAGATATTAATAATTATATCATGGAACAAGTTCCACCACCTGCAGGTGACGAAGGGTTAGAACCTATTGGTGGAGAATTACCACCAGCTGAAGGCGGTATACCACCGGCAGAGGGAGCGGCACCACCACCACCAATACCACCCGCAACAGGTGAAACTCCTCAAGTAGTTGATGTTGCAACAGACCCTGACGTTGAAGAAATCGGTGCAGAAGGAGAAACAGCCGGAGCCGAAGATACTGAAGAAATTGATATTACAGATCTTATTGATACACAAAAGACAATGTCTGACAAACAAGAAGAATATTTTAATAATTTATTTTCACAACTTGAAAATTTACAAAGTAAATTGGGTGAGATGGACCAATTAGTTCAAAAATTAAATTCAATCGAAACTAAAGTTGATAACTATAGACCTAAAACACCTGAAGAAAAATTAGAATTAAGATCTTTAGATTCAGGTCCATTTAAACAAAAATTATCAGATTTTTTTGAAGATAAATTACCTGAAATGGAAAAGTCGGGAAAAAATGAATATGTTTTAACTTCAGACGAAGTTGAAAATTATAATCCATCAGATATTGAAAAATCATTTGACGATGGAGTTGAACCATTTGATCCTGAAATTTATTATAAATAAGATTTAAGGTCGAAATTTTCGACCTTAAATTTTTTTGGCGACACAATTTGACTATAACTTTTTATACACTTATAATTTTAACATAAACCTTTAATTTTTATTTACACATGGCGACAAATTCACTAGACGCAGTACTTGCACAGTACGAGAAATCAACACAGAACGCAGCATCAAGCGGTTCAAAAATGTCTTCAGAAGACCGAATGAAAAAATATTTCGCGGCTCTTTTAAAAGACAATGAAAAACAAGGACAGAGACGAGTACGTATTCTTCCTACAACAGACGGATCTTCACCGTTCAAAGAAGTATGGTTCCACGAAATCCTTGTGGACGGTAAATACCAAAAATTTTATGATCCGGGAAAAAATGACAACGAACGTTCCCCTTTGAATGAAGTTTACGAAGAACTTATGTCAACAGGTCGTGAAGCGGATAAACAATTGGCGACACAATATAGAGCACGAAAATTTTATATTGTAAAAGTTATTGACCGTGACAATGAACAAGACGGAGTTAAATTTTGGAGATTTAAACACAATTACAAACAAGAAGGAATCCTTGATAAAATCATTCCAATTTGGAAAGCAAAAGGAGACATCACAGATCCTGATAAAGGACGTGACCTTATCCTTGAGTTGACAAAGGCAAAAACTCCAAAAGGGGCTTTCTACACAGTAATCCAAACAGTAATGTACGATGATCCATCAGCAATTTCAGAAGATGAAAATCAAATGGCAGAGTGGGTATCTGACGAGTTAACTTGGGAGGATGTGTATTCTAAAAAACCTGTTGAATATCTTGAGGCAATTGCACGTGGTGAAACTCCACGTTGGGATTCTGAAAAAGGTGGATATGTTTATTCTAACGACGAAACTTCAGAAGTTTCTATGGGAGGAACACAAGCATCAAAATCAATCAATGAGGTTACAGATCCACAGGCTAACGCTGAGGTTGACGAAGAATTACCATTCTAATTTTAATTTTTAAAAATCTAACGGGAGCAGTTTATTGTTCCCGTTTTTTTGTTTATATTTTAGATAGTAACACAAAAATTATGGCACTTAAAAAAAACGACTTTAGTTCATTGAAGAAAAAGTTTTCTTCTGATGCAAAATATAAACCACAAAGATTTTTTGACCTTGGTCCTGAATTTTTGGATGCGGTAGGATTACCCGGACCTGCTATTGGTCACCTTAATATGTTATTAGGTCACTCTGATACAGGTAAAACAACAGCCCTTATTAAGACAGCGGTTGATGCTCAAAAGAAAGGAATTCTTCCTGTGTTCA
>JACCDX010391436.1_pt1 | contig 31602 bp, 22 predicted proteins | sample 7449681 | NCBI WGS metagenome assembly JACCDX01 (sample SAMN15323450, study PRJNA562643) | freshwater metagenome | isolation source: river surface water | place: USA:Blue River Watershed | collected 2017-08-18
CTGGTATCTATATTTAATTTTTTATGGCTAAAAAAATTAGTAACTTGGATATTGGTATTTGTTCATGAAATTACCCACGCTTGCGCTGCCATTATTACTTTTGGCAATATTAAAGAATTAAACGTTAAAGAAGCATCGGGGCACGTGAGTCATTATGGCAGTAAGGCAAACAATTTTGTTACCTTAGCACCGTATATTTTTCCTTTACTACCCTTGCTGTTATATGCCCTTGAATTTGCCATAAAAAACGATTTCCAACCAATATATCACGGTTTAATTTGCTTTGCTTTTGGGGCATACTTGTATCGTGCAGTTACCGACTCTTCACCCGTTCAACCCGACATAAAATCTATTGGTTATTTTTGGTTTTACCCTATTTTTATAAGTGCCAATGGGCTATGGCTACAGATATTTTTTCTGTACCTTTAAAATTAATCGGCGTCTGCAACCACTTCTTTAACTTCTGGAATCATTCTTTTCATCATGCCTTCAATGCCGGCTTTTAAAGTTACTGTTGAAGAAGGGCAACCACTACAGCTTCCTTGCATTAACAAGTTCACCGTGCCGTCTTTATAACTTTTAAATTCGATGGCGCCACCGTCCATTTCAACGGCTGGTTTAACATAGTTTTCTAACAAATCTTTTATTCGTTGAATAACGTCTTCTTCTTCTACTGGATTGCTTTGAACTTGCTCTTGTTTATAAGCCTCAATTGCTTCTTCATTTACAATAATTTCCTGATTTTCAATATAATTTTTTAAAAATTGCTTTAAAGAAGGAATAATTTCTTCCCAAGATTCGGCATCTGCCGATTTGGTTAGGGTTACAAAATTACTGGCAATAAACACGCTTTTTATAAAAGGAAAACTAAAAATTTCCTTTGCCAGCGGCGACAAATGGCTCATAGTCTCGTTACTAATTTCAATACTTTTGCCTGGGTAAAGTAGTTTATTTGCCACGAATTTCATGGTGGAAGGGTTGGGTGTTTGTTCAGTATAAATACTAACAAGGGTGTTTCCGGTTGTTATCATAAAACAAAATTTAGAGCAAAGGTAGATATTTTTTCTTAACTTTGCCAAAAATTTACTATGCCAGGACAATTAAAAGAGGTACGTCAACGCATCAGTAGTACCCAAAGTACCCAACAAATTACCAAAGCCATGAAGATGGTTAGTGCGGCTAAATTAAGACGGGCACAAGATAATATCGTTCGTTTTCGACCGTATGTGCAGTCTTTAAATGCCATTTTAAACAACGTTATTGCCGACGAAACAGACGTAAACGAAGTGCCCTTCTTAAAAGTAAGAAGCCCTAAGAATGTGTTAATTATTTTAATTACCAGCGACCGCGGCTTATGTGGTGGTTATAATGCCAATTTGGTTAAACTTGCCAAACAAACCATTCAGGAAAAATATGCCCAGCAAAAAGTAGACCTATGGCATGTTGGAAAAAAAGGATTTGAAGCCTTTGCTAAATTTGGCTATTCGCAGAATAGCGATTTTAAAGACTTGTTTTTAAAATTTAATTATCAAGAGGTTAAAAAAATGTCGGCTTTGGCAATACAGGCTTTTTTAGAGGAAAAATATGATGCTATAGATTTGGTTTATAGCGAATTTAGAAATGCCGCCTTTCAAATAAGTACTTGCCAGCCTTTTTTACCCATCTCTTTACCTAAAAAAACGAAGGGCTATAATGCCGATTTTATCTATGAACCTGCTAAAAATGAATTGCTACCCAACTTGATTCCGCAAATTTTAACCACCCAAATTTATAAAGCCTTATTAGAAGCCTTAGCCAGCGAACACGGAGCCAGAATGACCGCTATGGATAAAGCCAGTGAGAACGCCCAAGAACTCCTTAAATCGCTCAAACTTTCTTATAATCGTGCCCGCCAAGCTGCCATAACCACTGAACTTACAGAAATCGTGAGTGGAGCCGCCGCTTTAAATTCGTAGAATTATGGATACTACCCGAATAGTTCTTCACGTTGAATCTTTAATTTTTGCCAGCGAAAAACCCGTTTCATTACAACAGCTAACCGATTTAATTAATCAATCTTTTGGCTTTATTAATGAAAAAATTGATCCTCCTTTTATTCAAAATATTGTAAACGATTTACTGCTAAAATATCAAGATGATTATTATCCTTTTCAGATAAAAGAAACCGGTGGTGGATATTTATTTTTAAGCAAGAAAGAATTTTTTAATACCATTGGCAATTTAAATAGTGATAAATACACCAAAAAACTTTCTAACGCCGCCTTAGAAACCTTATCTATCATAGCTTATAAACAACCGATTACCAAAGCTGAAATTGAAAAAATTAGAGGCGTTAATTGCGATTATTCTATTCAAAAACTCTTAGAAAAAGAACTCATTTATATTGAAGGACGGATGGATGAATTGCCCGGACGACCTTTAGTGTATCGGGTTACAAATGCTGTATTAGATTTTTTAGGATTGAACTCCTGGGAAGCTTTACCAAAAATTAATGAAATTATCCATTCTGAACAAATTTCTGCTACCGAACAAAATCCTGCGGAAACCCTTAATAATAACGAACTTACCCTCATTCAGCCAGAATAATTTTATGCTTCAAAACAACGTTTTACTTGATTTAGCCAAAAAATATGGCACTCCTTTATATGTCTACGATTTCGACCAAATTTCTACCCAATATCAAAAATTGGTGTCGGCTTTTCCAGACTATTGTAAGGTTTTCTTTGCTACCAAAGCCCTTTCTAATATCCATGTTTTAAAACATTTGAAAAATCTTGGAGCAGGCTTAGAAACCAGTTCTTTGAATGAAGCCATCGTGGGTTTATTGGCAGGACATCCGGCTAAAAATATCATTTATAATAGTAATAGTATAGATTTTGCCGAAATTTGTGAAGTTGTTCAGAAAGGTGTTTTTCCGCTGATAGATAGCATTTCAAATGTAGAAAAATTGGGTAAACAGTTTGGCTCGGGTGTAGAATTTGGTATTCGTTGGCGTCCTAATATTAACGATGGAGGATATCGTAAAATTTCAACCGGCCATGCCCATTCTAAATTTGGAATACCCATTGAACAAGTAGACCAAGTATATAAACTACAAAAAAAATATGGTTTAAAAATTGTCGCTCAATCTATTCATACGGGTTCAGAATTACAAAAAATAACCAGTTTTAAAAAGCAAACTTCAGTATTCAAACAATTGTTAGCCAAATTTCCTAAAACAGACATCCTTGATTTTGGAGGAGGGTTTAAAGTACCGTATCGCGAAGATGAGCAAGAATTTAATCCCGCTTTATTAACACCCGTCTTTGAATCGTTGTACAAAGATTTGCAAAAAACTTTTCAAAAATTATACCAATTTTGGGTTGAACCAGGAAAGTTTTTAGTAGCATCTTGTGGCTATTTGGTGGCTAAAGTGAATGTTATAAAAGAGAATCCAGAACAAACATTAGTGGGTTTAAATACGGGTTTTAACCATTTAGTTCGTCCAATGTATTATGGGGCTTATCATCCTATAGAACCCCTCGTAAACCGAAAAAAGCCTTTGAAAAAATATACCATAGTAGGAAATTTATGCGAAACGGATACTTTTGCTACAGGTCGCTATTTACCATTGGTTAAAGAAGATGATTTTATGGTGATTAAAATGGCCGGCGCCTACGGTTATGAAATGAGCAGCCATTATAATCTACGCTTTAAACCCGTTCAGGTGGCTGTTTTAAATAAGAAAGATTTTATCATCTCGCGTCCGGAAACGCTATCCGATTTAACCCAACATCAACTTTTAAAAAATGATTGAAATTAAAGCCCTCAGTAAAAAATTTGACGGAAGAGCTATTTTAAAAGATATTCAATTTGTTTTTGAAACAGGACGTTGTAATTTAATTATTGGAACCAGCGGCAGTGGCAAATCGGTTTTAACAAAATGTATGTTAGGCTTGCTAAAACCAGAAAGCGGTTATATTGCTTATGATGGTTTGTCATTTTTGTCTTCTTCAGAAACCAAACGCAATCATGTTTTGCACAATATTGGTGTTTTATTTCAAGGCAATGCTTTATTTGATTCTATGAATATTGAAGAGAATGTAGCTTTTCCTTTAGATATGTTTACTACCTTAACTAAACTTGAAAAGACTAAAAAAGTAGACGCTGTTTTAGATCGCGTAAACCTAAAAGGAATTAATAAATTAAAACCCAATGAAATTAGTGGTGGCATGAAAAAACGGGTGGGTATTGCCCGCGCTATCATTCGTATGCCTAAATTTTTATTCTGTGATGAACCCAATTCTGGCTTAGACCCGCAAACCTCTTTACTGATAGATAAATTAATCAAAGAAATTACTTTAGATTTTAAAATGACTACCGTTGTGGTAACCCACGACATGAATAGTGTGATGGAAATTGGTAATAAAATTTTATTTTTGTATCAAGGACACAAACATTGGGAGGGTAGTAATAAAGACATTATAAATGCCAATAATCAAGAATTGAATGATTTTATTTTTGCTTCTGATTTTCTGAAAGAATTAAAAATGCACGCTAAATAAAAATTCCTGAAAACCCAAAATTCAAACATTTAAAAACCCCCAATAGAACTTTTAAAAAACTATTTTTGTACAATTGAAATAAAAATCTTAACTTTGCCACCCAAATTTTTTTCTTATGCAAGACGCAATAAAATATGTTCAGGGACAAATGATACCTGTAAAACAACATCCTAAATTTAAATCTGGTGATAATATTACCGTCAATTACAAAATTGTAGAAGGTGGAAAAGAAAGAATTCAAGGCTTTCGAGGTGATGTTATTAAGCAGCAAGGTCGTGGTTTAACCCAAACATTTACGGTTCGTAAAATGTCTGATGGCGTTGGCGTAGAGCGTCTTTTTCCTTTGTTCTCACCAAACATTGATTCTATTATTTTGAACAAAACGGGTAAGGTTCGCCGTGCTAAATTATTCTATCTTCGTGAACGAAGCGGTAAAAGTGCTCGTATCCAAGAAAAAAGAATTTTACATCATTCAGAATAAAAGTCTTACCTTTACAAAAATTTATTTATGGGTAATATAGGTTTTCAGGAAATGATACTTATCGCAGTGGTGGTATTGGTATTATTTGGCGGACGTAAAATTCCAGAATTTATGCGTGGGCTTGGAAAAGGAATACGCGAATTTAATGACGCAAAAAACAATGTCAAAAGAGAATTAGAAGAAGGTGTTAATGATAAAACAAACGCTTCTACCAATTCTACTACTACTACAACTAAATCATAAAAACACTTTGTGATTGGTAACCTCCTGTTCAATAACATCTTATCATCAAGAACTTTTATCGAATAAAACCTCTTGTTTAACAGCCGTTAAAAACTGTCTCAACAATATTCAAGTACATAAGAATTTAAATGGCTTTATAGAAGTCTTTGAATCAGAAGCCCTCCAACAAGCGCAGATAATTGACCAAAATCTTACATCGGGAATACCACTTAAAAAATTAAGTGGTGTTATTATTGGTATAAAAGACGTTTTTTGTTTTGAAGGTCATACCTGTTCCGCTGGGTCAAAAATGTTACATAATTACCAAGCTATTTATTCTGCCACTGTTATTAAAAGATTGCAAGACGAAGGTGCTATTATTATTGGACGGCAAAATTGCGACGAATTTGCCATGGGGTCGGCAAATGCTAATCCTTATTACGGCGCAGCCAAAAATCCCTATAATTCCCAAAAAGTTCCCGGAGGCTCATCAGGAGGTTCTGCCCTTACGGTTAAATCTGGACAATGTATGATTTCGATAGGTTCTGATACAGGAGGTAGCGTTCGTCAACCAGCAGATTTTTGTGGCGTCATCGGCTATAAACCAAGCTATGGCAGAATTTCACGCTTTGGTTTGATTGCTTACGCTTCAAGCTTAGACTGTGTAGGCATCATCGCCAACCATGTTGAAGATATTCAACAAGTTTTGGCAGTTATTGCTGGACCAGACCAATTCGACAACACCGCTATTCCAACGCCTTATAACCCAACCCCATCTTCTATTAACTCCAAAATAAAATTAGCTTATTTCAAATCTTGGTTTGATTCACCCGGATTAAACGCTGAAATTAAAACTAAAATAACTCATTATTTAAACCATCTTCCGCAAGACCAATACGAAATTGTTGAATACGATTTTCCTTTTACCCAATTATTAGTGCCAACTTATTATATTATTGCCACGGCGGAAGCCGCCAGTAATTTGGCACGCTACGACGGTGTAAGATATGGTTATCATACAGAAAACAATAAGTTAGATTTAATTGAACTCATTAAAGCCAATCGCAGCGAATCTTTTGGAACAGAAGTTAAAAAAAGAATTTTAATTGGTAATTTTGTTTTAAGTGCTGAACACCATCATGCTTATTACGATAAAGCGGTTAAAATTAGAACCCAAATGAAAGAATATATGGAACAAATTTTGCGAGACTGTGATGCTGTCATAGCACCAACTGTTCCCACTACTGCATTTGACTTGAATATGACGGAGGAAAACCCAGAAGCCGTTTATTTAGCAGATATATTTACTGTTTTAGCAAATTTAACTTCAATACCAGCCATTGCCCTTCCATGTTTTAAACATAGTAATGGACTACCGTTTGGGTTTCAACTTATGGGAAAATTCTCTGAAGATGATAAAATTCTTCACCAAGCTCAACAAATATTTTCAACATTTAATAATTTAAATTGATTTTTTATGGCAGTATTAGAATGGCAAGATGCCACCATAATTGATATTCGCAATGAAACGCCCAACACTCGTCGCTTTTGGTTTCAATTAGAAAAACCTTTTGATTTTAAGCCGGGACAATTTGTAACCCTTGATTTACCCATTCATGAAAAAAAGAACAAACGGTGGCGAAGTTATTCGGTGGCTTCTGCCCCTGATGGGTCTAATGTGTTCGAGTTGGTCATCGTTTTTTTAGAAGGTGGTGCTGGTACCAATTATTTATTTAACGAAATCAAGGTTGGTTCAAAAATAAGTTTAAGAGGTCCTTTGGGCGTATTTGTTTTGCCGGCAACCATTCATCAAGACCTTTATTTTATTTGTACGGGTACTGGAATTGCCCCTTTTCGTTCAATGGTAAATCATCTCCTTAAAAATAAGCTTCCAACTAAAAAACTACACCTTATTTTTGGTTGTCGCTACAAAACAGATATTCTTTATTATCAAGAATTTCGCGAGTTAGAGAAAAACTATCCTCAATTCCATTTCTACCCATGTTTTTCACGCGAAAATGAAGTAGGAGAACAAGAATACAAGGGCTATGTTCATCAAGTATATCAAAATTTAGTTCAAGCTGGAAACCCCGAGCAGTCTATGTTCTACCTTTGCGGTTGGAAAAATATGATTGATGAAGCCCGCGAACATTTAAAAAATGCGGGAGTAGATAAAAAAGAAATTCATTTTGAATTGTACGGCTAAAACAATTTGAAGTAATTTATATCTAAGTAAAAAATAGGTTTCGATAGTAAATACTTAATCCTAAGTATCCTTTTTGCTCATTAATAAAATATGCTAAAAAATTTGGAAAATTAAAAAAAAATTGTACCTTGCTAAAAAATTTATATTCCTTTGGACATACCTTATGAAAGATATTTTGAAGAGTGGGGCAATAGATTAGCTAATTATTACTCAAATAATATCGAAATGAAAAATAATATTTTACGTTATTTTAAATATTGGAATATTCGTGTCTTACACCCTGATTTTAATCCTTGTTCGTCAGTTGAAAAACCACCAGCACCAATACCAAACCCACCACCCCCGGTTGCAAATCCTAAACCTACTCCACCAGATGGTAAAAACCCAATTCCTTAATATAATTATATGAAATTTTTATATTATTTTTTGATTCTATTGTTATTAACTTATTGTGATGAAGGTAAAATGATACCAAGTATTTATAAACCAACCTATATAATTTATCAAAATAATAGTTCACATCAAATTAGCTTAATATACTTAGCACAAAATACCCAAAATATTAAAACAAATATTCTACTTGAACCAAAAAATAAGCTTATAATTGAAACTGAATTAATTGTTAAAAATTATACTCAAACTGATTTTGAACTAACTCAAAATTATAAAACAATTAATTTTACACCTCAAATGCTATTTTCTTATTATGATGATCTTAAAATACAATTTGATACTATAAAGTTTAGTCTCTTCAAAGGAACATATTATCAAGTCGTTCCAGAAGATACTAATTTTGCCAACCCTCAATATTATAATTATAAGTTAGCTAATAACTTACCATTCCTCAAACAAGCTTTTGAAAATAATATTGACACTTTAGGGACTTATTATTTTACCGATAGTAATTATAATTATGCCCAATTTATTAAAAAATAAAAAACATGTTTATGAACAAAATGTATGCATTAAAATTCACGTTTTATTTACTTATTGTAGCATTGATAATTCAATGTAAAATGGATGACGTTACTTTGCCTACCCCTCAGAAAATTGACCCTAAAAACTTAGTGGGATTATGGTATGGTAGGTGGTATATTACCAGAAATTATTTTCCAAATACGAATTATACGATCTCTCGATTAGATACAAACTTAAGCCTACACGCTTTTAGAAGAAGAATGGATCTAAACCCTCAAAACAATCTACAAATCATCATTAAAGATACCTTAGCTTTTGTTTTTAGTGATTATTTGATTGCCACCTGTGATACGTGCAATGTTATGAATGAAACCATTCAATGTCCACCTAAACAAATAATAGCTACCTACCTTTCGCCACCCACACCAACTATCAAAGTAGTAATGAACTTAGGTAACAAAATTGGCTATTTAAACAATAATATTTTTATAGATACAGCCCAAATTATCAGCGGTTTAGATATAGATAATACCAGTAGTTATGATTTTAATGGAAAAATTATTTTTAAACTACAAAAGCAATAATATTGATAACCAATATTTAATGTAACAAGCGTTAGAATTTGAATAGTTCTTGCTTATTAAATAAATATGTTAAAAAATTTGGAAAATTAAAAAAAAGATGTACCTTGCTAATAAATTAATATTCCTTTGAGCGTACCTTATGAAAGATATTTTGAAGAGTGGGGCAATAGATTAGCCAATAGTTATTCTTGGAATTATCAAATTAAAAATAATATTTCACGCTGTTTTAAATATTGGAATATTGATCTTTTACACCCTGATTTTAATCTTTGCTCGTCAATTACACTACCGCCATCCCCCCTCCCACCACCACCTCCTCCTATATTGCCACCAAACCCTAACCCAGTTCCTAGAAATCGTCAACAATAAAAGTTTATGAAACGAATTTTTATTCAATCTTGTTTTATTATTTTATGTTTTATATGTTGTGATAAGGAGCATATTGAATCTAAGGGTACAAGGCAATTAGAATTTGATGTTACTTTAACAAATAAAACTACTGATAGTTTAAATCTGATATTCTGGTGTACAGGTAGCTTTAATTTTAAATATTCAGACACAATTAAATTTAACTCTAATGAAAGTAATAAATTTAAAACATTTATTACTTATCCAGGTCAATATAATTATAATTATGTTTTCAATGAGAACACAATTCCTAACTCTAACAAGTATGAAATTTATTCATTTGACCGAACCCTTTTAGTTGGCTTGGTATTTTATTATTTAGATTCAGTAAATTTTGTGTTTAATAATAAAAAGGTGATTAGTTTTAATGTAAATGCTCAAACCAATAATACCCGTCAATTAAGTAATTTTATAGTAGCCGACAAACCCTATACCAATCTGTTTTTTATGAATAAATTAGCCACTCAAAATTTAGTTTTTCCGCAAAAACTATTAGATAGTGCCCGTAATATAAATTAAATAATATGAAAAATAAAACCTTATTATTATTGATACCCATTTTAATGGTATTAAACTCTTGTACCAAAGACCAGCCATGCAGTATCACCGCTAATTTGCTAACGGGTACGGTGGATGATTTTGTCGGTAATTAATTATCCCGTATTTTCTGGTTCCATCATTAACAAAACCATGACCGAAAATACCACTTTTAATGTACTTGCTAAGTATGGTAGTCCATTAAATACAACCTATAATTGGAGCGGCTATTTGGCTTCAAGTTTTACTAAAATAAATTAATAACCATTTATTTTGATTTATTTGCTTACAATGTAAGAGCATATTAATTTTTTTCATTCTATATTCCAAAAAAATTATTTTTGAATAGTACGGCTAAATCATTTTGAATTTTATCTATTCATCCAAGGGGTGTTAATAATCAGTGAGCTTTATATTGGCTTTTAAAATTTGCAATGGCTTGTTCAATAAGTTCTTGATGAGCATGTTCTTTATCTAATTTAGATAATTCAATTATTACATCGCGTATATCAATATCATTCATTTCTGCCGCTTGTTTTACTTGGGGTAAAAATCCAGAATGGAATTGAGCAAACCCACAAGTAACATCAATAGTATCAATGCCAATATTTTGTACAAAATGCCGTACATAATGTTCGCTTACCAACATCAAATCTACTAAATTAAAATGGGAATCAAAACCAGAACGCATTAATACGGCTATAAATTCAGAGGTCGGCGTATTGCCTGCTGAACGTCCTAATCCTTGTAATGTAGTATCAATAATATCTACACCTTGATATGCACAAAAAAGAGAATTAGCCACTGCCATACCTAAATTATTGTGTCCATGAAAACCAATTAAAAAATTTCGATTGATAGAACGCAATGCCTCAATATATAGTAGAAGTTCGTTGGGAAGCATACCTCCAGCACTGTCCACAATATAAATAACATCGGCACCCATATCTATACATTTTGTAGCTTGGATGGCAAAATTAGTTGGATTAGAGGTATAAGATTTCATTAGGTTACAACATACCAACAATCCCGATTTTTTTGCCAATTCGATGAATGGTTTTCCTTTTTCAACTCCATTAACTTCTGTTCCAACTCTAACAAAATTCATACCATTGTCAATAGCCATTTTTAAATTAGACAGTTCACAAATTCCCGGAATACAAAACATACCCCACTTGCCATTTAGAACAGCTTTTTTAGTAGCATGTATATATTCTTCATCGGTTGCCGCTGCTTTTCCTAAGTTTTTTTCAGAAGAACCTAATCCAGTTCCATGCCCCACTTCAATATATTCAAAGCCTAAATTATCAAGTTTTTGGGCTATCTGAAAAGTATCTTCTGTGGTAAATTGAAAATCTAAAACATACGACCCATCGCGTAAAGTGGTATCTAAAATGATCGGAGATTTAAGTGGTTGATTATTCGTTGAGATTAACATACATGAATTTTTTTATTTTTTAAAATGGTAGTTATGATTACTATGTTAGGTAACATTTATATAAATATTTACTTAAAAATGGGTATATTATACATTAAAAATACTAACGAAAAACATCCAATAATAACGCTTGACAAAACCAAGACCACAGCCAGTTTAGCATTACATTTATATTTAATTGAAAAAGCAATAATAGCATTGGAAGCGGGCATTCCTGATAATATAAATGCGATTTGTTCATTTTGTACTGAAATATCAAAAAAAGTGCTAAAATAGTAAACCAATAAAGGCTCTAAAATTAACAACAAACTAAGACAAATAAGAATGGGCATAAAATATTCTTTTATTGAAATTTTGTCAATTAACAAGCCAACTAATAAAGCCACCATTAAGAATAACGACATTCCAATATAATCGGCAGCTTGTATAATGGGCGTGATTATTAAGCCTTCCGTAGGTAACTGTAAAATTGCCCAAAGAAGTCCTATAATAGCTGCCATAATAGTGGGAGATAAAATTATTTTTTTTATCGTTTTAAACAACGATTCAACATTAGAAGAAGTTTTTTCTCCGAAATAACCGCAAACAATAGGGAACATAATATTCGCAGGAATTCCAGAGGCAATTTGACTAATGATCATGGCTTTTGAAATATAGTATGTATTTTCTTCAAAAATTGCCGAAACAAAAACGATTCCTAAAATGGCGGTTGAACCAACTGTGCTGCATAAAATAAATACCCCTAAAGAAGGATTATTTAATTTTAATAAATATTTACCACAAAAATATGACGTAAAAAAAACAATAATTTCTGCCATAAATATCGCCAAAGAAATGGTTAAAATTTCTGAAGTTAATTTTATAAAAACAAGTTTGCTAATAATTAAAGCTGGTAATACAATATTGACTGTTAGATTGGCAATAAAATCTACATCAGACTTTTTTACAATGTTCCGAAATCGCAAAAAAATGATAAAAAAAATTAATAAAAGATAGGTAGAAACAAAACTTATGGTATTATGTATTAAATCCATCTTGATTAAAAAATTATTTTAAGTATTAGTCAAGGTCTTTTTCGTTCAGTTTAACAAAAGCGGCTCTTTTGGGCTTAGGTACCACGGCATCAAATCCTTTCACTGCTTTCCAAATAACTTCGGTTAAATCGGCATCTTTTATTTTATCTTCTTTGCTAAAATCAAATTGTTCTGATTTTTTTTGATACACATTTTGGGCAACATTTTTTTCGTTTATGTCATAATTAGGTGAGACTACTTTATAGTTCGATGTACTCGGCTGGCTGGTTAAACAATTCCAAATTGGTGTAGCTCCTGCATCGTATTGCGACATATTCTCCATTCCTAAAATAGCTTCTATCGAATGTAAAAAAGATGTAGTAGTGTAAACCGTATGGTCTATAAAATTTCTCTTAACATAACCACCAGCTAAATAGGCGGTAGAACGGTGAGCATCTACGTGGTCTGGTCCATCTTGGGCATCGTCTTCCAAAATTAATATTAACGATTCATTCCAAATAGGAGATTGGTTTAAATAATCTATTAACATTCCTACTGCCCAGTCGTTATCGGCTACGTGGGCAAAAGGTGTGGGTCGTCCTAATCGTAATCCTTCCGTGTGGTCATTCACAAACCGAATAGTATTCAATTGTGGAACTTGCTGAATCGCTAAGAGGGAATCGAAATCTGCTTTCCATTGAAAAAACCGAGAAGTATCGCGTATGCCATTATCGTAGCTGGCAAATTGATAACAAAAATGATCTTTTAGTACAGGAATAGATTCTTTATGGTCGGCTACAAATTCTCCATAGGTTCGATAAGAAATACCCGCTTTTTGGGCATAATTCCATATAAATCCCAATTTATTATTTGCCATTTCATGTCCACCTTCGCCATAATATTCTCCGCCTCGGTCTCCATAATTGGTGGGCCAATTTTTTTCCAAAAAATCGTTGGCATATCCACCTAAACTCCAATTATGCCCATCAGCACTCACTTCGCCATTGCAATAAAAATTATCTAACAATACAAATTCGTGGGCTGCATTATGCTGGTTAGGAGTATAGTATTTGCCAAATAATAAAAGACTGGTATCGCCATTACCGCCTTCCATATCACTCAACACTTGGTCGTAGGTACGATTTTCTTTGATAACGTAAAAAATGTATTTAATGGGAGATTGCTTTCCTAATGTAATGGGTGCTGAAACTTGTTTGGGTTGTTTAGAATAGGGTGTATTTTGATAAACCAACTGCGAATACTCTGCTAACTTTTTGTCGTTTGGTAAGTCAATAATACTTAACGTACCATGAAACAAACCACCTATATACTGAATTTCAGTATCATTGACTCCATGATGCAAACTGTTTCTTTTTCTTTTATTGTAAGGATCGGGACCGAATGGATTGGCAAAAGATTGAAAACCTTTACCATTGCAAACATACAATTTATTTTTTACTACTTTAACATTGGTAGGATACCAACCGGTAGGAATAAATCCTTTGGAAACCGAATTGCCCGGATGCGAAAAATCGAAAACGGCTACACAATTATTGTCGGCATTGGCAATAAAAACGAGTTGGTCGTTATCGCTCAAGCAGACGGCATTGGTTGTAGAACCCGGCAAAGATTGAGGATAAATAGCCGCATCTAAGGTTTCTATAACTTGTTGAGAAGCTGTATTTATAACAGATACCGAATTGTCTTCGGCATTGGTAACTAATAAATATTGTTCATTTTTGGTTAAACACATTTCAGTAGGATGTTTGCCAACAGGAATAGAATTTGCAAGGGTTCTTTTTGGGATATTAAAGACGAGTATTTTTTCGCAGCCCCAACAACTGATATACAATTCTTTCAAACCCTTATTGAGCATACAAGTGTAAGGTGTTGCTGGAAGGGCAACCGTGTGGGTAATTTTTTTGGTATTTAGGTCAATTAAATAAAGTTGGTTATTCTCTTTGGTAACTACATATAATATATTGGATGAATAGTCAATAGTAAACCCAGCTACCGAAATTCTGTCTATCATTCTATTTCCTAAAATGATGCTATCTACTAACATTAATTTGTTTGCCTTTATTTCATATTTTAATATCCAGTTATCATTTCCGCCGCTGGCAAAAACCGCATCGTCATTTTTACTGAAACATAATCCCAGCCAAGATTTTGGAATTTCAATATGGTCTAAAATTTTATGATGAATTAAATCTATTAATTGTAAAGATTGGGTAGATTGACCATTATTGGTAACAACGGCTAATTTTTTATTGTTGGAAATACACAAATGTAAGGGCAGGTCGCCTAAGGGTAATACGGTACCTATTTTAGCAATACCCCAGCCATTTGGTAAGACATATTTTTCAATCGGTTGGGCATTCAGGCTTGGATTTGTTAAGACAGCTAATAAAATTAGACTAATAAAAATTATTTTGTACTTCATAATTTTAATATAAAGTACAAATATAGGAAAATTATACGATAAAAAGAAGATTTCTAAAATCTAAAGCCCCAGGTAATATTCAAATTAGAAGAAGCGGCATTGATTTGAGCATAGGTATTGGGTAGGCTACTAACTCGGTAAGGAAATTCAACATCGTTGGTAAAAGTATTTGCTAAAGTTACATCTATATAAGAAAATTTACCTCTATAACCAAATCCAACATTTACATAATTTTTACCGGCTCCAAATACCGATTGGCTATATGGAGAAGGGTAAGAAGCATAGCCTCCTCTAAAAGCCCAGCCGTCAATAGCAAACTCAACACCAATACGGTAATTAATTGTATTTTGATAATAGGAAGAAATTACGTTATTTAAGTCGTTAAAATAATTAGATTGATCTCCATCGTAAATATCAGAACTGCTATATCGAGCGGAAGTGAAATTGATATATTCTACTTCTGCAGAAACAAAGCCTTTTAATTTTTTAACATCAGTAAGATTACCAAATAAATAAGATCCACTGAATTGAGCTTTGCTGGGAGTACGGTAAGTGTAACTCGTTTGTCCAGGGCTATAATTGTTTAAACCGTCGCTGGTGTTTTGATAATCTAAATTATTACCATAAGCACCAGAGTTTGAAGTTAAGATAGTGCTTATTTGGTCTGTTAGATAAATGGTTTGAGGTGTATGATAACTTATGCCAAGATTTACTCTTTGGTGGGGTTTGTAAATACCACCAATTTTAAGTCCAACACCCGTTCCGTAAGTAGAATAATTTTCTTCATAAATTAAATATTTAAATCCACTATAATTAACGATAGGAGTTTCTTTATAGGTAATATTTCGAGAATAGTTTATATAAGGTATAATGAGACTGAATCCTATAGAAAATTTGGTTCCAACTATTCCACCAAAACCCAATGCGTATTCATACATTCCACCGCGTTCAATTTTATTATAACTTTGATTTGTACCAATGGTATTATAAGGAACCAAGGTTTTATAAAAAGGAGCTACATTACTGGTGTCTATTAAATAATTATTAAATGCTAAAGAGGCTCCAAAAGGAAAGCCATATTTTGCAGTATTGGTGTCAAATGGAAATGGTGTTAAGTCGTCTAACCATTTATTGGTAATGGAACTAACGTTGTTTTGTCCTTGAAAATTAATAACCCTATTAAAGTTTGCAATTTGGTTTGATGAAAAGGCAAATGTCCATTTACTTCTGGGAATGGGTATGGTAAAACCAAAATTGGTAAAATTTGTTTTTAAAGAGCTATTATAAGAACTATTTGAACCACGATATGTATTATTATAATCTGATAATACAAGGTTTCCACTAAAAGTAAATTCAGATTTTCTAATAAATCCTAATCCAGCGGGGTTTGTATTGAGGGCACTAATATCGCCACCTAAAGCTGTCATAGAGCCTGCAACGCCATTAAATCGGGAGGTTCCATTCGGTAAAAACCAAGAATATTTCACAATATCGTCGGCTACTTGGGCTAGAGAATTAAATGCAGACACACTACAAGCACATAGGATTAAAAAATACTTCATCTTGTTCATATAATTATTTTATTTCATTTACATTTTTATTATTTAATGACCACGGCCACTTCTTCCGCTACTAAAGCCACCACCGCCAAAGCCACCGCCGCCAAAGCTACCACGACTTCCACCAAAATTACTAAAACCCCCACGATTTCCACCGAAACCGCCAAAGTTATTGGGTACATTATTTGAACGATTATAATTACTATTATTATAATTACTATTATTATAATTATTATTATAGTAATTATTGGTTGAATATCCGCCTCTACCCGACCTTCCATAACCATTGTAACCACCTTGAGAATATCCTGTATTACCTCCGTAATTATTTTGAATGTTGGCAGAGCGAATATTATTGACAGAATAAGCACTATTGGAATTATTATAACGATTGGTATAATAGGAACCTACTCCGCTTCGTCCGTTACTATAATTTCCTACACCTCTATTATAGCCTGCCGTAGAATAATTTCCCACATTATTATAATAACGGGGACTATTATAAACAGAACCATAAGAAATATAAGGATTGTAATAGTATAGAGGGAAAAATCCACCATAACCATAAGGACCCCAGCCTCCCCAACCATAATAAAAGGAGAAATAAGAATAATATGGGTTATAAAAAGGATAATAAAAACTTGAATAAAAACCAAATGGATTATAGAGAGAAAATGCACTGTAGGCGTAAGGATTATAATAGTAAGGGTTGCTATAATAACCACCATACCAGCTATTCCAACTATTATAGCTATAATCATCATCGTCATTATAAGCACCACGGCTATCGTTCCAATAAGACCAATCGTCTAAATTCTTAAAACGCTTATAATTTTGGGCTTTTAATCTTAAATAACGGTTATTAGGGTTATCAGATAATGTATCTAATAAATCGTTGTATTGATTATACTGTTGCTGGTTATACTGTTGTTGGTTATAGTTACCATTATAGTTGCCATTATTGTCGTCATAACTTTGATTATAATTTTGATTATTATAGTTATTATAATTATTGTATTTTGGTTGAGATTTTTCTCGAACTGCTGTATTATAAATATCATCATCGCTAACGGCTGTTTCTTTAACATAAACACAACTTGTTAATTGCCAACTTAATAAAGCAAACATAATAATTTTATAGAAGTTTTTCATAAAGTAACTTTTTATTTTGAACAATAAATCAATTTAATCTTGAGGCAAAGGTAGGGTAAAAATTGGAGCTAACCAATTTTTATTTCTTAAAAAAATGTTAGTAATTTCATAAATCGTCCTTTTTCTGTCGTGTTTGTTAGTCCATTATTCTATTTAAAATTCTGTTGCCTAATTTTTTGCGTTGCAGTAAGCTTGGTTTAACACCATCAATGAGTTCTAATACTTCGTCTCTTAATGGTGGTCGTTCAGCAAATAAATAGTCTTCGCTCTACATTCAGAAATTCAAAATAAAGATTTTCGTTATTATCTCGAACAGAGTGTTGTTTTTGACGAAGCATTTTTGATTTTTCAAAAACAGAGCCTTTGCTCAATAAATTTAAAATCTTGTCAAACTCTGTTTTGGTAAGTTGTTCGCTTCCTGTTTTGGTGAGTACTGATTTATTTTTTTCTAATTGCCCTTTTAGATTGAGCAATAAATTTTTTTCACTTTTGATGACCATATAACCATAACCCAATTTTTGTAACTGGACAATTAATTGTTTTTCTAATATTTGTTCTGATTCTTTACTCATATTATTTCCAAAGTGGTTCGTTTTGCCAATCTGTAGGGAAGCCCATTTTACTTAGTTGAATTTTTGGAAACTGGGCAAATAAATTACATAATTCTATTTTGATTTTATGTCTTGGACTTATCTCATTATTCAAATAAATAATGGCTGATAGAATTGGAAAAATTTTTCTTCTTTGATGGTTGTCTGGAATGTAAGTTAAAATAGTTTTTGGTGAAGAAGGTGGCCAATCGTATTTGTTAATTATTACTCTATTCCACAGTCTGCTATGATGTGCTATTATATTTCTTAATACGGTAATAGTTAACAACCAACTCTCTAAATACTTTTGATTATTTAGTCCAAATTCTTTTGCTATGTTATTTTTTTTCGGGAAGTTGGTGTTTTAAATTACTATATAATTTTGAAAGTGTGCCCAAAGTAAGAACCTCTAATGATTTCCAGCTTTCAGGCATTTCGTTTGGATGATTTTCAAAATGTTTTACAATAAATTCTTCACTGCTATTACTCATATCTATATTTATTTTTCCAAGAAAAGAGGTAAATCTTTTTGGGTCTTGAAATATGGATGGGTTTAAATACCATTCTGCCCCATAACTTAATGATAAATGGTATATTAACTTGGTTCTTAAAGATATTTCAATACGTTCGATTGCATTAAAAACAATGAGTCTGAAATGTCTATCAAAATTATATAAATCTATAACATCTTCAAAATAACTATTGGGTGCAAAATGATGATTTACTATATTGTCTTGCAATTCCCACCAATAACCTTTCAATCTGTAATAATTGATATTTTTCAAAACGTCCTGTGCTTCAACAGTATTTCTAAATTTCATATCTCGGCTTTGAAGCAAGGCTATTTGTTCTTGTATGGTTTTGGGATGTTTTGCCATTTTGAAACATGTTTAAAAAAAAGACCCTTGAGCTGTTCTTATGGGAAGCAACAAGGGTACTGTTGGTGCAAAGGTACAACTATTTTTAAACTTTATCAATGTTTTTATTAATATTTTTTCTATCTATTTTCATACCAATTGTTTAACTAGCAAAATATTTTTTGTAAAAGACCTTGTTTCCAAGTTTCTGTTTTTGAAATTTCAATTTCTAACTGCTTTATTCTCACATTAAGTGATTGTAAAAAATTTGAATTTTTTTTTGTTCCTCCACTTAAACAGGCACAATGATTGAAATTTCAGCCATTACATTATTCATTAACTTTGGATTTCCAGCATAGGACACGTATTTACGAGAACCCGAACAACAAGTTGGGTCATAAACCGATTTAGGTCGTAAGGTTGGTAGTTGGTTTTCATGTTAATTTTTTAGAACTCAAAAATAAGTAAAAAATGTTTATTTCTTAAAAAAATGTTAGTAATTTCATAAATCGAAGAACTAAATATTAAAAATGTTTATTTCTTTATAGGAAAAAAATATAAGAATTTAGATATTTTAACGTTAATATTTAATAGGTATGTTAATATTAACTATATTTTTGTGTAAAAAAATTATAGATAGACAAGGGTATTTTTTTAAAATTTTTAGAAAAAAATTTGACTTATTTAGAACATTAAACTATCATTAATTTGAAAAGAGCCTATTTACGTAATAAAGTTTTTCTATTTAGCACCTTATTGGGTTTTATTTTAGTGAGTATAACTGGTTTTTCGCAATCGAATGTAAAATTTACTTCCATAAATCAACCCATCTATTTTACCAACCAGCCTATAATTATTACGGGACAAAATATTAGCTACATTAAACTAAAAAGTTTATTTAGTGAAGATTCTTTTGTTTCTACTCAAAAAATAAGAGTATCGCGATTAAATCCTGATACCAATTATACTTTTAATATACCACCTAATTTTCCAGATAGGGTTTATGAGGTTTTAATGTATGATTATAATGATAAATTTAGGTCACCGCCCGTTTTAATAAGGATAGATTACGACAAATCGTATTATTTTTTAAGTGGTTGGGGGAACAATTTAAAGGGTCAGTTAAATTATCCTTTAGGATATAATTTTGTAGACATAAGTTGTGGAAGTACTTTTGCGGTGGGCTTATTACACAATGGTAGTTTAATTGCTTGGGGAGATACCTCAAATGGCTTATTAAATATACCCAGCGCATTAAATAATAAGGTGGTTCAAATTTCGGCTGGTAGAAACCACGTGTTGGCATTGAGGCAAGATGGTAATGTTTTTGCTTGGGGAAATAATAAGTTTAATAAAACTATTATTCCAAATGGAACGGATAGTATTATAGAAGTGAGAGCTGGTGATAGTTTTAGTGCCGCCGTTGTTTTTGGCAACCGTCCAATTTTATGGGGTGATACCACCAATGGAGTTTTAAACTTACAAGATTCGGTAAATTTTATCAACCTTGGAACCTATCATGGAGTATATACGACGCCTTCAAACAAGTTAAGAGTGTGGGGTGATAATAAAAACTTGACCAATTTAAAAAAATTTACTACTTTAGCCCAACAATTGAATAGTATTGACACGACCAATGTATTATTTGCTAGAACTGGTATTTTACACGCAATTGCCAAAAATGCTAATGGAACCGTATGGGGCTGGGGTGATACCAGTGACAATAAACTAAATTTTCCATTCACTAACGACTATAGTGATGCTAAAACAGGCGCTAATCATACCTTGCTCTTAAAAAATGATAGTTCAATCATCGTTACTGGTAATAACGATTTTGGACAATCTATAGTTCCGAACACAATTTCTGAAGCCAATAGCTTTTTTATTTATACCAATTCCTTTGCCGATTATAGTTTTGTCTACCGTAATTTTAATATTATTACTTCTGCAAATCAATATGGAAAAATTGAGCCTTCTACCAAAGCCCTCAGAAATCAAAATGTTCAAATTAAATATGGCGATGCCACCAGTCTTAATGTGGTTAGGGTTGATAGTATTTATTTAAATGATATTTATAATGAAATTGTAACCAAGGATTCCATCAAAAGTTTTACCTTTAATTATATTAATTACGACAATTCTATCAGGGTTATTTTTTCTAAAAATAAATATAATATTCATACTAAAGTTAAAAATGGCAGTATAACACCAGATACAGTGGCTACCTATTTCGACCCTTCTAGAGTTACCTATTCCCCTAAATCGAGCAAATATAGTATTTATGGAATTTATATAAACGAAATATTCCGTCCTGAAGTTTCCAAAGATTCTAACCAAGGTTACACGTTTTATAAAGTTTCCGCCGACAGTTTTATAAACGTATATTATTGGGATTCTACCAAACCTTTTATTAGAAAATTAGAAAAATATTTAATTCCCGTTCAAGATACCCTCCAAGTATGGGGCAAAAAAATCAACTATGTAAAATTAGTTCACGCTTTTGATACCACTAAGCTAACCATTCTAAATAAAGTATCTGTACCTTCTATGGGCGATACATTATATACTTTTAAAATACCCGCAAAATTAAAAATAGATCGCTTATATAAAGTGATTGCCTATAATGCTCAAGACTCGACGAATGAATGCGTTTATCAATGCCGCTTATATTATAATCCAGACAGCTTATCTTATTTCAGTGCTTTAAACAAAGCTCAAGCAGATGGTGGGTATGATTTAAGTATTCCTAAAGATACGCATGATTATATTTATTTTTATGGTGGAGAAAACCACGTGTTAGGTTTAACTAAGAATGAAAAAGTACGGGCTTGGGGAGATAGTTTATTGGGACAAACCAAAGTCCCTAATGGTTTGAATAAAGTGATTGACATTGTGGCCGGTGTAAGCTATAGTGCCGCTTTGCAAGGCGATGGCAAAATAGTAATTTGGGGTAATAATTCTTATGATAATATTTTATACTACGATACCTTCATCAATTATAACCAAATTTTAGGTGATGATAGCACTCAAATAGTAGCCCTATCGGCAAATGGCGAAAGCATTATTGCTCTTAGTAATAGTGGAAAAATTTATACTTGGGGGGATATTACTGCGACAACAATGGATTCAACTAAAACCGTGGTACCCTTACCTAATATGGCTTATATTGTAAATGACAACGTATCTATCGTTGGATTGAATAATAAAGATAGTTTGTTAATGTGGAATGATAATCTAAGCGATGTAAAAGATGTATATATTTATAAATATGGTAGCTCCTCGATACCATTAGTAAAAGGTGTTTCGACAAATCAAGTAGAATTTTTAAGTGGTGGTGGCTTTCATGGATTAGGATTACTTAAAGACAGTAGCGTAATTCAATGGGGGAGTAGAATCAATGGCACCAATTCATCCGACAGTTTTCCTACTCAAGTTAGCAAGGCTTTGGGTATTGCTACCGGCGGTTATTTTTCAAATACAGGTTTTTACTCACCGCTGCCATTATTTTCAGTCGTTATTAAACTTGATAGCACCCTTAAAACTTGGGGTAGTAATTTACCTCAATTAAATATAGATACACCGGTTAAAAATGTTTTGTCCGTTTCGGGTGGGGCGGCTTCTATTAATTATTTTGGCTTGAAAAGAATTTTGGCTTCTACCCAACAAAATCTTCCTTTTCAAATTACACCTTCACGCTTTGTAAAATTTCAAGATAGCTTTGTTATCCAATTCAAAGCCGATACGGGTTATAAAGTAGATAGTATTTTTATTAATAAAAAATATGATAGTATTTATAAAGATTCTTTGCTGGGCAAATATACCTTTAAAAACATCGTAGAAGATAGTAGTTTTTATGTTAAATATAAACTTAGAACATTTATCATTACCACCAAAGATACCAATGGTAGCATCACTCCTACCGATTCTAATGTTACTTATTTTAAACCTTTTGTGGTTACTTATTCGCCCGATACCGGTTATTTTTTAGATAGTATTTTTATCAATGGTATATACAAACCGCAAATCACCAAAGATTCTACCAAACAATATACTTTTAGAAAAGTATTAAAAGATAGTTCTATTAGAGTTGTATTTAGTATTCGCAAAGATACCATTTTTACCTGTAACAATAAAGGAACTATTTCTCCAAGCCCCTTCCAAACAGCTAATTATTTTAGTCCTGTAAAAGTAACCTATAGTGCACCTGGTTATAAGATAGATAGCATTTATATAGATAACAAATATGATTCCATTGCCACAAAAGATTCCCTTACTCAATATACTTTTTCCAAGATTTTATCGAATCATAAAATCTGTGTAATTTATAAGTTGGATAGTTTTACCATTTTTACACGGGTTGTTAATGGCACGATTTCTCCAAAAGATTCAATAAGGGCAACGTATTTAGATACAATAGTTATAATTTATTTACCACTTGATAGTGAGTATAGGGTAGATAGTATTTTTATTTCAGGTGTTTATAATTCAAATGTAACCAGAGATTCTTTAAAGCGATATACGTTTAGAAATATTACCAAAAATGATTCTATTAAAGTAGTGTATAAAATAAAAGATTCATTTTTATTGGTAGCTAAATTTAATCAATATATTTTTCATCGTCAAGAAAACCTTCAAATAACGGGTCGAAATATTGTGCGATTGAAACTTACTTCTTTGTTAGGACAATCATTTAATATTTTCAATAGTCAATTTTCCAAAACCGCTGTGGGCAATGGCAATAAAGACTCGATATTTAATTGGACTATCCCCGATTCGTTGAAATATGACATTTTTAAAGTAGAAATTTATGGCGTTGGTCCACGTACACTACCCTATAAATTAATTAGAATTTATCCAGCCGAATACGATAGTGCTTTGTATTTAAGTTGGAATTATAGAAATGCTCCTACTACCTTAAAAAATGTGGTAACAATGGCACCTGCTCGTCGTTTTAATTTTGTTTTACAAAAAGACGGAAAACTTGTTGGCTGGGATACTTTGGGTAATATCATTGCTAATTTGCCTGCTCGGTTTGATAGCAGCATTATTGATATTGGAGTTGGCGGTGAACAGAGTTCTAATGATGCGACTCAATTTTTAATGGCTTTAAGAGCTGATGGAAAAACAACATCGTGGGCTGAAAAGCTGGGTGTTGCTGAATTGTATGATTCAAATATAATTAAAATTTTTCCCACCAGAAATATCCCGTTTGCAGTTAAATCAGATAGTACAACGGTAAATTTTGGTTCCTTATCGCCAACACAAAACATGCAAATTTCAAACATTAAAACAAAATTTATTTCCTCTTATGCTGCCTTTGTTTCAGTGATTGATTTTAAAGATTCAATTAGTTTAATAAGTATAAATGGAGGTATAAGAAATTTTGGACCACAAGTAAATCGTACTCAAAACGTGATAAACCTTAACTCTGGTGTTGGTTTTAGCTTGTTATTAAATAATGCGGGAAATGTTTATAGTTGGGGTGATAGTTTAGTTACAGATTTATCAAATCCAATAAAACAAACAAATGTTATACAAATTGCTACGAATGCTTATGCCTCAGTATTATTAGGACAAGACCAACGTCTAAAAACTTTTGGAAATGCTATTGATACGCCTGTCAAAAATAATCGCATCATAGCCGTGTTCGGAAATGGCGATATTGTGAGTTATGATTATATGAAACGGATAATTATAACAACCAAGGCTATCAATGGTTCTATAACACCATCGGGATTAGCGAAAGCCTACGATGACGTTAAAATTACCTACCAACCCACGCCCAATTTTGTTTTAGACAGTGTGTGGATAGATAGTATTTATAATGATATGGCTTCTAAAAGTTCGCAGTTGTTTTATACTTTTATCAGAGATACGGTTGACCATGATATTGTTGTGAAATTTAAAAGAGATTCTTTTATTATAACCAGCAGCTATTATGGACAAGGAACGATTTCGCCATTAGGAATAAAAAAAGTAGCTTATGGAGATTCGGCAGAATTTTTTATGTCGCACCCGCTTGGCTCAAAATATGATAGTTTAATAGTTGATAGTGTTAAACAAGCCGATACACCAGCCCGTTTTGTTTTCAGAAATGTTACCAGAAATCATACTATAAAAGCTTATTTTTATTCAACTATTAAAAGATATAATGTTACTACCGATGTTAAAAACGGAACCATAACGCCCACCTTTATGATTGATAGCGGACGAGATTCTACGGTTATCTATAATCCTTTACCAAACTTTATTATAGATAGTATTTATATTAATGATGTGTACAAATCAACTATCACCAAAGATTCTATTTTGGGATATACTTTTAAAAATATTCGAGGGGATAGTACGATTCGTGTGGTCTATAAAGCTTTTCCGAAGTTCACAATTACTACCGATGTTAAAAACGGAACGATAACGCCTACCACTGGAATGTTAGATAGTGCTTCCAATTTCACGGTTACTTACCAGCCCAATCAAAATTATATTTTAGATAGTATTTATATTAATAATGTGTACGATTCAGCCATCACCAAAGATTCCACTTTGAGTTATACTTTTAGAAATATTCGGAAGAATGATAGTATTCTTGTGGTCTATAAAGCTTATCCGAAGTTCAAAGTTACTACCAATGTTACGAACGGAACGATAACGTCTACCACTGGAATGTTAGATAGTGGTTCTAATTTTACAGTTACCTATCAGCCCAATCAAAATTATATTTTAGATAGTATTTATATTAATAATGTGTACGATTCAGCCATCACCAAAGATTCCACTTTGAAATATACGTTTAAAAATATTCGAAAGGATAGTTCCATTAGGGTTGTTTATAAATTTAATGGCTTTGTTATCAAGGCAAGTATTATTTCAATAGGAAATATAAATGCTAATGTAAATCCTGCAGGAGATGTAATGGTTGTTAATAATGGCAATCAATCGTTTACCTTTACCTACCCTTATAATAGCATTTATGATAGTTTATTTGTAGATGGAATAAAGGTTGATACCACATCGGTATATACTTTTATGAACGTAATGTCTAATCATACGATTGTAGGATATTTTCATGAAATTAAAGTTCCAGACAGTGTAACCAATCTACGAGCCAAAGGGGCTAATAATTCTGCTGTTTTAACATTTGATAAACCGCTTAATGATGGTGGAAGTCCTATTTTATATTATAGAATTAGGTCTACTTCTAACGGAGCAAATATTGATATTATGGATACCTTTAATCAATATTCTCCATTTGTAGTCAATAATTTAACCAATGGTTTATCGTATTGCTTTACCGTTACCGCTGTTAATAAGGTTGGAGAATCTTTACCCAATATGATTTGTGTAACTCCTCAAGCGAACGTTTTTACAATATCTACCTTTGTAGTAAATGGGACTATTACTGGTTCCTTTGTCAAAGAATTAGGAACAGACAGTACCATTACATATACCAATAATTCGTATTATTTATTAGATAGCATTTTAATTAATGGAATATACAATGCCAAAATAAGTAAAGATTCTTCTAAACAATATACCTTTAAAAATATTCGAGGAGATAGCAGTATAAAAGTTATATATAAAGCATATCCAAAGTATAATATTAACACTACGGTTGTTAATGGCATGATTACTCCATCAACACAAACAGATAGTACCAAGAATTTTACGGTAACCTATACTAATAATCCTTATTTTATCATTGATAGTATTTTTATTAATGGAATATATAATGCCAAAATAACTCAAGATTCCACCAAACAATATACTTTTAAAAATGTAATTGGTGATAGTAGTATTAGAGTGTTGTATAAACCTTTTCCAAAATTTACTATCACAACTTCGGTAAAAAATGGATCTATTACTGACTCTACGATAGTTGATAGTTCCAAGAATTTTAAAGTAACCTATATACCAAATACTAAATATTTGATAGATAGTATTTTTATCAACGGAAATTATCAAGCCCAAATAACTCGAGATTCACTTACCCAATATACGTTTAAAAATATTCGAGGCGATAGTAGTATCAAGGTTGTGTATAAACCATTTCCAAAAGTGAATATTATTACTTCTGCTAAAAATGGTAGCATAACAACTTCAACCCAAGTAGATAGTTCAGATAATTTTACCGTAACCTATACTGGTAATACAAAATATGTTATTGATAGCATTTTTATTAATGGTATTTATAAACCCCAAATTTCACGAGACTCACAAAAAAGCTATACTTTTTATAATATAAGAAAAGATAGTACCATCAGGGTTACTTTTAAACCTTTTCCTAAATTTAATGTCAATCTAATTGTAGTCAATGGAACATTAACATCTTCATTTCAAGTAGATAGTACCGACAGTTTAAGACTTACCTATTCCAACAATCCTAAATACATTCTTGACAGTATTTATATTAATGGGAAATACCAACTATTAATAACCAAAGATTCTACCCAAGGCTACACCTTTAAGAATATACGAGGTGATAGTGTTTTAAAAGTGGTCTATAAACCATTTCCGAAATTCACGATTAAAGTGAGTGTAATAAATGGATTAAAAAATGATACCATAAAAGTTGATAGTACCGATAATTATAGGGTTACATATTTGAGTATTGTCGGATATAAACCGGATAGCATTTTTATAAACGGAAATTATAATGCCAAAATAAGCCTCGATTCTGTATTGGGATACACGTTTAAAAATGTACGAAGTGATAGCAACATAAAAATTGTTTTTAGAAAAATTCCCCAATATAAAATTATTACCGTAGTTATTAATGGCTTTATAAGCGATACCAGCTTGGTAGATAGTTCCCAAAATTTTACGGTAACCTATACTAACAAAGCCAAATTTTATCTTGATAGCATTTTTATTAATGGAAAATATAGTCCTCAAATTACCAAAGATTCGCTCAACAGATATACCTTTAAACGGGTTACTAGTGATAGTTCCATTAGGGTTAAATATAAACCTTTTCCAAAATATACCATTACCACAATGGCTAAGGATGGAGAAATTATTCCTACCACTATTGTAGATAGTGCAGATGATTTTAAAGTTACCTATAAAGGCATATTTAGTTATCAGGTGGATAGTATTTTTATTAATGGAAAATATGATTCACAAATTAGTAAAGATTCGCTGAGTTCATATACTTTCAAAAAGATTCGCGGCGATAGTTCTATTTACGTAACCTTTAAATTTAATGGGTTTATTATAAATGCCCAAGTAGTTGGTGGTATTGGAAATATTTCTCCGTTAGGAACAATCTTTGTTTATCCTGCTGAAAGTAAAACATTTACTATCAGTTATCCTGCTCAAACTGCTTCTTATGATAGTTTAAAAATAGACGGAATTAAAGTGGATACGACCGATCAGTATTTGTTCAACGATATCAACGCCAATCATACCATCGTGGCTTATTTCCGTAAATTATTTATACCTGATAGTCCTCGTAATTTAACAGCTACAGTCGGTAACGGTTCGGTTATCTTGAAGTATGATTCGCCTTTGAATAATGGAGGAACACCGATATTATATTATCGAGTAACTACCCTTTTAAATAATCAAATGATATTCGATTCTTTATATACCGATACCATCGTAGTCATTAAAGGTTTAACCAATGGTCAGTCTTACTGCTTTGAAGTTAGAGCCATAAACAAAGTTGGAGAATCTTCACCAACAAGAATATGTAATGTAATACCCATCAGCACTAAATTTACGGTAACAACTTCGGTGGTAAATGGTACAATTAAGGGTTCTTTTACGATAGATCAAGGGCTTGATAGTGTTATTACTTATACAGCCAATAAGGATTATATTTTAGATAGTATTATTATCAATGGAGTTTATAATCGGGCAATTTCTAGAGATTCTGTTTCTCAATACACTTTCAGAAATATCGGCGGTGATAGTGCAATTCGAGTTGTATTCAAATACAATGCCTTTATCATTAATGCTCAGGTTGTTGGCAATGGAAAAATTAGTCCAAGTGGAATCGTTAAGGTAAGTCTTTTTTCAAATCAAACCTTTGACATTAGTTATCCTTTTGATGCCGAGTATGATAGTTTAATTGTTGATAGTGTTAAAATAGACACTTTATGGAACCATTATACTTTTTCAAATATTAGTGCTAATCATACAATTATAGCTTATTTCCATACCATAACAGTACCCGATAGCCCTCTCATGCTAACGGCTTTGGGAGGCAATCGTAAGGCAGTATTAAGTTTTGAGCCACCCTTAAACAATGGCGGTAGTCCAATTTTATATTATAGAATTTTTTCAACCAGTAGCGGTACCATTATCAATTTAAAAGATACCAACATTCCTATTTCACCTTTTGTAATTAATGGTTTAAAGAATGATTCTTCTTATTGTTTTAATGTTACTGCGGTAAACAAAGTGGGGGAATCACTTCCAGCAAAGGTTTGCAACGTTATACCTCAAGTTAAAATTGCTACTGTAATTCCCATCGTTGTCAATGGTACTATTGATGATCCGTTTCAAATAGAATTTAATAGTGATACCCAAATAAAATATAACTCCTTGGTAAGTTCGGAACTGGATAGTATTTATATTAATGGAATTTATAATCCTCAAGCTACCAAAGACTCTACTAATGGATATACTTTTAAGGATATTCGCGGTGATAGTGTAATTAAAGTCGTTTATCGTATTAAAAAATTTACAATTTCTACCTCTGTTAATAATGGGTTTATCACGCCAACAAATATCGTTAATTATGGCACTAATTTTACCATTACCTATATGCCCAAGAATGGTTATACAGTTGATTCTATCTTTATAAATGGAATATATAATTCAAATCTAAACCTTACCAATCAAGCTTCTTATACCTTTGAAAATGTTAGTGGCGACAGTAACATTAGGGTTGTTTATAAAATTGCTACTTTTACTATTACAACGGAAATTGTTAATGGAACTATCACACCAACGATTTATAATGCCGATTATTTTAATATTTATACCATTATTTATCAACCCTTCAACCAATATGTTGTTGATAGTATTTATATCAACGGTGTTTATGATCCTATGGCAACCCAATCTAAAATATTTAATTATACAATTGCAAATATTACTAAAAATTATAGCATTAGAATTGTTTGTCAGAAAGATAGTTTCCCTATTTATAGTTCGATAGGTGGTGATATTTTTGGAGGAAATATTACACCCTTAGGAACAACCTTTGTTAAAAGAGCTGGTTACCTAATCTATACGACGAGCTTGAATGCTAACTATGTTGTAGACTCTTTAATTGTAGATGACATATTAATACCTTATACTCAAGATTATGAATTCAAAAATGTTAGAGATACACATTATATCCGAGTAGTTTTCAAAAAAAATATTTATACAATAAATATAGAGGCTAATATGGGCGGAACAATTTTGCCAACCAACGATACCCAAGTATTTATTGGTGATGACTTACAACTGTATTTCATACCCGATCAAGGTTATTTAATAGATTCTATTTATATTGACGGACTGGGAATTTCCTATTCAAGCAGTGCCAACCCTAACTATAAGAATATTCTAACAAATATTATTACCGACCATAACATTAAAGTTATTTTTAAGCCAAAATACTACTTCTTAAAAGATACCTCTTTTAAGATATTAAAAACAAACAATCCATGTATAAACGACAGTTTGGGAAAGATTGATTTTTACTGTGAAAGATTATTTTACTATAATTATATGCTCCAATACCCTGATGGCACCATAATTTATGATAGTTTTTATAATACAAATTATACTCTTGGAAATTATTTAAAATCTGGATTATATTATATAAAAATTTGGCTAAAAAATATAGATACTGTTTATTTTCTTAGAGAATTTTGGGTTTCCATAAATCAACCTAAACCTATTACAGCTTATAGTTATACCAATTTTAGTCAGAAAAATGTATCTATTGATTTGCAGGGTGCTCAAACCTATCATGTATCGTTAAATAATACGTATTGGACTACGCAAGAATCTCAATTTAAACTTCCTTTACAAAATGGATTAAATAAAATAATAATTAAAACAGACCAAACTTGTTTAGACAGTGTGGTTGAGCAAATTTGGATTGGTCAAGAAATTCAACTATTTCCTAATCCAGCCCACGATATTATTAATGTTCAATTAGAACAAACTTCGGATATTCAATATGAAATTTATAATGTAGATGGAAATTTGGTTATCAAAGGAAACGCCATCTATCTATTGAGTAAAAATGCCTATAGAATACCCATAGATAATTTGCAAAATGGTACTTATTTGATTAAATTTTTTGGTACTAACCAAAACTATTTGGGTAGGTTTATCAAGAATTAATTTTTTCAAATTCTATAGTCGAAAAAAAATCCAAATATAAATTTGAATAATAATTTGTCTCAACAAATGAAGTGACGAATAAAAAAATTTTCTATTTACGAAATATTTTTGATATTTTTATTAGGTAAAAATACCTAATCTTTTTGCGATTAATACGCTAAATAAATCTAAAGTGAAATATTTACATTTGTTTGTTGTAAATTGTAACCTATGAAAAAAATATCGCATAAAATACCTCGTCTGAATTATGATGATAGTTGGAGAATGTTGATAAACTTGTGGCTACATCCAGCGATTCA